>Ga0209542_10007886_pt1 | contig 20068 bp, 23 predicted proteins | sample RifCSPhighO2_01_FD_184028 | JGI IMG/M metagenome (GOLD analysis project Ga0209542, IMG submission 184028) | Soil microbial communities from Rifle, Colorado - Rifle CSP2_plank highO2_0.1 (SPAdes) (version 2) | ecosystem: Environmental > Terrestrial > Deep subsurface > Rock core/Sediment ...
CCTTCGCCGTCTATAAACCCAGCAACATAATCGCCTGGTAATTTATTCATAAACTCATTATAATTTGTCGCACAACGTTATACAAGAGACAAGTGTTGATAAAATTGATTAAAGCAAATATAATTGATAATTATGCCTCGACTTATTTTTGACATAGAAACCGTGGGAGTTGAATTTGATTCTTTGGATGATAAGGCTAAAGAACTTTTACTTTTTTATGCCGAAGACGAAGATGAGAGGACAAAAATTAAAGAAGAGCTTGGCTTCTCCCCTCTTACCGGCGAGGTAGTGGCTATTGGAATATTAAATCCTGATACGGACAAGGGAGCGGTTTATTTTCAGGCCGGTAAAAAAGATTTGGAAAAGACGGAAGATAAAAACGCCCAATACATACCATGCTCTTCGGAAAAAGAAGTTCTGGAACATTTTTGGGAATCGGCGACACACTACAATCAATTTATAACTTTCAATGGCCACGCATTTGATTGTCCTTTTGTGATGATTCGTTCGGCGGTTTTAAAAATTAAACCAACTCAAAATTTAATGCACAACAGATACTGGGCGGACGGTCCGCATTTTGATTTGTATGACCGGTTAACCAATTTTGGAGCGGTAAGATTCAAAAGAAGCCTTCACTTGTGGTGTCAGGCATTTGGCATAGAAAGCCCTAAGGCTAAAGGCGTCAGTGGTGATGATGTGTCACGTTTATTTAGAGACAAAGAATATCTTAAGATAGCGAAGTATTGTTTTGATGACATCAAGGCGACAAAAGAGTTATACGGATACTGGGAGAAGTATATGAAATAGAATGTCTAATATCTAATTTCTAATCAAACCTTCAATTTCTAATGACCAATTTAGAAATTAGGAATTAGTAATTAGAAATTTGCAAAGATTGTATTATGAACTGGTATAAAGATGCTAAAAGTTTCATGGAGACCAATGGTTACACGATTGATGATGTCTGGTATCCGCGCGTTACCTCTATTGTTTCAATCAAGGCCAAACCGGCTCTTTATATGTTTTATGCAGGACTACCAGACTACAAGACCGGAGAAGCCATTAAATCAAAATCTGCCGAAGAGGGAACCCTTCTTCATGAAACCGTTGAGGCAATATTAAGAAAAGAACCTATCGTAATCCCTGATCAGGTAAAACCGGCCGTAACTGCTTTTCTGGATTTTTATAAAAATAACGAGTTGATTGCTCACAGAATAGAAGACAGGGTAGTTTCAAAAAAGCATCACTTTGCGGGGACGATGGATGTTCTGGCGGAATTAAATGGCGTAATGGGCGTGTTGGACATCAAGACCTCAATGGCTATATATAGAGACTACAGCGTGCAGACCTCGGCTTACATAGAAGCATTAAGCGAAGACAAAACCCTCCCTCCTCTCACCCGCTGGATTTTGCGTCTTGACCAGTCAAAACGTTGTTTGAAATGTCCGGCAATTCTCCGTGACAAAGGCGGACGAGAAAAAATACGTGGAGAAAAAGAAAAATGTGAACACGAATGGGGCCCGATGACTGGCGCAGTTGAAATAAAAGAATTAAACACTTTTGAATCTGATATCAAGGCTTTCCTCGCCTGCAAATCTCTCTGGGAATGGGAAAACGAGTATTGGCTCAAAAAAATTAAGTAAATTTTTCTGCTCACACAACCTCCACCTCGTGCTTCGTGATGCCCTTTTCTAAAATCCTGCTAATTTTATAAAAGGGGCACGCCCTCCGCCGGTTGCTTAATCGTTAAACGATGATTGGCAATTGAGGAACGAAGGTGACGAAATACTGAAGCCAGCAGGCTGAATGTATAGAGGTTCAAACAAAAAAAGACCGTTCTCGGTCAACGAGCTTTGCAGAAACAAAGCGTAGATGGTTTAACTTATTTTGTCTGTATCAATGCCAGTCTTTTTGAGTTCTTCTTTTTGGGCAAAAACAGGAATCATGCTGCACATTAGTTTCCCATAAATGTCATAGGCGATCTTACCTCTTCGTTTAGTTTTGTGGGTAATACGTTCCCAGTCCGTCCAGTCACTTCCTGATATATTGTCACTTCCTGATATATTAGTGACGAAAAATTCTCCTCTTCTCAACTCGGGATGATGCTTATTAAAGTCATTCCTTGCCATCCGCTAATCCTCATTCTAAGTTTAGAATGTTTTTTATATATATTACATATCCACAGTCTTGTAAATAGGAGTTTTTCGAGCGACACCTTTATCCCAAAGAAGAACGTCCGCAGGCGGGTAGCCGGCTCGGAGAAGGTTCATGGTGCTTTAGCCCGGGAATCTCTGTGGGTAGATAAAAACCCAGTAGGGTTTTATGCGGTCTGATTTAGGGCTTTATTTTACAAGTCAGACTTGTAAATACTCTTTTTTATTTCAGACTACTTTGAACATCTATTGCCAATTATCACCTAACAACCAAACCAACCGACAGAGGTAGCGTGCTTTTATGAAATCAGCCCCGAGGCTTCAGTCGGGGCCCCGACACGTTGTCGTCGGGGTAGAATTTCAGAAAAGTGCGCTACGTAACATGCATGGTCATGCGATCACTGCTCACCTACGGCGGTTGTAGGGGTTGTGTGAGCTATCTTCCTTTATTGCGAAGCAGAGCGAGAGGCCTTAATTCTATCTCTGTGCGGAATTGCACCCGCCACCTACTGGCGCTGGGTACTGCGCTCCCCTTTGGTCGCTTGCTTCCTTAAACGGATGTTTTTGGGCGTTACTTCAAGGTATTCGTCTTCCTGCATGACTTCCAGACCGTTTTCGAGTGAAATTTTATGCGGAGGAGTGAGGATTATATTCTCATCATTTCCCGATGAACGCATGTTGCTGAGTTTCTTGCCCTTGATGGGATTTACTGCCATGTCCATTCCTTTTGAAACATCACCAATAACCATGCCCTCATAAACTTCGGTAGTCGGACCTATATAAAGAGTTCCTCTGTCCTGAAGATTAAATAATGAAAAACCAAGCGCTTTACCTGTTTCCATTGAAACCATGGAGCCGACACTTCTCTTTTTTATTTCACCCGTATGCGGCCGAAAACCAATAAAGTGACTTGCAAGTATCCCCTCGCCTTTTGTGTCAATCATAAATTCATTCCTGAATCCCAAAAGACCGCGTGTTGGTATTTCAAAAGTAATTCTAACCTCGCCGTGATGTTGACCCATATTCATCATTTTCCCGGCACGTTTGCCAAGTTTTTGTATTACAGTTCCGGATAGATTTTCAGGAACATCAACAATCGTCTCTTCAAAAGGTTCCATTTTCTGGCCGTCTACTTCTTTGATGATGACTTGTGGCTGAGAAACCTGAAGCTCATAACCTTCTCGGCGCATATTTTCCAAAAGAATGGCAATATGCAACTCTCCCCTGCCATATACCTTGTAAGAATCAGCAGACGAGAAATCAACCTTTAGTCCTATGTTGACCTCAAGCTCTCTTTCCAGACGTTCTCTAAGTTGTCGGTTGGTAACAAATTTTCCATCCTGTCCCGCAAATGGAGAGTCATTGATTAAAAAGTTTAGTGATATGGTCGGCTCATCTACATTAATAGCCAATAGAGGTTCAACCTCCAGAGAAGCACAGACAGTCTCGCCGATATAGATATCCGATAATCCGGCCACCATGACAATGTCTCCGGCAACAGCTTCGGAAACTTCTTCCTTTTTCATTCCGCGGAAAGTGAAAAGCTGGGTAATCTTGCCCGAACGTGTCTCGCCTGTTGGTTTCTTTATAAAAATATTATCCCCCACCCTCATTGTTCCATACCAGACCCTGCCTATTCCAAGGCGCCCTAAAAAATTATCGTAGGCCAGGTTGAACGGTTGAAATCTCAACGGAGCGGAAGAATCAGACGGCGCGGCGGGCACTTCTTTTAATATCAGATCAAGCAGGGGCGTGAGGTTTTTGGATTCATCTGCCATATTTATTTTGGCGATTCCCGCCTTGCCGTTAGCGTATATGGTCTTGAAATCCAATTGCTTGTTGGTAGCTCCTAAATCCATAAATAATTCAAAAACTTTTTCATGAGTTTCATCCGGCTTGGCGGCGGGCTTGTCTATTTTATTAATAACCAAGATTGGTTTTAAACCAAGTTCAAGAGATTTTTTCAATACAAATTTTGTTTGAGGCATGGGTCCTTCTTGAGCATCCACAACGAGCAACACGGAATCAATTGACCTTAAGACCCGTTCTACCTCAGAACCGAAGTCAGCATGACCCGGCGTGTCAACGATATTTATTTTAGTTACGGGACGTCCTGAGCTTGCCGAAGGATAGTAAAGAGAGGCATTTTTTGCATAAATCGTAATACCACGCTCTTGTTCAAGCGCATTTACATCCATGCTGAATCCTTCCTCTACCATCCCTGTCTGTTTCATCAGGGCATCGGTTAGAGTAGTTTTGCCATGGTCTACGTGGGCTATAATTGCGATATTTCTTATTTCCATATTATAACTTGCTGGCCGCTCTCGCCTAAACTATGGCGAGGACGCTTTTGACCAACTTCTTCGTTAAAACCTCTGCTTCTCGCTCATCATAGGTCACTATGTTTCGCTTCAATGCTCGGTTTTGCCTCGAACTTTGCCAAGCCAGCTACGTTCTATTAATTAGAGTCAGAATATATATTTTAAGCTAAAAAACTTGTTTTGTCAAAAGAACCGTGTTAAAATGTAAAAGTTGTTATTTTTTACAATTCAGAAGGTAAAAACAGTGGAAGTAGTAAAGGACGGAAAAGTCGGTAATCCAGAAGAATGGAAAACTGAAGTTATCTGTAGAAAGAAAGACAAGTTTGATGAAGATGGCTGCGGTGCAGTATTGTCAGTTACCGCAAAGGATCTTGTTATGATGTATTGGCATGGAACCCATTTTCGTCATAACTATACTGCAATTAGGTGTCCGCAGTGCGGTAAACATAATAGAATCCGTGATGTTCCTAAGCTAGTTTGGGAAAAGTTTAATAATGTTGAGAATAGAAATAAATCTATTTCTGATGGATTTAGCGAGTCTATTTACTAAAGCAAGTTTGTTATAATAACCAAATTGGTACCGCTTCACAAGAGGCGGTTTTGTTTTGTCAAATAAGAGCGAAGCCCAGCACTTTATTTCAGGGGAGTTTGAACCTCTCTTATCAACCATCATCAATCCACTTAAGCAACCGGCGGAGGTAGCGTGCTTTTATGAAATTAGTAGATTTCAGAAAAGTGCGCTACGCAGCATGCGAAGAGGTTGTGTGAACTATTAATTTTTTACTGGCAATTGCCGGCGAGGGTGTAGCCAGCTTTTTGGGCGAGTGTCTCGTTATCAAACCAGAGTTTGTTGGCTTCTTTTATCTGTTTGGCTCCTGGGCACCAAGTGAAGTGGTATTTCTTCGTGGTGCTAGATTTTGAGGCGACGACACGAAGGTCTTGGGGTTTGACTGGAATTGGTTTCTTGTTATTTGAAACAGATGTTCCGGTGGTGGCTTGATAAATGTTGGCTTCCCCACCAGTTATTTTAATGGGTGTTTTGTGGAGGGCGTTAATGCGTCCGATATTGAAACTAATTGTAGATATTAAAACTATGCAAAAACTCAAAAAGATGTCTTTCTGGTGGAGTTTGACTAGGTTAAGTATTTTTGCTAAGATGGTATTCATAATTAATAAGAGCGGGCTATCCCCTTAAGATTTATAAAAATCTGTTCGGGATGCTCATTTTTGCAGCTACTCGCTGCGCTCGTAGGCAAAAATGGCACATACAAAAGCTATAGGCAGTACACAACTAGGACGAGACTCGCGACCAAAATATCTGGGTGTGAAACTTTATGCAGGTGAACTGGCCAAACCGGGCAGTATTATAATCCGACAAAGAGGAAGTAAGTTTCTTGCCGGTAAAGGTGTCCGCATCGGTTCAGACGATACTATTTATGCAGTTATAACCGGCAAAGTCAAATTTACCACCAAAAAGAAAACCAAATACGACGGCTCTAAAAGATTGGTAAAAGTAGTGAATGTAATGTAAAATATTAGTATGGTAAAAAATGATAAAAAAATAAAAACCCCAGTACCTTCAGGCTTGTCAGAACAAGTCGGGGCTATGATTGAGCATTTTGACAACAAGCTATCCTTGGTAGCCGAGCATGTAAGTCACATTGATAAGGAAGTTGTCGGAATCAAAAAAACTCTTGATCGTCATTCAGAATCCATTGCTATAATTCAAATGGATATAGAATTTATTAAATCGGGTCTCAAAAAGAAAGTGGATGCAGAAGAATTTACAGCCTTGGAACATAGAGTCTCTCTTCTCGAAAACAGAGGATAATTAAAATTCTCCAGTTTTCGGAAAAATTCTCTCTATTTCCTTGTCACTTATTTCAGTTAAATTTTTTGTTACGGCTTTTAGGATCTCAATCTTTAGGTTTCTGGATAAAAACTGCTCTGGCCCACCGGAAGGCTTGCCCATCTCAAGCCATTTTTGAAAGCATCCTGCGAATTCCTTGGTTGCTATTTTGACAAGAATAATATCATCAACCGGTTCATGTTCTAACAAAAGACTTTTGGCTAATCGAATTTGTCTATTTTTCTTGTTTCCGCCCAATTTACTAATAGTAAATTGAATTCCTAATCTTATCGAGCCGTGTTTTAAGGGCGGGTTTTCGATCACTACTCCTCTGTCTTTTTCGATCGTTCTTAGTTTGAAATCATATTTATATATACTATCTTCAACCGCGTTGGCTCGCATAACAACGAAATTAAGTCCCTCGTTGACAGAAATTCGGGTTAGCAACTCTCGAGCCATTTTTTCTGCTGCTATTCCTGTTTCATGGAAATGCCTGCCTTCTTTTGAGGTTAACCTTTTCTCAAGATGATATAAAGACATCGGTTTAGTGACACCTCTCATGGACAGCTCTTCGTCATATATTCGCTCAATGTCTCTTCTAGTTTCGTTTACTAAAATTCTTTTGGCAGCGGTTCTATAAGCGGGCTCTGTCATTTCTCCGTCAGGTACATATTTTATTCCCCATGCATAATCGGCTAAGATGTCGCCCACGCCCAGATACTTTCTTTTATCGCCGTTTTCGTTTTCTATAAAATATCCATCGACTCCCTCGTCATAATAGATGATTCTCCTTGTTTCATCCTCAAACTGCTCAACTATTTCCCCCTTATCTAAATTTTGGAGAGCTTGGTGGAGTTCATGCATTCTTTCCTCCTTTATGGGTCCGAATTTCTTAGCTCTCTGCTCTTTTTTTCGCTCACTTCTTAGTTTTGTTTTTTCCATTTCCCTAAGCTCCTTGAGCTGTTTTCGTTTTTCAAACTCAATACCGAATCTCTCCTTGAACCATTTGGTCCGGGCTTTATTTAACCTGTTTTGTTCTTCGGAATTGAGCATTCCTTTTCTGAATTTTTTGTCGAGAAGTTGACTAATTTCGTCTGTAAATTCTCCCCCGGCTTCGCCCATCATCCTAAAAGCGGCTTTGCCCGACATTTTTTCCGGGTATTTTTGTTTCCACCCCAATTCTTGTTTATCTTTTTCTTCTCTTTGTTCGGCTTTTGTTTCCTGAATCTCTTTTTGTTCTTGTGCCTCAACGGCCCCACCTTCGCCTTCCCATGTTTGGACTTCTTCTGGTTGATTTTGAGGCGATTCAATTTTAGTTTCAGTCACTTTTTCCATAATCAAAATTATAACAAATCATAGAAATTACTTAAAGTAATAAATTTGAATTTCTATTGCCAAGTACAAATTATATCATAAACAACCAGAGGAGGGAGACGCCTTTTTACAAAATTGTAAATTTTTAAAAAGGCGTCTCCCTCCGTACGCATAGAGGCCGTTCAGGACATTCGTCTCTGAGAGACTCAGTCTCGATGAGTTGTGTGAGTTATTCTGCTTTGACGAGTACTTTAATTTGAGTTTTTACTTCCGGAGATAAGTTCAAATCAACCATGTGTTCGCCGATATGTTTGATGGGTTCGTCATGGCCGATCATCTCTTCTTGGAGTTGAACCCCGGAGGCTTTTTTAATTTCTGCCACCAAATCGTCTTTACCGATACCTGCGAATAGTTTGCCAGTTTTCGTTGCTTTATGAGTTAATTCTATGACTATGTCTTTTAATTTTTCAACCGCCTCAAGAGCTTCTTTCTTTTCATTTTCTATCATAATAACCCTCTTTGCTTTCAAGGACTCAACCTCTTTCATGGAATTCTCATTAGCTGCTTTGGCCATCTTTCTTGGCAACAAAAAATTCCGGCCATAGCCGTCAGATACATTCTTCACATCCCCTATCTGCCCGAAGCCCTTAATGTTTTGTAATAGAATCACCTTCATGGTTAAACTTTAGTTTCTAATGCGACAACTCTTTGAGATAGTTTTTTTACATCTTTTTTCTCAGCTTTTTGTTCCAAGTTCATTTCCATCTTTTCTAATTTCGCGTCTATTCTATCAAATCTGTCGTCTATTTTTTCAAATTTCTGACTGTGTAAATCCTGGGTTCCTTTGATGGCAACTACTTGTTTGGCGATAAAAGTAATCTTGTCATCAAAGTTTTCTATCAGTGTTCCAATTTCCATATTTTTATTTGACCTATTCTGTTTCTTAATCATACGTAAAATTCTACTATTTTGACCAATTTTCCGCAACCTTGACATAATCGGCAATAAATATTATACTATCATTGGATTTGAAATTGGGAGAGGAACACATGCCCGAGAATATGAAGGTTAAAGTTCTTTGCACTATGTGGGGTGCTTATGCCCTTGCTGTTACCGTATTAGCAATTACCACCAAAGATGCTAATAACGTAACAGGGTTTGGTTTCCTTACAGCGATCGTTTTAGCGGTTGTAACTGTTAAGGTTGTAAAAACTTAAGGATTCAGCACCTATTCTAATACTACTCGCCCGCACTTCGCGGGCCTTTTTTATTTTTTGTGAGGTTCGAGCATTTTATTTCAGAAAAGTTTGAGCTTTTATTGATAGTCGCCATTTAACAACCTAAGCAACCGGCGGAGGTAGAACCACTTTTTGAAATCAGTAATATTTCAAAAAGTGGTTCTACGCAGCATGCATAGAGGTTGTGTGGTGCTATTATCTTAGGGTTTCAATCGCCTTATCCAACTGCGGGTCTTTGCCCGGAGTACCGATTTCTATTTTACCTTCTTCTTTGAGATCTTCTTCTGAGAACTTAACTTCAATATCAGCTTCTATGCCTTTATCAGAAATTGAAATTCCTGCTGGTGTGAGCCACTTTGCTATCGTAACTTTCAAAGATGAACCATCACCATATTTTTGCAATTCCTGAACAGAACCCTTACCGAAACTTTTCTCTCCCACTATTTTTATATTTCTGTTGTCGTGAAGGGCGCCAGCCAAAATCTCTGACGCTGACGCAGAACCGCCGTTCATCAAAATAACTGTCGGGTAACGTTTTAATAATGAGTTACCCTCACTTCTGAATTCATTTTTGGTGCCGTCACTAAACATCTCGCTAACTACAACCTGGTTTTTATCCAAGAACCAGCCAGCCAGATTTATGGCTGAGTCCAACAGTCCGCCGGGGTTGTTTCGGAGGTCTAATATCAGACTATCGGCGCTGGATTTCAATATTTCTTCCGATGCTTTTTTGAATTCTAAGTCAACGGTTTGATTGAAAGAGTATATTTGTATGTAAGCAATTTTTTTGCCGTCATACGACGACTGCTCCGCTCTTTGCGTTCTCGGGTTGCCGTCTTGTTCAACTAGTTTCCATTCAATGGTCGGTATTTTTATGGCGTCTCTGATAAGTTCAATATCCCGAGCCGTATTGGTTCCTGTTTGAATGTTTAAAACAACTTTGGTCCCCTTTTTACCCCTTATCAAATTAACAGCCTCTTCAACTGATAAGTTCGTAGTGGGTTTACTATCTATTTTTAATATTTTGTCTCCGGCCTTAATGCCAGCCCTAAAAGCCGGGGTGTCTTTGATTGGGGCTATGACAGTAAGAATGCCACTTCTCTTTCCTATTTCTGTACCAATACCACCAAAACTTCCGGATATTTCTTCTTGAAATTTTTTGCTGGTTACGGGTTCAAAGAAGGTTGTATATGGGTCGCCCACGCTGTTTACCAATCCACTGATAGCTCCGTATAGAATTTTTTGAGAATCCACTTTCTCCTTGTCTACGTATTTGGCATTTAGGTCGTTGTAAACATTCCAAAAAAGAGAGAAGTCTACATTCTCAGGTTTTCCCTCGTCTGGGTTTATTATATTTTTAATTGTGTTTAAAGGATTTGTGGTGTTTTTATTTTTAAACAAAAAACCGCCCGCGAAACCGAGGGTGAGGGAAATTACTATGCTTATGACTAATATTTGCTTTGTTCTTATCATGTTTGTGAAAAATTATTTATATGACGGTATACTCAAGCCATATTTGCCGAAATAGCGTATTGCATCTTTAACGTGCCACCTAGTCGCACGATTAAAAATAAATTCGAAAATACCGAATCTGCCCCTGGATGTCTGTCCGTGGTAATGAAATATTTTTGAGTCAGTAAAGTAAACAACTTTATATCCATTTTCCCAAAATCTTCTGGCCCAGTCAACATCGCTGAAATAGTGATATAGTTTTTCGTCAAGAAGGCCAACCTTTTTAATAGCCGATTTTGATGTCATAAATACGGCACCGGAAATCCAATCTACCTCTTGAGTTTTTGAAAGATCTAGGTCTTTCATCAAAAAATTGTTGAGAATTTTTTTTGCATAAGGTGTGTACGGGACTCTTCTAGAAAGAATGGTCCAGGGCGAATAGAATCTAAAACAAGAATCCTGCTCAGTCCCGTTAAAGTTAATTAGTTTTGGCCCAAGTAGACCTATGTCTGGGTGTTTTTTAAAATAACTAAAGAGTGTTTCTATGGAGCCCGGCTCAATTACAACATCATAATTAAAATATAAAACATATTCTCCCTTTGCTATTTTTATTCCCTCATTTACTCCTCGGGTGTATCCGCAATTCTTTTGTAGGGGCACAAGTTTAATACTTTTAAATTTATTTTGAAATTCATCCAAAACCACGCTTTGAGTTTCAAAAGAGGTTTCATTGTCTACGACAATAACTTCGTAGTCAAGGACTGGTGTTAGCGATTTTGCAAGCGAAGAGAGGCATAGTCTTAGTAGGGCTTGGTTTTTATAGCTTAAAATAATGATTGAAAGCATGATTATTTTAGATTGTCCTGAAAAAGTTGTTTTATTTGGATAAAATTGTCGCCGTTGGGCAGAAGTATGTAAGACTCATTAGCGCTGGATTCGTAAAGAAGGTTATCTGTGGCGATAACATATTTCTTAACCTTACCCGAAGAACTGACCTCTTTACTCAAATCCAGAATCTCCTTCGTATTCCAGATATTAATATCAGTTTTTATATTTGAACGGACATTGTTTAAAACAGATAACGTTTTGAGCGGATCAGACCAGAAGTTAAGTTTTGTCAGCTTTTCTTTCAGCGCAAATATTACCTCTTGTTGGCGTCTTGACCTGTCGAAATCGTTAGATGAGAATCTTGAACGGGCATAATACAAAGCATTTTTTCCGTCCAAATGGTTTGGTCCGGCCGGTAAATAAAATTCGTAACCCCATTGCTGTTTTTCCTCAAACGGTTTTGAGAGGATAACGTCTATTCCGTCCACCTGGTCTATTATTTTTTCAAAAGAAGAAAAATCCAAGACCACGGCTTTGTCTATATAAACTCCGGTTATTTTTGAAGTTAGCTCTTTTGTGTAGTTAAGCTCCCCATTTTTGTGATAATAACCATATTCGTAAACAGTATTTATTTTATCTTTCTTGTTCTTATCTATTTTTACATAAAGATCTCGAGGGATAGATATGAGGGAGGCTTTTTTTGTTGTCTTATCATAACTTAGAACCATTATTGTGTCAGTAAGAAGAGCTCCACCGTCTTTTGCGTTTTTGTCATCTTCCCCCCTTAGCCCTAGAATCAAAACATCAAAGCGGTTTAGTTCTTGTTTCGGTATTATGTAATCAGGGTCAACCGGTTCGGGAACAAGGTTGAAAATGTTTGCCACTTTTTGCCAAAAAGGTTCTGATTCGTTATTGACCTCTATGGTATTGGGCGTTGTTCCCAACATGAAACCGAAGTATCCTATAACCATTAAAGACAAAATTAAAACAATAACGCCAAGGCGTTTTTTGTAGAACTTTGGTTTTTCGTTGAAGTCTGGCTGGGTGAAATTGTGTTGATCGTTTAAGTAAACCATTTTCTCATTTCTTTCGGATTTGCCACTTTGCGCTTCATAATTTCCTTTCTCTTCTTCAATATCTTTGGAAGAAGTCTAAAAAAAGTGGGCACTTCGCCAAACACTTTAGGCTCAAATATAATTATATACCCAAGCATCATTATTTCCCGCTTTAGGATGTGTGGTAAATCCTTCAAGATATTTATTGTATAATCATTTTTGATAATTGTAAAGCGGACATTTCGCCACTCTAGGCGTCGTTTTCTCAACGGCAACCCCATCCTTGTACTAAGAAAATCACCAAAGGTTTTTCTTAGGGTTTTGGTGGTTTGGCGGTCATGCCAAGCCATTACATCCGGCACAAATATCTGTTTCCACCCAAACACTCTCATTCGCCAGGCAACATCAAGGTCTTCTCCATACCAGAAGATGTCATGGTCAGCTATTTCATTTGAAGATCCTGAGACTGTTGAAGGACGAGCAATCCGACAATCTTCAAAAGCTTCTTTTCTAAAAACTGGAACTGCTCCTTCTACTGCAAAAATTTCCTTTTCTTCATTAAATTGGCCATTGTCTTTTTCACCATGACCTATGTTTATTATCCTGCGTGATTTAAAAATCTTGAATCCGCAGGTATCAATAATTTCTTTAGACAATTCTCCTTCCCCAACATTGTCAATGTCATATGAATATATTTTGGCCTGAAGTGCGCCTATTTTTTCGTCCTTATCCATTGTCCTTACTATGTTTGAAATGAAATCTTTATCTAAGATTACATCAACAGAAAGAACAACTACATACTTTCCGGAAGATTGTTTTAACAACTCCTCATGGCCGGGCCACATCCCTAAGTTTAACTTGGACTCAATCAAATTAAATTTGGCAAACCCTAAATCCGAAACTCTAGTTTCCAAATCTTGAATAACCTCTTTTGTTTTGTCGGTGGAACCGTTATCAAGAATGTTAACCTCAATCTGATTGTGAGGATGTGTTTGTGCCAAAATCGAATTTAAACAACGGCGAATATATTTTTCACCGCTGAGAACCACGAGATTTATTGTAATTATTGAATTTGACATGACATACAAAAGATATTAACATAAATGAGGATTTTTAAAATATGCTAAAGGGGACAAGAAAAAATGGCAGAATCCAAGACCAAAAGAATCACGGTCAAGAGGTGTTCTTCCAAAGAGGAGGCCAACATAGAGTTGGTTAAGGGTCTTTTGGGTAATGGGCCAATGATGCTTCAGTTGCTGGTCATGACCTTGTCGTATGTTCCTTATGAACTGTCGTCGAAAGAGATAATCGAAGTATTAAACAAGTTAAATGAGGAAGGGTTGCTCAAGATAGATAAATTTAAGGGCTATTGGTTTGTTGGGGAACCTATTTTTAAGTTAGACGTCATGTTGGCTTTAGTTAAATAATCACTCACGCCCAGATTTTAGTGGGTTTTTATTTGCCAAAATTATAGAAACGATTGTTATAAAAAGTAGAAATGCTCTCTCGTCAAAAAGCGCCACGTCTGTCAGGCAATAAACCAAAATCCAAGGAATAAATATTAAAGCTGATCCGTTATAAACCATAATTTCCCAGTCTTTTGAATAAACAAAATTATTATAAACCCCCTGCATTAAAAGCCACAAAAACCAAAGAGAAAAAATTAAGGCCGGAATTCCCATTTCCGAGGCGATCTGAAGGTAAATATTGTGAGCCGAAGAACCTGCTCTGGCTAGTTCAAGTTTTTGATTTAAAACCACCGGAAAATTTCCTATCCCCACCCCAAGCATGGGGTGGTTTTTTATTGAAACCAAAGACGACTTCCAAATAGCGATGCGCTGGCTATTTGATGTTTCCCCGAAGTCTATGATTGAACGTATTCTTCTGCCAAACAAAAGAGAATCACCTTTTGATAATAAGAATTGTGGCGATTCAAAAATTGGGAAAGCCACAGCAAGTAGAAGGAAAAATATTGATATATATGATGTTAAATAAATTAAAACCCCTTTTTGTGTTTGGTGGTTGTTTTTCTTTAGTATGTAGACATAAAATCCTCCAGCCATTAAAGCACCGATACTTCCCGCCCATATTCCCCGAGTTCCCGTTAAAATGGAGGCCAGGAAGATTAAAGGTATGGCTATAACTATCAGGCGGGATCTGGTTTTTATCATTTTTTTAAAACTGGAATGATGTTCTTTTACAACTTTACTAAGAGCTATTACAAAAACAGAGGGTAGTCCCAATAAAATAAATTGTGGAAAGGAGTGTGAGTCTGGGAATAAGGAAAAAACCCGCAAGGAAAGTTGTTCACCATAGTAAGCGAACCAAGTATTACCTACTTGAACTGCTATATCGCACCATTGATTACCGAATTGATTGCATTGAATCCCCTCTCCCCAGATACGCATGAATTGGTATATGTCTATGAAGTAAGTCGATATGAGTTGAATAAAACCAATCAAAGTCACAGCAATAACCGGAATAGAAATATTTTTAATGAGCCGTTTGGCAAAATCTTGTTTTTGGGCTAAATCATAAATTACAAGTCCGACTAAGCTTAAATTTAAGAAATAAATTATTCTTTTTACTGCCAATATTTTGTCGGTAGCGGGAATAATTGAGAGGGCAGATAATAGCAGTAGGGATACGAGAGGTAAACTAATTTTTTTAAACATATTTACACCTTGATACGATCGTATCATGATGTAAATACTTTTTGGGTTTAAATTATGGCTTTTTATCATCCATTTCAGAAAAATTATTCCGGCAAGAATTCTCCAAGAATTAAAATTGTCAAAAGTCGCCGTTATCGGAATGGCAAGGAAAAATGGTATTGAACGGACAAAAAATATCGTTGTATCTTCAAGCGAAGCAAAAATAATGTAAAGCACTAAGGCAACAGAAAAATAGGGCACAACCGAACGAGGCAAAATACCGGTTATAATCAAACCAAATAAGATAACTTCTACAACAAAAACTGTATTTAGGTAGTTGATTTTGTTGCTTGACTTTAGTATGGGCATATGATATAATTACAATTATTGGAGGTAGGTAAATGGCGTACAGGTACAGTGTAGTAAATCCAGCCGCCAAAGAGGTTTGCTGGAACGGTTTCTCGTCATCTTGGCTGGATCATCCGACCTTGGCGGAAGTAATCGAGGCCGCCAAGAAGGAGTTCCCAGACTCCGAGTTTGACCAACTCATCATCACGGCTTCCGGCTGGGATGCTGAAGTAATCGAACTCCGAAGGAAGTCCTGAAGTTATTCTGACTTCCCACCCTAAGCATGGTGAAAAAAGGCTGTTTTATTTTACTAATTTTAAAAATCTATCCGTAAAACTTACCCAGCTATATTTTTTTACAAATTCTGGGCCGAAATTTTTTATTTTCTGTATTTTCTCCGAATCAATCAATACTTGCTTTATTGCTTCTACAATATCGTCAATTTCCCCGCTTTTTGAATAGAATGCATATTCTCCAAAAAGTTCATGGCCTAATTCATTATCGGCGATAACGGGCGGAACTCCAAATGAGAGTGCTTCCATTGGGGGCAGACCGAAAGCCTCTCTGTCGGAAACATAAACAAAAGCTTTTGCTCTGGCGTATAATTCGGTCAACTCGCTGTCTTTGATATAATCTTTGTGGATTATTGCTTGTTTACCCAGTCGGCTGTTAACTTCTGAAACGAGGGGGTCAATAGTCGGAACCTCATATTTGTCCGGCCCTATGACAATCAACTTTAATTTTGACATACCAACATTCTCAAGTTTGTAAGGGTGTTCATTCTGTTGCGTAATTAATTTTTCAAACGCCAAGATGGTTTCTCTCAGATGTCTTCTCGGAAATGCCTGCCCGACATACAATATGTAAGGCGAATTTTCAGTGTAATTTATAATACGATCGTGTTTAAAATCAATTCCTAAATAATTTACTGTGATGCGTTCGGGTTTTATTTTAAAAAATTTGACCAGTTCTTTTTTTGAGGTTTCAGAGATTGCCATAATTTTAGAAGCATGCACGGTAGACCATCCGGCAAAAATACGGTATGCCAGTCGAAATCGAAACGGAAGCTTTGGGTTTCTGGACTCGTAATAAATGTCATCAGTTAATAAAACAATTGATTTGCCCAAAAATATAAGCGGTAGCATATAATTTGGGAAAAACATTACATCAACTCTTTTGAACCACAAAAAAATTGGGAGATAGAGATAGTAATACAAACTGAATGAAGGCGGGATAATTGGCGGTTTTATTATTTTTTTCTTAAAAATAGGATTTTCAAGATAAGGATAGTCAGGAATCTTTAATTTAAAAAATAAATAAAATTCAAACTTTTTTTGGAGTTCCGGACGCCTGCTTATTTCCTCAAGGAGTTTATTGGTAAGACGGGCCACTCCCCAAGTGTCGTTTTCTATTGATTCGCATTCAATGCCAATTTTTTTAATCATGTAATTTCTCCATTCTGCCGGCATACCAATCCCCCACTCCTTTTAATATTGCAAGGGACTGCTCTCTGTTTTTTCCGACAATAATTTTCATTATTTGTTTTAAAATAATTATCCAACTCCACGGCCAAACTAGTAACTTAATATACCATGGGCCGTTTTTCAAATTGAAATACAGAGCATTTCGGTAATGGTACCGAAGAAGCAAAGGTGAACCAAGTTTTTTAGTTGAAGCGGAAACGGCGTGAGAAATTTTAATTTCTGAAATAAAAGACACCAGAATTCCCGCTTTTTTTGCCCTTTGACAAAAATCGGCGTCTTCAAAATACAGAAAATAGTTTTCGTCCAAAAGTCCAATTTTATCAAAAACATTCTTATGGATAAGTATTGCCCCACCAATGGCATACAACTTATCCACAGATTTTATCATAACGACATCCGATGTCGTTATGTGGATAAGTGTGGGTTTTAGCCATTCGGTTTTGCCAGCAAAAACGGTCCTGTCTCCTTCATCTAAAGCTAGGCCAATAATCCCATCCTTACCCTCCAAATTAGCCCTTAGTTGTTCAATAAGGTGGCTTTCAGGCATAGTGTCATTGTTGAGCAAAAGTACCCAATCAGAGCCGTTTTTGAGGGTTTTTTTGATGCCAACATTGTTTCCTCCGGAGTAACCAAGATTTTGGTCATTTTTTATGTAAATTATGTTAGTTTCCGACGTGTGGTAGTCCATTAATTTTCTGACGTCATCGGAGTTATTATCTACCACAATTACTACAAAATCCTTATCAGTTTGATTTTTCAGGGACTCCAAAAGTTTTATGGTGTTTTCCGAACTATTATAGTTGACTGTGACGATTACTAGTTTCATATTGTGCCTACTAATTTTAACATTTCTTTTCTAAATCTTTCTCTTGAAAACTTTTCAGCATGTTTTTGAATAACCGACGGACTGTAATTGGAATAGTTTTCATTTAATCGGCGGACACCGTCAGCGAGGGCTTCCGGAATTGGATCGTCAAAAAATTCTCCGGTTATGCCTTCTATTACTGTTTCCAGCACCCCACCTTTTCTAAGAGCCAATGTCGGCTTACCGAAGCTCATTGCCTCAAGCGGCGTAAGACCAAAGTCTTCTTCCTGGGGCATTATAAATGCTTTGCAATTGCGATAATAATTCATGACCTCAGCATCATTTTTATATCCAAGTATTTTTATATTTTTACCGGCCATGTTCTTTAAATCTTTTTTAGCCGGTCCATCGCCGATAATTATGAGTTCGTATCTCAATTTATTGAAAGCATCAATCGCAACGTCTAAGTTCTTGTGAGGAAAAAGACGGGATACGATAAGGTAAAAGTCATGACGGGGTCCTGTCCCCGCCGCACCCCGGACGGGTTCGGTCTTGCTAGACCTCCACGCGACCGGGGTCCCCGCTCTGGGTCCACCCCCATTAACGATGTCGCCAAACATGGTAGGAGGATAGATAAGTTTTGATTCTTTACCATAATATTTTTTTATTCTTGATTGAACGTGATTAGAAATTGCTACGAACTCATCAACTCTGTCCGAGGCCTGTCTATCCCAAATTCTTAGTAAGTGCCTGGAGAGCATGGCCAAAAAACTTTGGTTTTCGTATTCAAAATGTCTGTCCCACAAAAACCTCGTCGGACTGTAACAGTAGCAGATATGTCTTGTCTTGGGCTTTAAAACCAAACCTTTGGAAAATATAACCGAAGAAGAAATAACTACATCAAAATCAGATAAATCAAACGATTCTACGGTAGAGGGCATTAGAAAAAATAGATATCTGTAAAGTTTTGTTATGAAAGGAATTTTTTGGAGAGAACTTGTTCTTATTTCTGCTTCAGGAAGAAACTCGCGGACAAATTTTTTATTATAAAAAAGGACATATATGGGTGCCTTTGGAAATATGTTATGGAGTTCTATCAGAACACGTTCAGCCCCACCTAAGTTGTTGAGCCAGTCATGCACGAGAGCAATACGCATGTGTAAATTTATAGCATAATTGTTTATTTTAATAAACTTTTAGCACCTCACAACCTCTATGCGTACGGAGGGAGACGCCTTTTTAAAAATTTACTAATTTTGTAAAAAGGCGTCTCCCTCCGCTGGTTACTTAGTTTTTATCTTATAACCAACCGGCGGAGGTAGCGTGCTTTTATGAAATCAGCAGTATTTCAGAAAAGCACGCTACGTAGCATGCATGGTCATGCGACCATGGCCATACGGCCACTGCTCCATTGGGTTGCTGCTCACCTACGGCGGTTGTAGAGGTTGTGTCAGATATTGAAATTAAAATAGTGGGCTATCTTTTCGCCAATACATTCCTCTTGTAGACATCTAAATTCTCAAGAACAATTCCTGTCCCGCGGGCGACACAGAATAACGGGTCATCGGCAATTGTTGTCGGAACGCCAGTTACTTTGGTGATGAGTTTATCTATGTTTTTGAGCAAAGCCCCACCTCCGGAAATGTGAATACCCTTATCCATAATATCTGAGCATAGTTCGGGTGGTGTGACCTCCAGAACGCTTTTAATAATCTGAACGATTTCCCGAAGTTGTTCAGTAATTGCTTCAGTAATTTCGTTGGTAGTTATTTCTACTGTTTTTGGGTAACCGGTAGCAAGATCCCTTCCCCGGATGTTTATCTTTTCTTCTTCGGGTACCTTCATTGCACTACCGATAGAAATTTTAAGAAGTTCGGCCGTTCTTTCGCCGATTGCCAGGCTGTGTTTCTTTTTTATATAATCAACAATTGCCTGGTCAAGTTTGTTTCCGCCGATTCGGACCGACTTCCAAGTCACAATTCCACCAAGTGAAATGACCGCAATTTCAGTAGTACCACCACCGATATTCAAAATCATGTTTCCGGTTGGGTTGTTTATGGATATTTTTGCTCCAATGGCGGCAAGTACCGGTTCTTTAACTAAGTAAACGGCTTTAGCTCCAGCATTTAGCGCCGCTTCTATGACGGCTCTTTTTTCGGTGGAATTAATTCCAGCCGGAACCGATATCAAAACTTCTGGCTTAACAAAACTTAAAAATCCGCCCGCCCTTTTAATAAAATAACGAAGCATTGCTCCTGTAACACGATAATCGGCGATAGCGCCATCAATTAGTGGTTTAGAAACAATAATACTATCAGGTGTTCGACCTATCATTTCTTTGGCAAGATTTCCGACAGACATTATTTTATTATCTAAAATTGAAATGGCGACAACGGAAGGTTCATTAATAATAATCCCTTTTTTGGGTATGAATACTACCGTGTTAGTTGTCCCAAGGTCAATGCCGATTTTCTTTGCCATTTTGATTTGTTTTAAATTCGCTTTATATCTGCCCCGATTTTTCTTAAACGTTCTTCTATTTTTTCATAGCCTCTGTCGATTTGATA
>Ga0209542_10007887_pt1 | contig 20066 bp, 20 predicted proteins | sample RifCSPhighO2_01_FD_184028 | JGI IMG/M metagenome (GOLD analysis project Ga0209542, IMG submission 184028) | Soil microbial communities from Rifle, Colorado - Rifle CSP2_plank highO2_0.1 (SPAdes) (version 2) | ecosystem: Environmental > Terrestrial > Deep subsurface > Rock core/Sediment ...
TGGGTAGATATTGGACAGAAATTGATACCCAGCCCCCACCCCACCCAGAACTGCCAATGGCACTACGATCTGCCGCAGAATCCGGTCCATGAGCTTCCTGCCGGGAGCATCCAAGTTTTTCACCTGGAGCGCGCCAGCCAACAGCCGATAGCTCGCGGAAAAGCCAAGAGCGGCACCGAAGTATGCGCCAGCTACCGCGAACGCGGACACCGTGAGAACCATCACTTCCCACGGAGAGGCCGGTACCAACCAGAATCCTGCAGCTGCCCCCATACTACCCCAGACCACCGCACTCACGATGGTCAGAGTAGGAAGAGTTGGGATGGTACGAAGGAAGACAACACGGTACTTAACAACTGCCGCAAGCGCATGCGCTGCTCCAAAGAGCAACGCGCCCACGGCAACCGCCATCTGCCTTCCATCCCCCCAGAAAAGAACAAACGACCGGATGGCGAACGCGGCAGCGATGCCAACGAGCGCCAAAGAACCCAGGAACACTCCTTTTAGAACGAGCATGCCCATCGTGAACCTCCCGAATTCCTGTGTGTACCGAAAAGTATACTACATTTTCAGAAGAATTCAACGCCAGACCAAAAAGCGCCCTAGCGATAAGGCATGAAGCGATTCTACAAAAGAAAAGGCGGCATGAAATCATCACACCGCCTCGCAAAAGAGCTCGTGCAGACAGCGAGAAGTCACTGTCGGAACCGTATGACTAAAACAATACCCCGAGACGCTACCACTGTCATTACGCTTCCGAGCAGCACACCTCCGAGGGAAAGCAGCCAGGGCAACGGATTACTACTCATAGACGCTCCGAACCAATCTTCTGCTACAGCCAATCCCATACCACCGAAGGAAGATACGAACGTCAGCGGGACACCTACCACAAGAAAAATCATCTTCCACACTGGTAGATGCCTCAAACCACTAAGAATGCCCATGGTGTGCCTCCTTATATAATTCTACCAAAAATCCGCCATTCGGCAAAGTTTTTGAATTGCGTTTTGTGCGCAAAAGAAAATCGGGCAGCCGTATTGTTGATTCAGACCGCCCGATTAGGTTTGGAGCGCAGCTCCTCGATAACCTCCAGCAACTCCCGCACCTGCCTCCATGCCTGGTCCGATGCCAAAGAACTGTTGAATTCCCAACCTCGTGAACAGCGCAAGGTGGAAAGCGCTCGAAATCCCGAGGCGTTTGAGCAAACCGTTGAGTTTGCTAAATGCGAACTTCCCTTCAGAACCCCGCTCCAGATAGCGGGCGCGTAGAGCCACCAACCCCTGTGCCAAAAGGTCGCGCTCCCGTTGCCAATCCTCTGGAGAAAGGGCCGCAGATTGGAGAAGAGCGTTTCGCAGACGCCTGTTCTCTGCGCGGAGACGCGGTGCCTGCTCTCCTGCCCTCTTCGCTTTCTGGAGATCTCTCTGGAGAATAATCTTTTCCACCTCCAGCGCGCTTGCACGAGATCCGCTCTCGATCAGCGCTTCCATCACCTCGGGGGTTGGAACAACAAATTGTAAAAGCTGCTTTTGCCATTCTGCGCGGCGTTGAATCCTGCCTTCCGCCGCCCTCATCAACTCCTGGGGCCGGCTGCGAGAAACACCGAGGGCAGTGGCAATCTCTTTGAAGCTGCGCGGCTCGCCCTCCAACCCATACCAGCTTCGGAGCGCAAAAAGGGAACGCTTCACCCGTTCTCCGGATTCTTCCTCCAGGTTTTTGAGAATCTCCCGAAACACCTCCGGGAGGGAAAGCCGCTGTCCGCCTCGTACGATGTAAGGATATACCTCCCGCGGAGGCATTCGCAGTATTCTAAAGAGCAGACCTGTCTCCCCGCGTTGTTCCTGCGTCATCACTCCCTCCAGCTTCAACCCGAAGTGATTCATTAATACACAAATCCGTACTTTTTTCAAGTTTTATTCTACCAAAAACCGCCTCGGCGGCGATTATTTTAATGTGGCTCTGCGTCATGGATGACGTTAGAACTTATCTAGGTAAAAGAAAAGTGCCACGTATTTCTACGTGGCACTAGAGTACTGGGGTCTAGTTATCTTTGTTGCCTTCGTACCCCTCCACATAAGCGAGCGAAGGCAAGGGCTTAACGTCAACTTCTGGGTACTCTTTGAGGAACATCCCTAGGCTCGCCGGCAGTAGCGCTCGACGGATTGCCTCTCCGATGAGTTGCGGCGACATTTGTCCAAAGGGAGATAGAAGAAAAGATCCTCTGCCCTCCTTCGGTGCAAACGCGAGTCCCACAACCGCAGCTAGGGCATTCCCAGTCCGTTCATCGCAATTACACCTCTCCCCATGCGCCTTATGGGTAACCGTATTACTAACCTCCCTGTAAATCTGCGCAATGAGTTCAAGGTCCCTATCTGCTACAATCGCCATCTTCCTTCTCTTATTGGTTTCTCCCCAGTCCTATTTGTAAGATTTAGGAACTGGTATATTCTCAAAACAACTTCTTTTGAGAATACATCAACTCCTAAAACAAAACCGTCTTCCCGGGTAATCCGAGAAGACGGCTGCTTGGTTTTTGTTTTGGATTTAATCCTCTTACATACTAAGAAAAACAAAACCGTCTTCTCTGATAGAAGATTTATTGGTTTTCTTGGATGTAAATGTAGGAACGAGTTTTAACATATTTTTTATTGTATACCTACTATAATATCCTCATTATATTTTGTCAATTGTTGCTCCGGGGCTTGGATTCGAACCAAGATTGACGGATTCAGAGTCCGCATTCCTACCATTAGAAGACCCCGGAATAATATTACAATGAATCAAATATCCTTTTCATGATTCTCCTGCCTGCGCCCGCCTGCGCGGACAGGCAGGCAGGAGACCCCGGAATAATAAAGCCGCACTGGCTAGTATACCGGATTTCCAGCGTTTTTCAAGCTTTTATGCCCTTTATACCCGCAGATATCTGCGGGCGGCAATGGCGCTAGAAAACACGCCCAACCCGATGCCAACCGCAAGGCAAAGAAGCAAAAGCATAAAGAATTGCGAGATCAAAAACGAAAAAATATCAAACTCGGTAAAGGATTGAAATTGGGCGCGCACGGCTAAAGACAATACAAAAAGCAACAGCAATGCCAGGGCGCTTGCCGCAACTCCTACGAGAGCTCCCTGCACCAGAAACGGGCCGCGAATAAACCAGCTTGAGGCGCCCACCAAACGCATTATTTCGATTTCCTCTTTGGAGTTATATATGGTTAAACGAATCGTGTTGAACGCCACCAGCACCGCAACGGCAGATAACGCGATACTTATCGCCACCACTCCCGCGCGTATGCCCGCGGTAATCAGGAAAAGCCGTTCGATGACCGGAGCGCGATCGTGGAAATCAATACTTGCGATAGCGGAAGCAAATGCTTCTCCCGCGAGGAAATCCGCGATTTGCGCGTACTCCGCCGGGTTGCGCGCTTTCAAATTGAGGTGCGCGAGCATCGGATTTCTTCCAAGAGCATCCAAAGGAGCCAAAATCGCATCTTTATCCCGATAGGTTTCAATAAATCGGCGCAGGGCCTCCTCTTTGGAAATATACTCTACCTCTTTCACCTCTTCCAAATCGAGAAGCTGCTGACGAACTTTAAAAATTTCCTCTTCGCTCACCGAATCCCTGAAATAGGCGCTCACATCTACTCCCTCCTGAAGCCGCTCCACAAGAAACGCGCTCATACCCTGAAGAATGGCGAGCGAGCTTATCGCAAAAAGCACAACGGTCATTACCACGAGCGCGGCTCCCGTAGAGCTCCGATCGCGTGAAAACTTCTCAAAACCAGAACGGAAAATTCGTTTGAAGCTTATGAGCATAGTTATACGACAATAAATTTGCCTTCCTCTTCGTCGCGCACGAGCTGGCCTTCGACAAGCGTGAGAACCCGGCGCCCAATCCGATTCACGATTTCTTTGTTATGCGTTGCCAAAATAACGGTTGTCCCCAGCTCGTTGATTTTCAAAAGTAAACGGATAATGTCACGCGTGTGGTAGGGATCAAGGTTACCCGTTGGCTCATCTGCCACAATACAGTTCGGGCGATGGATAAGAGCGCGGGCAATGGCGACACGCTGCTTTTCGCCGCCAGAAAGCTGAAATGGATAATGGTGAGCGCGCTCTCCCAATCCTACAATCTCGAGCACTTCTCTCACGTCTCTCGCTATAGTATCTTCTTCCAACCCCATAACCTCCATTACGTACGCCACGTTTTCATACGCAGTTTTTGAGTTCAGAAGTTTGTAATCCTGAAACACCATCCCAATGTTTCTCCTCAACACCGGAAGACTGGAAGGAGAAAGTTGATGCACGAGAAGATCATCAAACAACACTTCCCCCTCCGTGGGGCGTTCTTCCGCCAAGAGAAGTTTCAAAAGGGTGGTCTTCCCCGCCCCAGATTTCCCAACCAGGGATACAAACTCTCCCTTCTTTATATCGAATGAGACATTCCGTAAAGCCACACTCTGATCAGGATAAATTTTGGTAACGTTGCGGTACGAAATCATTTATATCTTTATCTCCTCATCAATGAACGCGTCGAGATCTCCGTCGAGAACCGACGCGGTATCTGAAGTTTCCACTTGAGTCCGCAAATCTTTTACCAGTTGGTAAGGGTGCAAGACATAAGAACGGATCTGGCTTCCCCACTCTATAGCGGACTTCTGCCCCCGCATCTTCGCCAGCTCCTCCTCACGCTCGCGCTCGCGCATATTATACAGTTTGGAAGCGAGCACTTGCATTGCCTTTTCCCTATTCTGCTGCTGGGAACGCGAACTCTGCGATGTCACGACAATACCCGTTGGCTCGTGCACGATGCGCACTGCCGTTTCCCGTTTGTTCACGTTTTGGCCGCCCGGACCCGACGCGTTGAAAAATTCAACCCTCACCTCGTCTGGCTTCACCTCAATTTCCCTTTCCTCTTTGACATCGATCTCGGGCATAACCTCCACTGAAGCGAACGATGTGTGGCGAAGCTGTTTTGCGGAAAAAGGCGATATGCGCACCAAACGGTGCACGCCTGTTTCTCGTTTCAGCAAACCATACGCGAAAGAACCCGCAATTTCCAACGAAACCTGTTTAACGCCAATTCTGCTTTCGGGCCCCGGATCGCCGAATGATTGATGCAGAACATCTACCCGCCATCCTTTTCGTTCGCAGTAACGCTCATACATTCTCTGAAGCATCGCGGCCCAATCCTGCGCGTCTTGGCCGCCAGCTCCCGCGGTAATCGTCAAAATAGCGTTTACCCGATCGTATTTGCCCGAAAGAAATGTGCGAATTTCCAACTTCCCTATTCGTTTCTGGAGCGATTCAAGGACGGCAGGAAGCTCCTCAAGTGCATCCTCATCATCTTCTGAAAGCTTCGCTACCTCCATGAAGTCAGAAAACTCTTTTTGGAGCTGTTCAAACTCCTGCGTTTCTTCTTTCAAATCCGCGAGTTCTTTACTCAATTTTCCGGATGTTGCGGGATCTGTCCAGAACTCCGGTTTCTCTGATTCCTTTTCAAGGCCCGCGATTTTCTCTTTTTTCCCCGCAATGTCAAAGACAGTCCGCCAAATAGCGGAGTTTCGTTTCTACTTCTTCAATTTGCGTCTGTATTTCTGCCATAAAATCATTATACCAAAACTCCTCAGAATTTCAATCTGGGAACACAGTACGGGGACGGGCATCGTAACCTGCCGCGTCGAAAACGAAAGAGTTGAGTACTCCTACGGTATACCAGTTCGTAGGAGCCCACAGAAGAAACCCGCTGTATTCTTCGAGGAGCGCGTCTTTTGCTGCCTGCACTTGAGATTGCACCATAAGAGGATCATACCTTGCTCCCAAATCAAAATCCTGCAGCCATGGGCGAAGTTTTGCAAACTCTCGCCCTGAATTGGCCAGTTTCAGCGCGTCCAAACGCGTTTGCGCGGTCGCCATGGAAAAATGCACCACCTCATAGGGATACTCCGCGGGCTTGCGATAGCCGCGGTACCCCATGGCGTAGTGGGAAGGATATACCATTGGATACACGTAATCGAAATATTCCAAAGCATCCTCGATAACCTGGCCGATGCCAAGATCGTCGCGACTCGACGTTGTCAAACCAAACAAATCCACAGAAATCACAACGTCATCCAACCGTTCTCTTAGGTAGGAAAAAAACTCTCGGATAACAGCTCTTTGAAGTGTTTGCTCATCCCACACGGGAAATCGCATATCCTGCAGGTTGCCGTCTGAAGGAAACCGGACGTAGTCAAAATTGATCTCGTCAAATCCCCTGCTTGCCGCGTCCCTCGCTATTGCCACCGTGTAATTCCACGCTTCCTCGGAAGCAGGATCAACCCATCCTAACCCTTTGTGATCCGCCCAAATACCTTCTTGGGCAATGCTTTGCACCGCGAGATCGGGGCGGGCGCGGGCTAAAATAGGGTCTTGAAACACGGTCACGCGCGCGATGACATAGATGTTAGCTTCGTGCAGCCGCTTGATGAGCGCTTCGATATTCCTGATCTTCAAGCGTTCAGCACCATATTCCTTTACTTCCGATACGTCGGTTTCGTATGCCACCTCCCCGGAAAAATCTTTAATGTCAATGACCACCGCGTTTAACTCTGTCGTCCGCGCTAAATCTATCACATAATCAATCCTGCTTTGCGACCCTCCGGACCAGCTTGTAAGATACACGGCTTTAATGGTTTCCGGCGGGTTTATTAATTGTCCCCGCGGCGTAAGTTCGATGCTCGGAAGAACGATAGGGCTTGGGGATGGAGAGTTTGCAGGCTCTGGCGCAGGCGGCAAAGATTCTGTTGGTGAAGGATCGAGATCTGGAAGAGGAGTTAAAGATGGGGCTTCAACAGACAGATCGAACGACAAACCAAACAATATTCCATATGCGATGGAAATCTCAAAAATTAGGATTGCTGATAGTGTAAAAAATCCGCGGTTGGTCACAGCTCTCTTTCAATCTAGCACGTAATGGAGCCGGAGGCGAGAATCGAACTCGCGACCTTTGCTTTACGAAAGCACTGCTCTGCCGCTGAGCTACTCCGGCCTCGTGAGCGGGATACCGGAATCGAACCGGCGTCTCTTCCTTGGGAAGGAAGCGTATTACCACTATACTAATCCCGCTTATCGAATAATGTGCCTGGGAATTTCTTAACGAAAATCATAGATTTTCTAAAATTCCCGCGAGAATACCTTTAAGAATAGGTATCCTCGCCCACCACGCGCGATCCGTTTTCCCCTCTTCCTCGGTCGTTCCTTCTACCATATTCTCTTCCGGAGACAAAATCGTTACCACCTCCTCGCCTTCTTTCCTGTAGAGTCCTTGCTCGCGCAATATTTTCTCCTGGCGTTCTTCCAATTGTATATTGGCAATAGCAGATTCCTTTGCTTGTATCTGCGCCAAATACTCGCTCTCCTGCGCTCGAAGCTCCTGCAGCCTTCCCTCCAGTGCAGAACGCTTTTGAGCCATACTCACGTTTTGATACACAAGAAATCCGACAATGAGAAGAAGCACTCCCGCGAACACGGCTCCCATAATCGCGCTTTCAAATAGCTGCCGTCTGCTTTTGCCAAACCTCGAGTTTTTTGCTATCATAACACTAAGTAAAAAAGGACCTTATGAAATCAAAAGTCATCATACGCGGAATCTGGATTGTCGTAGTCCTGCTCATCGTCTTCAGTATGTTCGCCTTCCTCTTGGCTCCGCTCTTCTCCGGCCCTGCCTACTTCTAGCCCGCAGGCGCATTATATGCGTTTTCCCCTTACTTTTCAATCCTTCAACCTCGCTTAAAACCTAATCTCCTCGCCCCCTCCAACCAAGGCTACTTCACTGTCTCGAACGAGAAAAGCTTGTTTATCGTTAAGAATACGCACCGGATAGGAATATTTGGCAATTTCTTCTTTTAAAAAACTTGCATGTTCAGGTTTATAGTGAGGAAAAATGCAGAAAGGAACGCAGCTCAATCCAGAAAAATCTTCAAGACCCACCTCGTTAGGATCAGGATCGAGACCCTTCCATCCAGCAATCTCAATATCTGGTCCGGCTATAATACTGCCGGCACTTACGCCGATATATATTTTACCCCTTCCAATGAGTTCTTCTAGAACAGCATCGAAACCGCTCTCTTTTACCCACTTCAATAAGTAGAAAGTGTTGCCTCCTTGAACATATATAACATCGAAAGGTTGTAGAATATCTCGCAGATCCTTTTCCTTTTTACCTTCCAAATCAACATTAGCGACAGAAAGGCCAAGCCCCCTCATTGACTCAACGTCCTTATCTACATACGATGTATCCTTTTGTACTTTCGAAGCAGTAATAATGTGCGCTAATTTTATTTGACTTGTTGGTTTTGGCAGGATTTTTAAGATTTCATCTTTCACTTGCATTCCAGCTGAAGTAAGAAGTAATGTTTTCATGATCGTAGTATAAGATAAAAGAGGGCGAGTCACAATGCAACACGCCCCCCTGATAAATTATGTGCAGAGGTATCCCTCCGCAACTCCTATGGAAGTCCTTCTGCAAGACAACCTCCTTTAGCCCAAGCGCCACGGATTTGTTGGTAAGATGGCTACGATCCGTCGCCTAAAGTCCGGGGCGAGAATCGTAAAGAAGTTGTACCGTTCCGACCGTTCGACAGGGACTAAGATGAATTCACCGAAGGGTTTCTCGTGTTTGAGAATCCGACCTTCCTCGGCCTCGCACGCGATTTGGTGTTTTACATCCTGCCTCCTCGTAAACTCGCCTTGGATGAGTCCGGCTTCCGCTTCCCAGCCGATGTGTCTGTCCATCTCCAGCTGGAAGGCTGCCGGCGCCACGAAGGTATCAACCGATGCAAGCACTTCTTTATTTGGTTGAGCGCGCCCCCCGAGAACATCATCCTCCCAGTCGACTACAAGTAACCACCCTTGTCTTACAAGCGGTTCAGCCAAACCAATTATCAACCGCTTGTACTCAGTTTCGAGATCTGCGTTGATACGCCCTGACTCCAGGCAGTTACGGTTAAAGGTAAACCACCAGGTTCGCCTGAAACCGTGCGACTCAAGCAGGTTCGCCAGCCACGGCATGGCAGTCCCAAAAAGAACCTGCTCTTGCTTTGTCGGCATAAAGCATCCTTCTTGGGCCTGGTAGCGAACCTCGAGTTCTTTTGACACGCACCACTGCGTCAGCAAAGTGACCTCTTTCCCTTCGGCGACACAAGAATCCAGGTACTCCTCTACCCATTCATCGATCCTCTTGTTGCCCTTGCCAAGTAACCGATTCCTCTCGCGCAGTGCCTCCATTACTTCTGTGGTAGTTCTGAAACGTGGCATTCCTACCTCCTTGCTACGGGTTTCCCCTCGCAGTCCAATCAATGAACCGCTGGTTTGAAGGGCCGATGCGAACCTGCGGATACACCTCATCTTCGTTTTGGAAACCTAAGAGATGCGGTCCCTCAAGAATGAGCGACGGCAACTCTTGATACTCCAAAACTCCTTCGTAGAACTCGTCCTTATGGACGCAGTTTACTTGCATGGAAGACCACCTACTGCCAGTCTGGAGTACGACTCGCTTACCAGAAAAGCGACTCCTCCAGAGGGGAAAATCAGACTCTATTCTACTAGCGACGGTCAGGTCCGCTCGTTGCAGCAACTCCTTCCAACCGTATGGGAGACGGTAGGCAAGGATGTTACCTTGACGCTTTATTGCTTCCTCTACTGACTCTGTGATTCCCCACCTTTCTAAGGCTCTCTGAAGACGCTCGGGCAACTTGTTTCCCTCCATAACTATGCCTCCTTTTGAAATGTACTATCCTTCTCAAAAAGAAACTCCCTTCTGAGAAGGGAGCGAATGTGATTAAAATATCGAAAACAAAACAATCACAATCATCCCCTTCTCGCAAGGGTCAAATTGTGATGATGGTTATTTGAAAGACGATTAATCATAAGCTTATATCCTCCCATACCTTTATTGAGCCATCGGAAAATACGGGCAATCGTGGTTGAACTCAATCCTGTCGCCCGCACAATTTCCGAGTAAGGCTTAGCCTTACTCAACATACGGGCGACTTGCCAGCGTTTGCCAAACTCAATAATCTCCTGTTCGGTTAACAAATCGCGCAAAAACTTTTTTGCCTCGTTTGTGGTCTTGAGCGCGCAAATCGCCTCAAACAATTCTTCAGTTGTTTTATTATTCCATTTTTCCATAATGCTACTTTATTTAGCTAAAGCACTTTATCATACTAAAGAGTATACTCCAACCCAAAAACCTTGTCAATACCTCCTTGACAACAACGGCTCTCTTAAGATATTATTATCGTAGAGGGCTGGAGGTATCTTCCAGCCGGCAAGGCCTCGCGAAAGCGGGGTTCTTGTTTTTCTATGGCCATTCCTTCAACCCATATTCCCAATAGTCGCCTTTGTACACAAACTTCCGAAGAAAGTGGAAAAACTCATTATTAGAGTCGGATGGGCTCTTTGCATGTCTCGCAAAGGGATACGTACAATAATCAGCAACTTGTAAACCATTGATATTATCCCCTTTCGTAAAAAATAAGATTCCCTCATCTATACCCACAAACTGCTCTTTTGGGCAGTAAAAAGTCCCGTTCTCTTTTGCGTCACGAAGAACTCCCTGGATCCTACGACTTTCATGTTTGCCACGTGTCTCAAAAATCACTTTGCAACTTTCGTTCTTCAAAAAGTGGCCCAATCTTTCCAGAACGTAATCGACATTCCGCAAATAGAGATCTCCAACATTATATGTATTACCAGTAAGTTGCTGGAATTTCTCCGCCTTTCGGGCAAGTTTTATTTTGTTAGTCGAAGAAGAAATAATCGTAATAGAACTTTTCTCGATCAGACTATCCATTTCCTTTTTAAACGTATCATACTTTTCTTCATCCAGAAAAGCTTTGAAAATACCATCTTTTCTACGGATTTCTCTAGAGTGAAGGTAAATGTCCGCCGTTCCAAGGAAATATTTTTTAATTTCCTCCAGCCCTGGCATTAGAATCTCGGTGTACATCTTGCGCGGAACAACCAATGCCAGAATCGTCACCACAGGGAAAATTGATGGATTGTTATATGTTTTTACATCAAAATGAACAAAAGGATCCCCTACCTCATCGATAAATGCGAGGAAGCTATGAGGTAGTTGTAAAATTTTAGATTCATTTTTCTGCATACTAATGGTTTACCTGCGGAAGACGTCGAGGAATACTTTGGAAGGAATATGCACTCGTCCTTTTTCGGCGAGTTCTTTTTTACCCTTTTTCTGCCTTTCCAGCAATTTTCTTTTTCGCGTCACATCTCCTCCATATAAAGGAGCAGTCACGTCGCGGCGGCGCGCGCGAATGGTTTCCCTCGCGATTACCCTGCCGTCCGCCACCGCCTGAATGGCTACAATAAATTGCTGGGTCGGCAGCAACTCTTTAAGCTTTTCCACAATTTGCTTACCCTCCCGATACGCTTTATCCCTTGAAACAATCTGCGTGAATGCCTCCTCTTTCTGGCCCGCGATATGGATTTCGAGCTTCACCAAGTTCGCGGACCTCCAATCCGCGATTTGATAATCCATAGAAGCCATGCCCTGCGTGGCGCTTTTGAGTCTATCATAAAAATCAAGCACTATTTCCCGAAGGGGCGTTTCGAATATTACCGAAAGGGCATGTTCGGAGATGTTGATAGTTTCCAGCAAATTCCCCTCCAACTGCCCCAACAGCTGCACCACTTGCGAATAATAGGCTACTGGCGTTACAATTTCCAACCACACCCAAGGCTCCTTTACCGACTGAATATTCTGTTCGGGCCATTCCGCCGCGGTTTTGATAGAAAGCTCCGTACCCTTAGGATCCGTAATCTTGAACTCCACCGAGGGCCGCGAAATTACCAATGGCACCTGATACTCTCTCTGGAGACGCTCTGAAATAATTTCCGAGTGCAGCACGCCCAAAAAGCCGCATCTGAATCCCCTGCCAAGAGCTTCGTGAGATTCCGGCTCGTACTCAAACGAAGGGTCGTTGAGTTTGAGCTTCGCGATCGCGTCTTCCAACACATCAAAATCTTGGGGGTCTTGCGGATAGAAACTCACGAACACCACGGGTTTTGAGGGCGCATACCCTTCCAACGCGTCTACCGACGAGTTTTGCGCCAGTGTAATAGTGTCTCCAATGCGTACCGTATCAGATTCCTTCAAGCCAGTGGCAATATATCCTATTTGCCCGGCGCGCAATTCTTCATCAGCAGCCTCTTTGGGCGTAAAGTGTCCAACCTCTTTTGCCACCGCTTTTGCCCTTGCTGCCTTCAAGACTAAAGGATCATTCGTTTTTACTGCGCCTTCCACCACGCGCACGTATGCCACTACCCCCTTAAAAGCGTCGAAGTGCGAATCGAACACCAGCGCGCGCAGCGGCTTGTCTATTTCTTCTTTTGCCGGGGGCACGCGCGCGATTACTATTCGCAACAATTCCTCCACATTTTGCCCGGTTTTCGCGGAAATGCGCAAAATTTCGCGCTCATCAATCTTGAGCAAATCCGCGATAGAGCGTGCAACCGCGTCCACACGAGCGGAAGGCAGATCAATTTTGTTCACTGCCGGAATAATGGCAAGCCCCTCCTCTTTCGCGAGTTTGAGGTTAGCCAATGTTTGCGCCTGCACCCCCTTGGTCGCGTCAACCAGCAAAATCGCGCCTTCCACCGCCGCAAGCGAGCGCGAAACCTCGTAGCTGAAATCCGCGTGCCCGGGAGTATCTATGAGATTCAGCATATATTCTCCATACTTTAGCCGTATCGGTTGAAGTTTTATGGTAATCCCCTTCTCTCGTTCCAAATCCATCTGATCCAAAAACTGCTCTTTCATCTGTCGTTTCTCTACAGCTCCGGTCAATTCCAAAAACCGGTCCGCCAGCGTGGACTTTCCATGGTCAATATGCGCGATAATCACAAAATTTCGAATATTATTTGCCATAAAGTTTTGCCGTGAGTATCTTCCAAAAATGGAGCGCTTCGCGAGAGCCAAGAACAAAGGCGGCGGCAAAAAACGTGAACGTTCCGGCGGTGCCGGCGAGCAGAAACTGGGTGAGCACGCGGAGATACGTTTCCAGCGGAAACGGCCTTCCATATAGCTGCAGAACCCCGTAGGCGACAGCGCCGGCAACCAACGTGGCAAACGCGGTTTTCGCCAAAGAAACAAGAAATTCCTTTCCGAACATATCCCGTATCCTTCGCGCCAGCAGCAAGCTAAGCAGTCCAAGTTGGAATACGCCGGCAACGACAAACGCCAGAGGCAAAGCGAGAATGCGCACGTCTTCAATACCTCCCAGCCGCAAGAAAGAAACGAAAAACTGCGAGAAGGCGTTTGACGAAGCGAACACCTGCATGAGAACAAGCGCCGAGGCGATATTCACCGCTATCGAAGCAATACTTGCTAAAGTAGGAGTTTTCGTATCCTGAAGCGCGAAGAATGCCCGTATAAAGAGCGGGATTACGGCATAGAAAATAATGCCAAACGCGAATATGCCGAGCACGGCCGCGGTGAGCCGCGTTTCGTCCCACCCGAATTGGTCTCCGGCTCCATAAATAAGGCGCACAATTTGCGCCCGCAAGAGAAAAATTAAAACAGAAAAGGGCAAAACAAAAAACAGAACACCGGCGGCGGTTTTTGCGAATGTCTCTCGCAACCTTGCAAAATCCTTCTGCGCGGCAAAGCGCGAAAACACGGGAAAGGCGGCCAGCGCGAAAGAAACGCCGACAAGCCCCACGGGTAACTGCTGAATAGTGTTGGCATATTCAAAAATCGTAATGCTTCCCCCGGCAATAAGAGAAGCCAATGCCGTGACGACAATAATGTTTATGTACAGACCAGCCGCCGCGATAGTGCGCGGAAACGCGAGTACTGCTGCCTTTTTGACGGAAGCATCCTTGAAATTCCACAGTGGCTGCCACGAAAATCCTACCTTCCACACGGCGGGCGCTTGGACAAGAACATGCAAGAAGGCCCCCAGAACAACCCCGACGGCCACTCCCCATATGCCCCAGAGCGGAGCCAAAAAAATAATTCCCAAAATAATTCCGATATTATAGAAAATGGGAGCCAAGGCGTATACGAAAAACCTCTGGAAATAATGAAGCACGCCCGAAAACACGGCGGATATCCCAAATAGCAAGGGACTCAAGAGCATAAGCCGCGTGAGGCTGACGGTCGTTTCCACTTGGGAGGAAGAAAACCCGGGAGCCACAAATGGGATAAGCTGGGGCGCGAACAGAAAGACAAAAACGGCGAATGCGAAGAGAAAGGCAACAATAATATTTAAAAGGTTGCTCGCGAACTTCCACGCGGCCTGGGGACTTCGCTCCATTTGTTCTGCGAACATAGGAAGAAAAATCGCGGAAATCCCGCCCATAATAAGAATGCCATAGAGAAGATCCGGGATTCGAAACGCCGCGAAGTACATATCAGTAGCCTCACTTGCGCCAAACCGCCAAGAAAGCAAGCCATTTCGCGCAAACCCAAGAACCCCGCTTATAAGCGAAGAAATAAAGAGAATGCCTGCCGCGGAAGCGATGGTTTTGGACTGGCTATTAAACAGCTTGGAAACAGTCATCTGTCTATTATACCCATATTTTTCTTCTTGACAAATCCAAAAAGCATTGGTAAAATAGCCCTGTCGGAGGAAGTTAGGCAATCGCCCCGCCAGCTTGCGAAGCTTGCGGCGGGGAGGAAAGTCCGAACACTCCCAGGTGCCATACGGCACCTGGTCAACTACTCCGGGTAACGCCCGGCCGCCGAAAGGTGAGCGGTGCGAACAGAGACGAGCCCGCCAACAGCTACGCAGTTGCTGGCGGGGTGAAACGGCTAAATCCGTGTAGGGTGCAAGAGTAAACCAGAAGGACTGCTTTCATGTGGTACTTCTGTGAAAAGTGACTCGCTATTGCCCTGAGAGAAATCGAAGGGCTTGATCCTTCCTGGTAACAGGTTGGACAGATAGATGATTGCCCTCGACAGAATTCGGCTTATAGGCTTCCTCCGACACAAAAACCCCGCTTGTTGGCGGAGGTTTTTGTTAGAAAAGTTTTTGGGTTTTGGCGCGGGAGTCGAGAGCCTGATTTACAAGCCGGTCTGCTGCCTTGTTTTGCTCGCGGGGCACGGCTTGAAACCTTACCTCGCCAAAATCCAGTTTGAGATTCCAAAGTTCAAGGAAAAATTTCTGGATACCCGCGTTCTCAATTTTGTACTGGCCGTTCATTTGTTTTACCAAAAGCTCCGAGTCTGCCAGCATGCGCACCTGCGATTTTTTTACCTCGGCTTTCCCCGCAAGCGCTTTGAGTTTTTTGAGAGCCGCGATAGCCGCGCGATATTCCGCCTCATTATTTGTAGTCTCTCCAATATACTCTGAAATTTCTTTCAGGATTTTCCCCTGCTCATTTTCTATAACGGCACCGATGGCGGCAGGCCCGGGATTGCCTCTCGCCCCCCCATCAGTACGGATAATAAACGTTTTCATTTTTTATTCTTTTGGAAGTATTCAGTAAGGCACGCGCGCAGGGCGTCTTCTTTGTCGGAACTCGTCTGGAAACCGGATGCCTGCGGATGCCCGCCGTATGTATCCAAAAATTTATCGCACGCCTGCATTGCCTTCACGGTATCATATCCTGAAGGCGCCCGCACGCTTCCTAAAATGTCTTTTTTGCTTCTCCGATAAATAAAGGCGGGCTTGTTTGTCTCCTGCGATATAATGGAAGATACCGCGCCCAACAGCATATACTCAAATTTTTCATCTCCCTCAAACACCAAAGGATCAGTTTTCTTGTGAAAAACGCGCATGCGAACTTCGTCGGCGGCTCCATCGATCTGCTCCTTTCGGATTTTATTCTTTTCCGCGAAGTCATCAACCATGCGCCGAGCTTTGGGCTCAGACGGGCAAGAGAGAAGCCGAAACGCGCCCGGCTCTCGGTTTTTGGTATCGCGCACGTTCAAAATAGAAATCATCTGTTGTACCTTGTTCTCCAGCGGAACGTTGCGCCCAAATATATCCGACTCCAAAAACGCCCGAATACCCGGACGCCACGAATACGGGATCGCATCCAACCCTTCCTGAATGATTTTCACATTGTCTTGCTCACGCGCCATCATGTCGGCAATCGTGCCCATGGCGGCTAACTCCACCATGCTTTGATACAGCGCGTCTGACATTTTCTTGCCCAAAAGCTCTTTGGCGAGCTGCAGCGACAATCCGCACGCGGCAAATTCTTTGAATGGATACTTGTCGCCCGGCTGTTTAGGGTCGACAATAATATCCGCTTTAGGCAGCTTGTCTAACACTTTGTGGTGGTCTACCACGATCACGCTAAACCCAAGCTTTTTTGCCATGGGGATTTCCTTAAAATTGGAAATTCCCAAATCGAATGTTACGAGCAATGCCGGCGCGTGCTCTTTTAAATATTCCAGCCCTTTTGGAGTTACTCCGTATCCCTCTTTTTCTCGTTCGGGGAAATAGCGCGCGACGATATTTCCACCCAAGCTTTTTATCGCCTCCTCCGCGATGAGTACGGAAGTAATGCCGTCTAAATCCGCGTCGCCGTATAAAATAATGCGCTCCTTTTGCAAGATCGCCTTTTTAATCCTATTCGCCGCCTTTGTAAGATTTTTAATTTTCATGTTTCCAATGCTTTCAAGCCGGGGAGTTCTTCGCCGGATAAGAACGCGAGCATGGCGCTGCCGCCGGTAGATACGTGGCTAAATTTATCCCGCAGGCCATGCGTATCAAGGAATGCAACAAGATCTCCGCCGCCAACAACAGAAAACGCGCCAGACGCGATAATGGCTTTGGCTACCGCCAAAGAACCTTTTGCGTATTCTTCTTCCTCGGCTTTTCCCAAAGGACCTGTCCAGAATACTGTTTTTGCTTTGGCTATTTTTGCCGCATATAGTTTAACAGTTTCAGGACCAATATCCAGCGCCTGCTCTTGGGAAGGAATTCCATCTGGCGGCCCAACGATTTTTTCTCTTCCTTTTGGAGCAAGATTTTTTGATTGGATTTCGTTGAATACGGGGTTGCCGGTAAACACCTCATCTGCGAGAGTACACATTCCTTCAAGAAAATGTATTTTCGACTCTATTTTTGTGCCGCCGATAATAACAATAACGGGCCGCACAGGATCTTTGACAACTTTTCCAAGCGCCTCAACTTCTTTCTCCAGCAGCAAACCCGCGGCCGAAGGCAAAAACTTCGGGATACCCACAAGCGAAGCATGCGCTCTATGATCCACCGCAAAGGCTTCGTTGATATATAATTCCCCAAGATTTGCGAGAGCTCGTGCGAATTCCTCATTATTCTCCTCTTCTTCCTCATGAAATCTAAGATTCTCAAGCAGCACTACATCGCCATTTTTCATTTTGGAAATAATGCTTTGGACCTCCTCGCCTACGCAGTCTGAGGCCAACGGCACAGAAATACCAAGAATCTCCCCTAATCTTTGAGCGACAGGGCGCAAACTTAACTTAGAGTGGATTTCTTCTGTGCTCCCTTCTTCCTCCGCGGGTCTCCCCAAATGCGCGAGCAAAATCACTTTTGCTCCTCGCTCTCTGGCATGCTGGATGGTTGGCGTGCTCTCTTGAATGCGAAAATCATCGACAATATCACCCTGCTCGTCGAGCGGAACATTAAAATCGCATCGCACCAATACCCGCTTGCCCTCCAGTTGAAAATCCCGAACTGATTTCATTATTTCTTAAAATAAATGGTTTCTCCCGGTTTTAGCACTCCTTTCCTTGCCTCTTCTCCTTCCTTGAGAGAAGGGTTGGTCGTTCGCGCTTTTTGCAAAGCTTCCTGCAAAACTGCCTGCAGACCATGCGTATCTCTCTCTTCTCTCTTCCCTTCTTCCCGTTGCGGCTTTCCTCTAAACACGCTGGGAGGCTGCTCTTTTTGCGAACGAGAATCCTCGGGTTCGCTTCTTTCCTGTTTCCGATTGAGTTTCTTTCTGCATGCTTTGCAATACACCGGCCTTTTCCCGTCCGGAGGGAATACCACTTTGGTATCTTTGCCGCAGCTTGAACATCTAGCGTCGTACAAAACCTGCTGTTCTTTGGGAGCGGGCGCGGGCGGGGCCGCGGCCAATTCTTTTAATCCGGTCCACTGCATGATTTGCGCTTCCACGTTCGCGACCGCAGTCGCGTAGTGCTCACGCGAAAACTGAATAACTTCTTCACGATATGATTTTTCTGGTCGAGTGGGCGGCGGAAGCGTGGTCGCGGAAAATGGCCGAGACGCGATGCCGTCGATCATCAATTTTACGTAAATGGTGTACTTCCCCAGATTCATAAAATCTATCGCTACAAACTCGGGGAAAAACTCTTTCTCAAGGAACTCCGCGTCTTCCGCGCCAATGCGAAACGATACCATAGTCCCCACGTTTCCGAATACCGCGTCTCTCACTTTCGCCTCTGTCCCAACCCCAAGCTGCGCGATATACTGATGGCTTAAAATTAAGGAAAGACGGTATTTCCGTGCTTCAGACAAAATATTGACGAAGCTCTCCGTGGCAAAGTGCTGAAACTCGTCGATATAAAGAAAGAAATCCTGCCTCTGTTCCTCTGGGACATCCACGCGCGACATTGCGGCGAGCTGAAGCTTCGTGATTAGCAGGCCGCCAATAAGCCTCGAATTGTCTTCGCCGATTCGCCCCTTTGAGATATTTACAAGAAGGATTTTATTTTCGTCCATCGCTTTGCGCATATCAATAGAAGACCTCGTCTGCCCAACGATATTTCGAATCAAAGGGTTGGAGGTAAGCTGCCCTACCTTGTTCTGCACGGCAGCCGTTGCTTCCACCTCATACCGCTGGGTATATCGGGCGTACTCTTGCAACCAGAAGGTTTTTACCACGGGATCTGACACGTGCTCCACTACTTTCTGGCGGTATTCAACATCAACCAGCATGCGATTGATGCCCAAAAGCGTGGAATCGGGATATTCCAATAAAGCAAGCACTACATTGTTCAGGATGTACTCCATGCGCGCGGACCACACGTCGGGCCAGATCTTTTTGAACACCGACATTAAACCCGAAGCTACCATATGGCGTTTATCCGGATCTACCTGCTCCATGACGTTAAACGCGATAGGATGCGTCATGTCTGCCGGATTAAAATAGATTACATCCTTCACGCGCTCCTCGGGAACAAAATCCAGAAGCTCCTCTACGGCTTCCCCATGCGGATCCACAAAACCGACTCCGTGGCCGTTTTGTATATCCTGCAGAGCCATATTCTTTAGCATCTCGGTTTTGCCCATCCCCGTTTTTCCGACCGCGTAAAAATGGCGCCGACGATCGTCGAGCTTTATCCCAAACTTTCTTCGCATATTCCGAAAGTTTGTCTCGCCAAAGAAATTAATTTCTTCCATATATTATTCCAGAGGCAACCCGCGCGGAGCTTCTCCTTTTCTTGTTTCCACACGGGGCATTGTACCCGAAGGAAAGACACCCCTGCCCGGAAAGTGAAACATCGTCGCCAGTTCCTCAATATTCAGCATGAACGTCCCTCCTCCTCTTGGCCAGAAAAAGTTATCGCGCGAGCAATACAGCCGGAACAAACGCCTGCGCCTGATATACCGTTTCCGCTCGTCTAGGAAAAAAGTCCGTACCGTGTACACTTTGGTGGTTTGGAGCGCTCGCACAAAATTGAGATTGACCGCGTTGAATTGCTGCATATACTGAAATGGAAGCACTTTGGTAATGCCCAGATACTTTTCGGCTCTCGCCAAATAAACGAAGCGGGCGGTCGTATTGAACATCTGCTTGCTGATTTTTTCCTCTATGGCAGTAACCACATCCCGCTCTCCGGTGGTTAAACGAAGCTCGGGCGCCATAAGCCCTTGCTGTTCTTCTTTTGCTCCAGTCATTTTTCGTTCGGTATCTTCTCCGGTTGTCAGCATATGGCCCACGGCGCGAATATCTTCCGTTATGGAAATAGTAGGCTCGCCTCCCTTTCCCTCGGTTATTCGGTGCACAAGCTTATCCACCTCTGCTTTTCCGCGTTTATAAATGTCGGTTTCAGCCGGAGCGCGAGGCGTTAAAAGAAACTGAATCCATAAGTGCTCCCCTTC
>Ga0209542_10007889_pt1 | contig 20065 bp, 25 predicted proteins | sample RifCSPhighO2_01_FD_184028 | JGI IMG/M metagenome (GOLD analysis project Ga0209542, IMG submission 184028) | Soil microbial communities from Rifle, Colorado - Rifle CSP2_plank highO2_0.1 (SPAdes) (version 2) | ecosystem: Environmental > Terrestrial > Deep subsurface > Rock core/Sediment ...
TTTGAATATGCCATTAAAGCATGGTTAAATATTGTTAGAATTTACAGAGATTATGATCCATTAAAATTCTTTATTAAAATAGGGTTAGTTTTCTTAGTACCAGGAGTATTAATTGGATTATGGTTAGTATCAATTTTTATCAGAACAGGTTCAGTATTAAGAATCCCATTCGCAATCTTAAGTATATTATTAATATTATTAGGTGTACAAATTATTTTATTTGGATTATTAAGTGATATGATAAAAAGATGATTAATCAGAACTAGCAATTTCTTCCAAGCGACTATCAAGCTCGATAGTAGATAATACTTTCTTTTCTTTATCTAAAACATAAACAACTATTCCTTGATCCTTCGGTTTAAGAAGTAATCTTGAATCTTTAGGTAATTTACTAACTTCAGAATTTTCCATATATAAAACTCCATTTTTAATTTCAAAATTCTTATCTTCAAAATTAAAATCTTTAGCTTCAGAATCAGTTTCAACTCTTTTATTCCCAAGAATTACTCTTCTATACTTTTCAGGATTTGTAGTATCTGCCCATACAACTAGATCAAATTGATTTACAAAACTACATCCAGAAAGAATAGAAGCCCCTAAAACATAAGGTAGAAGTCGACTATACAAGCTCATCCTAATTTAATATCAATAAATAAGATTTATAAACGTTCTGACATAAATCCAGGCAAAATGAGAATTTCAAAACAATTACTAACCATTTTCGTAGTACTATTTGTTGTAAAGGTAATTATATCATTCTTAATTCCTATGCCAAATGCATTCTCAGATGATTACGCATATTTACAAATGGCAAAGAATTTCCATGATTTTTGGATCTTAGAAGTTAATAATGCAAGTCCATTTCCACCTTTATATTCTATATTAATCTCACCATTATATTTATTGAATGATACTGAATTAATTTATTTACTAATTAAAATATTAAATGCATTAATATCATCAGCAATTATTTTCCCAATCTTCTTAATAGCTAAAGATTTTCTAAATGATAAAGAAGCAATTAAAACATCAATCTTAATCTCATTAATCCCAACAGTATTCGTATTTACTTTTTATGTAATGAGTGAGAATATTTTCTTTTTACTTTTCACATTAAGCATTTTATTTTTATACAAATTATTAATTACAGATAAGAAAATATTTATTTTATTAGCCGGTTTCACAATTGGATTAGCATATCTTTCAAAAATATTGGCAGCAAGTTTATTTATCCTAGAATTAATTTTATGCCTTTACTTCTTGTTTAAAAAAAGTTATACTAAATCACTTAATTTATTTTTAACAGGGATTACAACAATTTTATCAATCACTCCTTATTTAGTATCAAATCTATTAAAATATGGATTTACAATTTCAGGTTTATTAGGAAAATACGGAATTTATGGAACAATAGTAGGGCAGCAAACAAATTATTTTTTATTAATTTACTGGATGGTTCTAAATTTATCATTTATCTTTTTAGCAACAGGCTTAGTTTACCCCATTTCAATTTTTAAGTTTAAAGATAAAAACTACAAAATATTACTCTCATTTTTAATTATTACTTCAATTGTTCTTTTATTTATGGCATCAGAATTAGCAATTGAGAGACCATTAGAAGGCCGTGAATCAAGACCAATTGGAAGATATTTAGCGGCAGTATACCCATTAATAATTTTATTAGGATCAATATCGTTAAAGAATAAAATCTTAAGTAAAAAAGTTTACATCCCAGCCTTAATTTTACTTCTAATTTCAACTCAGTTGTTATCGTACCAGTTATTTCCTCTAAATAATATGGAATTAACTCATTTAGGTGTATTAAGTTATATTCTAAATTTAAAAATAAGTACGTTTATATCATCAACAATAATCTTCTTGTTGCTAGTCTTAGCATTTTACATATTAACAAAATTAGATTACAATAAATTGTATTATTTATTCTTAATTTTCTTTGCATTTAACATAATTCTAAACATAGCAGTAATAAAATATAATATTAATCAAAACTGGTACAATGATGACGCTAATCAACTTGGCCTCTGGTTCAATAGAAATATAAAAGATTACAAGCAAGTAGTATTGCTAGATGAATCAGATGTATATAATAATCCAATAAACACTATTGGTGGTAAGCCTATTAGTGATCATGATTCATTATTAATAGCAGCATATTGGATCAGGAATGATATTGTAATATCTAATGTTGACCAAAATTATAAGTATATTTTCACTACTAAAAACCTCAACTACCCAATAATAAAACAAATTAATGATCTTAAAATCTATCAGAAACAATTATAAATTAAATCCAAATTCTCAACAATATGAAAATAACATTCATAGCTAGATATTTTCCTGAAGATATGAAAGGTGGTGGAGAACAACATATCTACGAACTTTGGAAAAGAGCAAAAAAAGATCATGAAGTTGCTTTAATTAGTGGATGGAAAAAAGATCCTAAACTACTACCTCAAGGAACATTTCCTATAAGAATGTCAGACAATAAATTCAGAAATTATTTAAGATTCTACTTGAAAACAAGAAAATACCTAAAAAGAATAAAACCAGATATTATCTTTTCTTCATGTCCAGAAATTCCATTATTAACCAAATCAGTAGTACTAGTTCCACATTTCGGACATTGGTTACACCTTAAACAATTGTCATTTACAGAAAAATTACAAAGGTATTTCTATATTAATAAAATGAAAAAATACACCAAAGTACTTACTTCATCTGAAACATCAAAAAAAGATTTAGAATCAGTTGGAATTAAAGTAGACAACATTTGTTATCCAGGACCAAGTGAAGAATTTAAACCAGGTAAAAAAACAAGTAAAAAATTTGTAATTTTATGTCCATCCAGAATAAGTAAAGAAAAAGGTCAGCATATGCTAATTAGAGCAATAATGGAATTAGATCCAGATATTCTCAAAAATATTGAGATTAACATTGTAGGTTTTGTAAATGATCCTCAATTCTTATTATATCTTCAAAAAGCATCCCAAGGTTTTCCAATAAAAATTACCACTAATGCTAATTCAATGTTAGAATATTATCATAATTCAGATGTAGTAGTATTCCCTACATTAATGTATGAAGGTTTTGGTATGGTAGCAGGTGAAGCTGCAGCATGTGGTATACCAGTTATTGCATCAGATTTTCCAGCAATTAGAGAAGTTCTTTCAGATAATGCATTATACTTTGCACCAGGTGATACAGGCCAATTAGCAAAACATATTGCAACACTTTACGAAAATAAAAAACTAAGATTAGAATTAGGTAAGAAATCCAGAAATTACGTTATTAAGAAATTCAATTGGGAAGATAGATACAACGAACTAAATCAAATATTCCAATCACTAAAATGAAAATCGGTTTTATTAATATGTTTTATTACCCTACCTTTGGTGGTGTAGAACAAGTAATGCAAGAATTAGCAGAAAGATATGTTAAACAAGGACACGAAGTACATATTTTTTGTTGTGATTCAGATAAATATAACAGAATAAAAACTAAAAATGAAATAATAAATGGAGTGCATATTCACAGATCGAGATATTGGTTTAGATTATCCCTATCAACATTTATCTGGCCAAGTTTGATATTACAATTAAATAAATATGATTTAGATATTGTACATTCACACGTATCAGGTCATTTTTATGTTTTACTAACAGGCATCATGGCTAAACTAAAAGGGATTCCACATATACACACTACACACTGTCCATGGACAGACGCATTCAGACCTTTAATCCTTAAACCATTCCTTTTCATTAATGATAAAATTTTCAATAAAATAGCATTCAATCTCTGTACAAAAATAATTGCAATTACACCATGGGAAATCCCAATCCTAGAAAAATGGACAGATAAAACCAAAATTAAAGTTATACCTAATGGTGTAGACCCAATTTTATTCAAAAAAGTAAAAAATAATTTTAAAAAAGTAAATAATATCAAAGGTAAATTAGTCTTATTCTTTGGTAGGTTAAACCCGACTAAAGGTCCTGACAAATTAGCACAAGCAGCAGTAGAAATTTCAAAAGAATATAAAAATATAAGTTTTGCATTTGTAGGCCCAGATGAAGGCATGTTAAAGCAAGTTAAACAAATTACAACAGGCTATGATAACATTAAAATATTAGGCCCAGTTAGAGGGAAAGATAAAGTTGCAGAAATATACCAAGCAGCAGATGTTTATGTTCTTCCAAGTTACAGAGAAGGTTTACCATTAACATTATTCGAAGCATATGCATCAGGTCTTCCTGTTATAGCATCACCTGTAAATGGGATACCATATGAATTAAAAGATAATGTAAATGGATATCTTGTAAATTATGGTGACATTGAAGGACTCAAAACTAAAATTCTAAAAATACTTTCAGATAAAAAAACAGCTTCAAGATTAAGTAAAACTAATTTAGAAAAAGCTAAGAATTTTACATGGGATAATATTGCTAAGAAATATTTAGATGAATACAAAAGCTTTTAAATTGCTCAAATTCTAAATTTTATAACATGACAACAAAATATTTAGAAAGAAGAATACAAGAAGATTTAGTATTTGAAGTATTAGGCAGTTTAGATTATGAAAATCCTAGAGAATATCATGCACCTTACCAAATACTTGAAAGAATTGGAAATAGCTTAGGTATAAATTCTGATTCTATATATTTAATTCTAGGGAGACTTGAAGATCGTAAATTAGTTACAGTTACCGATGGTTTAGTTAGATTAACTGATCAAGAGGAAGAAGAATTTTTTAATTAAAATGGTAACTTATATAGATTTTGAAGGATGTATTGCTCCTATACCTGAACCACCAATCGTATTAGCATTAGGTGCATTAAATAGATTACAAGTAGAAGAAGATAGACATTATACTCCTAAAGAAATTGCAGAAGAAACAAAGTCTTTTAGAAAATATGGTAAGCCCTTAACACCAGAAGATGTTACCAGAGAATTATCATTGACAGATGTAGTAGAAACACAAGAAACACCATCAGGTTTAGTATTCAAACTTCAAAATTTATTCTAAATATAAATAGTTGGATCTTTAATTCCAGCCCAATAAAAAGCTTGTTTTCGATACATGCAATTAGAACATTTACCACAATGTTGTAAATCCTTACCACCAATATAGCAGCTGTAAGTTAATTCAAAAGGAACTTTCAATTCTTTTCCTAATTTAATTATTTCATCTTTATCTTTATCAATAAACGGAGAATAAATTTTATAATTTCCATTAAAAGTACATTGCTCAATAAGTTTATTCATCATACCTATATATTGTGGTCTTGCATCTTTGTAAGGTACACTATTCCCATCAAATCCAACAAAAATATCAAATTTACCTTCGCCTTTCAAATCAAAACCTTCAGCATGTGCTAATGCAATACTAAGTAGAACAGTATTCCTACAAGGAACCCACCAATTAATAATTTGATCTTTTTCTTTCTCTTTATCCTTAATCATATCTTCAGTAGTCTCTGGAAATTTACTTTCATTTTTATTAATGTGGGATGTACTTAGATTTCCTAACCATTTAATGTCAACTTTAATCAAGCTTGCTTTAAATTTTTCAACAATCTTCATTAAACATTGTTCTTCTTGTTTTAATACACGTTGATTATAATCACAAAATAAGAAAACGATTTTGTCATATTTCAATTTAGACTTAACATAATAACCGCAAGTTACACTATCTAAACCACCAGAACATAAAATAATAGCATTTTTACCCACTATTTGAAACCCTTTAATCCTCAAGATAAAAAACTTTATAAATATTATCTAAACTAAAACAGTTATGACTGAAGTAAAAATCAAAGATTTAAAAGAAGGAGATCAAATCAAAATAGAATTAGAATTCTGTAAGATTACTAAATTCGAAAAATCAAACATAGGTAAACATGGTAAAGTTAAATGCAGAATAGAAGCTGTTAATTCTAAAGGTGAAAATCAAATTCTAATAAGATTAGAAGAAGACACAATAGAAAAAAAATAGAAAATTTTACTCTTTTTTCCAGAGTAAAAATCCTAATGCTATTAAAATTAATAATATTGGTAACATAGGCGAATTACCAGCATTCAAAGTCATCAATAATAGTACTACACCCACTACTAGTACAAAAACCCAGAACCATTTCAAAGTAGAACAACACATTGTTTTACTAGACGGAGTTAACACCTTAGAAAGTTCTCTTTGTGAAGAACGAACAGATACCTTTTTTCTAGAAGGTCTTACAACTCTTTTTGCAACCCTCTTAGCACCTCTTCTTTTTTTTACCATATAAATATCACCTCTAATTCAATAACTAAATTCAAGTATATATGATTAATAAACCTTTTGTTTTTCCATAGTAAACTTTATAACATCTTATTTTAAATTGTGAATCATGATTACAGTAATTGTTACAAGTTACAAAGAACCAAAAGCAACAATCAAAGCAGTAAGGACAATCTTAGAGCAAAATTTACCAAAACCGTTCAGAATAATAATTTCAGATCCATTTCCTGAAGTTAAAGATTTAATTAAACAAGAGTTCAAAAATAATCCTGAAATCCAATTTTTCTTAGATCCAGGCGAAGGTAAATCTGAATGCCTTAATTTATTATTAGAAATGTATTACTCAAATAATAAAACTGATATTCTTATTTTTACAGATGGAGATGTTTTCTTAGGTCAAAACAGTATAAATGAATTATTAATCCAATTCCAAGATCAAAAAGTAGGTTTAGTCTGTGGTCACCCTGTACCATTAAACTCAAGAAGTAATATGTACGGTTATTGGTCACATTTGTTTTTTGATGAAATGAATTCAACAAGAATAAAATTAAGTAACAATGATGAATTTTTTAGAATCACAGGTTACTTATTTGCATTCAGAAATGGGATCATAAAAGAATTCCCACGAGATACAAATGAAGATAAAGTAATACCATCAATTTTTTGGAATAAAGGATACAAAATCGTTTATGTACCAAAAGCAACAGTATATGTACTAAATCCCCAAAACATGAAAGATTATTTAACACAAAAAGTAAGAAACATTAAAGGTGGGTTAGCATTACAAAAAAGAACAGATTTGGTTCATGAAAAACAATCAAACTTCATCAGTGAATCATTGAGAGGATTAAAAGTATTAGTAACATATCCCAAAAACATAAAAGAATTCATCTGGACACTAACAGCAATGTACGCAAGATTACTTGCATGGTCAAAAGCTTATTATGAAACTAAAATAAAAAAGAAAAAATATCATGATGGATGGCGTGTTAACACAACAGATTCAACTAAACCAATGGATTAGCTTTCTTAAATAAGAACTGTAAAAATACTTTATTGTTAACATTAACTCTTTCAGATTTTAAAACTTCAAATCTATCACAAAAATATCCTAATAATTCTTCATATGTAAAAAAGTTAAAAAATCTAGGAAAATATCCATCTTCAACAAATCGCTGACCTTCACCTTCATAAACACAAACATACAATTTACCTTGTGGTTTTAAAATTCGATAAATACCACCAGTGACCCCATCTAACTTCTGTTTAGGTATATGTAATAACGAAGCAACAGCCCAAACACCATCAAATGATTCATTAGGAAAATCCAAATCTTCAATATCCATAACTCTTGCATCTAATTTTTTTCCTAAACATAATTCAACCATCTCTTCAGACAAATCAATACAAATAACATCTAAACAGCTTTTTTTAAAATATAAAGCGTGATCACCACTACCACAACCTAAATCTAAAACTTTTGTTCCAGATAATTCATCTACAAATCTAGGAAACTCTGGTCTTCTACTTAAATCAAAAGCATCTTTAAATTTTTTAGAATGATAAGCAACTTGTGAACTATAAGAGCGTATTGTTCTTGTTTTATAATAACCAAAGGTAAATTCATCCATCAATTTCAGTCCAACTATCGTTTTCTTTTTCATTTAAACCGAATTCTACTTCCATATAATAATCTCCAGTATCACGTGGTAAAATTGCATCCCCACCTAATCTTATAATTACTTGTTCAGGTAACTTTGTTTCAGTTTGATTAACTATCATTTCTAAAATTTGCATTTTACCATGATTCGGTCCATCTCCAACTTCAACTTGTAAACCGATCTTTCCTTTTAAATTAACAATTCTGTAGCTAATTTTCCAACTTTCTAAAGAACTAGTAAAAAAGATATAAGCTTCACTTACTTGATCTGAAATAATATTACCTAATCTGAATTTTTTTACCCAATTATAAATACTCATTGCTTACCCCCATACTCTATCCCATTAAGTAAAAAACTGATATTTCTATAATAAGGCTGACCATCTTCTTTTGCTAAGGTTGCATCACTTACTGTAGTTCTTAAGCTTGTACCAGATAAAACGATCCTAATTCTTTTAACTATAGAATCAACAGTTCTCATATGTTCAATTACAGGAGGATCACCAACCTCAACTTTTAATCTATAAAAATTCTCATCATCAAATTTACATTTTAAGTTATAATCTTCACAAGTTGCTTGCATTACATCTAATACTTCAGATATATAATCCTCTAACATATTAGGATCATTAACTCCAGGGAAATTATCCTTCATCATCTTCATTTGTTCACGGGTAATCATTTAAATTTTAAAGAATAATCCTATTTTAAATATTTTTAGCTTCAGTATTATTATGTTCAAAATATTTGTAAATTGGTTCTTGCTCTTTCACATCGTAATCTTTATTTGCATATCTAGCTAAACAAAAAAGAAAATCACTCAATCTATTAACATAAATTAAAGTTTCTTGATTCAAATGAGGTACAACTTTCTTTAAAGTAACCAAATCTCTCTCAGCTCTTCTAGTTACAGCTCTACACAAATGTAACAAAGAACTAGGTAAAGTACCACCAGGAAGTATAAAACTTTTCAATTCTCTTAATTTATTATTATGGAACTCATCAATCAATATTTCTAATTCTTTTATATGGTCATTATGTATATACGGTAATTTCTTAGTCTGCATATCTGTCCCTGCAATATCAGCACCTAATTGGAATAAATCATTCTGAATCTTCAATAAGAATTCTTTTAATTTATCATCATCAATAAAACACAAAGTTAACCCTATTACTGAATTCAATTCATCCAAAGTACCCATAGCATGAATACGTGCATCATCCTTTGATACAAGTCCGCACCCAAAAAAAGTCGTCTTTCCTTGGTCACCAATCTTTGTGTACAAACTCAACTTAAGCGCATCCTCCACTAGTTGACCCACATACATCACAGATTGAACAAACTCCAGCTTGTCTAGTCATCTTGTTACCACAACTACCACATGAAATGTAACCAGATCCATTAGAAACATTAGGTCTAATCATGTTTGTATCTACAAGGATGTTACCATTAGAAGCTTCACCATTAGTTACCATTGAACCACCATTAATAATTTGGTTTTGTATAACTTCAGTTAACATCTCAGGTTCTTCTTCACTTAGCCCGTCAGTTTGCTCCTCACTTTGTTCAACAGTTTGCTCCTTGGTTTGCTCAAGATTTTCTAAATCTTGGTTGACAATCTCATCAATATCTTCACCTGCTAAGATTTTCTTAAATACATCATCTTCAGCAAATGTAGTATTCAAAGGCTGCGATAACTTACTACAATCCCTATACAAAGCTACACATTTGATCATGTTCTTCCATGCAAACATGTAAGCTTCTTTAATATCTTCAACAGTAGATTCCATTGGCATATTAATAGTTTTACTAATAGCACCGCTAACAAAAGGCATCGCAGCAGCTAAAATCTTAAGATGTCCATAATGACTAATAAATCTCTTACCTTTAACACCACACTTATTTGCACAATCAAATACTGCATAATGTTCTTGTCTAAGATGTGGAGCACCTTCAATAGTCATAGTCCCGCAAACATACTCACTAGCCTTAGCAACTTCAGCATCACTAAATCCTAATTCAGTAAGTAAATTGAAATTAGGATCGTTGATCTGTTCAGTTGTAAATCCTAAACTCTTACAAAATTCAGGACCTAAAACATAAGGTGTAAATGCATATTTCATTTCCGAAATATTAGGTAACTGGCTTTCTAAAGCATGCAATTCCCTTGCACCAAAACCTTTTCTAGCTAACACTTCAGGATTAATGAACATACATCCTCTTAATGTACCATGTCCAACACAATATTTGATTATCTCATCAGTTTGTTTCTCAGTATACCCTAATCTTTTTAATGCATAAGGTACACTCTGGTTAACTATCTTGAAATATCCACCACCAGCTAATTTTTTGAATTTAACTAATGCATAATCCGGTTCAATACCAGTAGTATCACAATCCATAACTAAAGCAATTGTACCTGTAGGAGCTAATACTGTAGTCTGAGCATTTCTGTAACCATATTTGTCACCTAATTCTAATGCTTTATCCCAAGAATCTCTTGCATATTTTAACATATCTGCAGGACATAAATTAGCATCAATCCCCATCGGGTTAACACTCAATCCTTCATAGTCATTCATTGCATACGCAACTCTTCTATGGTTCTTAATTACTTTCAACATGTGTTTCTTATTTTTTTCATAATTTTCAAATGCGCCTAATCCAGATGCCAATTCAGCACTTGTAGCATAAGATTCACCAGTCATCATCGCAGTTAAAGCACCAACAATAGCTCTACCTTTATCACTATCATACGGAATTCCCATTCTCATTAACAAGCTACCAATATTAGCATAACCTAATCCAAGTGTTCTAAATTTGTAACTATTAATCGCCATAGGTTTACTAACAAATTGTGCCATTACAACAGAAATTTCTAAAATAATTGTCCACAATCTGATTGTATGTTTGTATCCTTCAAGATCAAAAATTCCAGTCTGATCATTGAATAATTTACCTAAATTAATACTTGCAAGATTACATGCAGTATCATCTAAAAAATTGTACTCGGCACAATTATGGATTGTAATACCATTTGCAACAAATGTATGCGTAACTGGTTCAGTTAAATCATAAACTTGTTGTTCACCAATAAACTCAATTGATCTAATTGAGTCAAATGGTTTATCTTCATAGGTTGACACTCTTTCATTTAATCTGCGTAATCTCTCTGCTTTAGGAGATTCAGGCATAAACCCAATCAATTTCTCAAATTTAACTCTGCTGCTTCTGCTTATTCTTAATGAGTGCATTTCTCTAACTTTATATTCTTTAACTCCACCTTTCCCATCAGGAAGTAAAGCAGTATCTTTTCCAGCTCTCCTATTTATGTATAGCTTACTTTTGATTCCAAATCCTAATAACAAGATTTGTGTATCTTTCAATAGCTGTAAACTAGTTAAATCTAGGCTAACATATTGCGATTTGTCACCATAATCGGCAACTGTTCCATCAGCAGTAAATAATCCTCTAAGCACATACTTTTGTATACCTAAATCAGACTCAAAAATATTTTGAGGTATTACTTTTTCATGTGCATCTAAATCGAAATTAATAATTTTGTTTAGTTTATCCATTACATTTTTATTAGCAACTGTTAATGAAGCAGTTGTCGGTCTCATAAATACACTACCTGGTTGAGCTTTATGCGTAATTCTTTCATAACTACCAACATATTTTGCAAATTTATTCAAAATTTCAACTTCACTAGTTTTATCCATTGTAAGTTGCATATGTTTGTCACCGTAACCATCACCAAGATAAACACCAATCATTTCATAGAAAGTTGGATCTCCAGGTTCATTTATTTCTGAAACAACATCACTTGGAAGTAAAATTTGATCATCCTTTGTCAATTCACATGCAGGTACAAAACCCCTGTTAACAGTAAACACTTTATGATCTCCAGTTAATTTAATTTCATATCTACATTTTGTTGTCAATTTGTAAACAGGTTTAATTCCAGTACTAAATGAACCATTAATTTCAGATGGAATAATATTACCAACATTAGCTAACACTGTAACAGTTTTATTTAGTATCGAATCAATTCTTCTCCATTTACCCCATTCAGTCATAACTAAAGTATCTCCAGTTACACATGGATTGCTTGCATTAATTCTACCATCCTCAGGACAAGTATGCCACTCATTAAACAAAGTATCAAACTGAACACCAGGATCAGCAGAAGCCCATGCACAATAACCAATATCATCCCACAATTTTCTTGCAGGAATTTGTTTCATCACACTTCCATCTCTTCTAGCTTTCAAACTCCACATACTATCATTTTCAACAGCACTGATAAACTCATTAGTTATTCTAACACTATTATTACTATTTTGTCCACTCACAGTCAAATAAGCTTCACTTTCATAATGTGTATCAAACACATCTAAATTCATATCCATATTCTGTTTACCTAAATCCATAGCCCTAACAATATAATTTAAAGGTACATGATCAGCTAAAGCATTCTTGATAGCTAAAGCTAGTTCCTTATTTTGCCTAATATTAGGGTTAATTCTAGCAGCTTTATTTATAGCATCAATATTACCCTTTAAGATCATACTACCTGCAACTAAAGCAGCCACTTTTTCTTCTTCTTTAACTTTCCACCAAATAAAATCTTCAATCTCAGGATGATCCATATCTAAACAAACCATCTTAGCTGCCCTACGAGTTGTTCCACCACTCTTAATTGCACCAGCAGCTCTATCAAATATTTTCAAAAATGACATTAAACCAGAAGAATTTCCACCACCAGATAATTTTTCACCTCTACCCCTTAAATTAGAAAAATTACTTCCAGTACCAGAACCGTACTTGAAAACTCTAGCTTCTCTTGTTAACAAATCAAATATACCGCCTTCATTAACCAAATCATCAGTCAAAGCTTGAATAAAACACGCATGCGGTGCAGGTCTAGTATAAGCATCAGTAGAGTATTTGAATTCTTTAGTTTCAGGATCAACATAAGAGTGTCCTTGTGCAGGTCCAGTAATTCCATAAGCCCAATTTAATCCAGTGTTAAACCATTGTGGTGAATTAGGTGCAGCAATCTGATGTACTAACATGAATGCAACTTCATCATAAAAATTTTTAGCTTCTTGTTCTGAAGCAAAGTACCCATACTTTTCTCCCCAATATCTCCAACATCCAGCTAATCTATGTGCAACTTGTTTTACACTTTTTTCAGCACCTAAAGTAATAGTACCATTAGAATCTTTGTAAGGTACACCAGCTTTTCTAAAATATTTTTGTGCAAGAATATCAGTTGCAACTTGAGTCCAATTTCTAGGAACTTCAACATCCTCCATCTTAAATACAATACTTCCATTTGGATTTCTAATCATCGACGTCCTTTTTTCATACACTGCAGTTGAATAAGGATCATTAGTATTTTTAGTAAAATATTTAGGAATAATCAACCCTTTTTTTTGTTCCATATCATGCACCCCCATTTTTTTAGACTATCTTCTCTTCTTTCGTTTCTCCTTTGAATAAATTAATTGTTGAATGTTACTACCTTCACGATATATATGTACACTTCTCAATCCAAGATCATAAGCATTAATAAAGATCTCTTCAATTTCACTAATAGTTGCAGTTGTTGGTAAATTTAAAGTTTTACTTACTCCATTATCTGTATATTTTTGAAATGTTTTCTGCATAGCTAAATGATCATTCAATTGACAGTCATGAGTAGTTACAAACACCTCTCTCCATAATTTTGGTATTTCTTTAATGTCAGCTACACTACCAGCTAAAGCTACTTTCTTCATTAACTCTTGAGAATAAAATCCTTCTTTATTAGCAATTTCTTCAAAGATAGGAATAACTTCAACATTTTCAGACATTTGTGTCTTCTTAAGATAACTTACTGCATAGTAAGGTTCAATACCTTGACTACATCCAGCAATCACGCTTGAATATCCACTATGTAAAATAGTCGTACATGCACAGTTTCTATATTTTAAATTCTTTTTAGCATAAATACTCTTATCAAACCATTTGAAAGTTCCTCTTTTAGCTGCTAATTTCTTGCTAGCTTCTCGAGCTTCATCACTTAAAAATTTAATAATTTCTTCACCAGTCTTAATAGCTTTATCACTATTATACGGTATCTCCATTCTAATAAGCAAATCAGCAAAACCCATTACTCCTAATGCAATTCTTCTTGTACCTTCCATTGTATTTTTAACATAACTTGAAGGATAATTACAAAGATCTATAGAATTATCAAGTAAATGTACTCCAGTATTGATACTCTTTTTTAATTTATCAAAATCAATTTGTTTATCTTTAATGTGTTTCGCTAAATTAATACTTGCACTGAAACAAGCTTCATATTCTAACATAGGTTGCTCACCTGTAGGTGAGGTAACTTTAATCCTATGTCCTTCAAAAGGGTTTGCAGGAGGTTTATTCATATTTTCTTCAAATAATATTGCAGGATCACCAGTTCTCCAAGCAATTGTAGCAATAATATCAAGTACACTCTTAGCTCTCAAACTCGCAACTTTCTTTTGCGTATGTGGATCAATTAATTCAAACGCAGTATCATCCTGGACAGCTTTCATAAACTTTTTAGAAAATACAACAGTAGTCCCAAAATTAGTCAATTGACTATTTTCTTTAGCAGTTATAAAATCAATAATATCAGGATGGTGTACACTTAAAAATGCCATATTAGTACCATAAGGGTTAATCTGTGATAAAGCATCATTATACAATTGTAAATAAGTTACAGGCCCAGCAGCTACAGCACCACTAGTTCCAACTTTCCTTCCTTTAGATCTAATCTCAGAAAAAGAAAAACTCAATCCAAATCCTCTCTGCCTATTCTTATGTAAAAATGCAGCTCTCTTCAAAGTATCAAATAATCCAACAATATCATCTTCAACAGGCAAAGATATAGCATCACTCAATTGTTGATTATTAGTTCCTGCAGCTTGTAATATTTTAATACTCGGTAACAAATCTAAATTCAACATCGTTTCAAGTAATTCATTTTCAAATTTATCCGAATCTTCATCATATTTTCTATCAATCTTACTTACAGCTTTAGCAACTCGAATAAACATTTCCCTAGGAGTTTCTAAACTACCATCATTTTTTTTCTGTAAAATATTAGCAACAGCAAGTAATCTTAAAGCTTCAAAAGACAACTTCATATCATCATTTACACCTAATGCAAGTTTAGCTTCTCTAATTTCTTGTCTTTTTTTTCTGTATAATATGAAAGCTTTAGCAGTAGTACTATGACCTTCTTCAATCAAAACTTTCTCAATTAAATCTTGTATATCTTCAACACTAGGAATCTTAGTTTCACCATAAACTTCTTCAACTCTTTTGACAACAGATTGTGCTAATATATTAGAAGTCTCTTGATCTTTCCCACCAACAGCCTGAACAGCTTTCCAAATAACTATACCAACCTTAGTAGGATCAAAATCTACTAATCTACCATCCCTCTTTTTTACTTTTTTTAATATTTCACTCATATTAACCAAGTTGAAATTACCCTTTTTAATTATTTTGTTGAAAAGAAAGTTCAAAATAAGCTCAAATAATGCTGAAATTACCCTCTTCCTCCCAAAACGTAATTAAATCCAATATTAATTTCTATTTAAACATTAAACAACTATAAAATATAAGACCAAAATATACCTTTTAAACAAGTTAACTACTCAAAAATAATCAATTCAAAAAGAAAGATTATTAAATTAAGAAAATCAAAGTTTAATTAGCAAATTCTTAAAAAATGGAGAGGTGAAATATATGATGAATGGTTGTTGTCATAAATGTACAAAACTATGTGCTGGTTTATTACTAGTTTTCGGTGTTTTGTTTTTAGTTAGAGATTTAACAGGTTGGTCATTTTGGGGTATCCAATGGTGGACAGTAGTATTCTTACTTGCAGGATTAGGTGGATTAGGTAAATCAGGTTGTCCAGACTGTCAAGTTGCATCAGGGATGCCATCTAAAAAAAGAAGATAAGTTTTTTAATGCTTCTTTTTCTTATTTTATTTTATGATTAATCCAAAATATTTAACTCAGAATTTGAAAGATCAATTTATTAATAATAAACCTTTTCCGCATTTAGTCATACAAGAATTCTTCAATTCTAAAATATTAACTCAAATTCTTACAGAATTAAAAAAAGAAGAGTTCCATCTTAAAAATTCAGATTTATTTACATTACATCAAACCTCAAGTTTATTACACACACATAACCCAATTCTAAAAGATTTTTACAATTTCTTAAACTCAAAAGAATTCAAAGAATTTATTTATAATAATACCGGAATCAAAGCATTCGGAGAAATAGATTGTTACGGTTTCCAGTACAAAGATACAAATTATTTATTGCCTCATGATGATTCATCAGAAGATAGAAAAATAGCGTATGTTGTAAATCTAAGTAAAAACTTAACTTCAGAATCAGGCGGCTCATTACAATTTTTCAAAAAAGATCAAATCGTAAAAACAATTACACCCGAATTCAATACATTCGTAATGTTCCAAGTAATTCCAGGAAAAACATATCATCAAGTAACGGAAATTTTAGAAAATAAAGAAAGGTACACAATTTCAGGATGGTTCAATGCTTAATCAACAATATAAAGACAAGGAAGTACTAATCCCAATCCAAGAAGTACTAAATGAAACAGGTAGTATTCAATTACAAGGCATATTGGATTCTAAGCCTTATCTCGAATTATTAAATAAAATGTCTAAATTTAACCTAAAAAAAGAATACTCTCCAGAATCACATTCATATCATTCAAGCAAATTCACAGATAAAGATGTAATAAATTTAATTAGTAAATTCATTTCAGAATTATTTACAAGAAAACCAGAATTAAAATCAGCAACACTTTACAAATTTAAACACCAAGATTATACTTTATTACAAGATGATATATCAGAAAAGAAAGGAGTTACAGTCATCCTAGAATTAACAAAAGAATGGGATTTACAAGCAGATGGTTATACCACCTTTTTTGAAGATAATGCAGAAATCTCAAGAATAAATCCGATTCCAAATTCCTTAGCAATTATTCTAACAAATAAAAATATGAAATCATTTATCAAATACATCAATCACTATAGCAAGACTAATGAAAGAATATTTATTGAATTAAAATTTTCTTAATCTCTTTCTCTAAATCTTTCAAGTCCCCAACTAATTTAACAGAATTTAAACACATTACACAAACTCTATCATCTCTATTTACACTTTCTAAATCTTCAACAAAACCAATCACTTCTCTATTTTTAGCATGAGCATACCCAATTTCCCAAGCAGTTCCAGATCCAATTCCTTTCCAATCTAAAACAGCAATCATAAAATCACACTCATCAATCATATCTCTATCTTTCTCAAAAAAAAGTTTAGAATTCATTCCAGTCTTAAATAACCCTACATCTCTATGGGGTAAAAAAGTCTTAATCCCAAGCTTCTTACAAATAGCATCAATCTTCTCTAAAATAATCCTATCATTATCATTCCATAACCTTCCTGCTATATATACGCTTTTCATAAGCATCAATTTAATGATTAAATTTAAAAACCTTACTTCTGAATAAGAAGCCTATGTCATACGAATATAAGAAAGACTGTAAATCATTCCCTAGTGTATTTACTTGTGATATTATGAAATCTGAAGGTCAAAAAGACTGTAAAGATTGCTTATTTTACGAAAAGATAGATAAAAAAATCTTAATAATCAAATTGGGAGCAATAGGTGATGTAATCAGAACCACACCAATTGTAGATGCATTACGAAAAAAACATGGTTATAATTCTCAAATAACATGGATTGTGGATAATTCAGCTAAAGATTTTATTAAAGACAAAGTAGACCGAGCATGGTCATATACACCAGATATAGGTTATAGACTAATGTTTGAGAAATTCGATGTTGTTTATAGTTTAGAAGTAGATACACCAACCACATTCTTAGCTAATTTAGCAAAAGCAAAAGAAAAATATGGTTTTTATTTATCAGACCAAGGTCATCCAGAAGTATTTAATGAAAAAGCAAGATACTATTTAGATAGAGCCTTATCAGATCACGCAAATAAAAATAATAGAAAAACATACGTGCAAATGATATTTGATATCTGCGAATTACCTTACGAAAATAATACTTACACGTTAACAAATTACAAAAAAGGTTATGGTTTAGAATTAAAAAATAAATGTAAATTAAAGAACAAAATACTAGGAATAAACATAGGATCATCTCCAAGATGGCCATCAAAAAGATGGCATTTAGATTTAGTAAAAGAATTCTGTAAAAAATTACCAAAGCAATATGATATTTTAATCTTAGGTGGTAAAGCAGAAGAACAAACTCAAAATCAATTAGTTGAAGAATTAAACAAACAAGGAATTAAAGCTTATAAAAATGATCCAAACAATTCAATCCCTGAATTCATAAGTGTGATAGATATCTGTGATACAATTGTAACAAGTGATTCAATGGCATTACATATAGCAATAGGATTAAACAAAAAAGTAATCTCATTATTCTTCTGTACTCCACCATGGGAAATAGAAAATAAACCAAACGTAATTAAATTACAAAGCAAATTATTAGAATCAAATTATTATTCAAATGATTATTCAGAAGAATTAGTTAGAAGTATCTCCGTTGAAGAGGTTCTAAAACATGTCTAAATTTGTAGTTGTAGTAACAGCAATAATAAAACATAAAAATAAATTCCTGATTCTTAAGAGATCACCCTCAATGGATATCCATCCCAACAAATGGTCATTTCCTGGTGGAAAATTAGAAAAAAGTGAAGGTATTTATGAATGCTTATCTCGAGAAATAAAAGAAGAAACAGGATTAGAAATTCAACAAGAACTCCAATACATTTCAGATTACACTTATGAAAGACCAAACAAAGACTGGACATTAGGTTTTTGTTTTGCAATTAACTCAACATCAAATCAAGTAAAATTAAGTTCAGAATTCACAGATTCAAAATGGATAACCAAATCAGAATTAAAAAATTACGATCTAATTGATGGATTATCAGAAGAAGTATCCAAAGCTTTTCCATAATCCTTCTTTAACTTTTCAAATAATTTTTTTAATCCATTTGTCAAATCTTGAGTTAAACCTTCTAAACCTAATTTAGGTTCTTGATCTAAAAGCAATTGTATTTCTTCAGGACCTATATCTAAAAATCTAAAACTATGGTTCATTGAACTATCTCTAATTGTACCTTCCAAAATAAGTTTATCATCATTTAAAATATAAGCTACCCCTACAAAGAAATGTTGACCAATTTTTCTTACAGCAAATCCATAGGTATCATTACCATTACTTGCCGTTAATTCAACATCATCAGAAATTAATCTATGGCAATTAGTAACATATGAAAGAACCCATATACCTTCATTTTGTTCCATAAACAGAATAGGTAATTGATATTTATTTAGTTTTCGACTGATTACCGAATATATCACAAGACTCAAATTAAACTTAAAATTTAATAATTTCCCCATGAAGCCTTTCTACAAGGGAATTGAATTGATTGAACTTTAGTTCCTAAATCATCCTCACTTAAAATAACTTTTACATCTTCAGCTGTGCTCATAGCACTTTCCAATGTTGATATAATTCTTCTAATTGAATTTGTTTTCTCATTTTAATTATTTATACTCCTAAAGTTAAAAACTTTTTTATTTTACTTTTTTGGTCTCCATCTCTGTAATGTCTTTAATACTTTAAAATGATCTTTTGATGGATCATCGTTATAATTTGGGTTAAATGTACCATTTTTCTTGGCCATATATATACTTATTCTTTTACAATAATCTGATCTTCCTTCACTTGTAGCAATCATATATGGTAAACAACAAGTATCACAAGGATACATACCTTTAATGAAATTATGTGGTTCTATTGTGGAATTTGCTCCTTCTTCAAATTCAGGTAAATTTTCTAACTTTCTCATTTTACTCTATCCTTAACACTTGCATAAATCAAAGGTAAAGCAATTGTAGTATCACAATAGACATTAACAAAAGTACCTTCAGGTCTCATCTTCCCCCAAGAAATACCTTCTTGTATAGGTGCTC
>Ga0209542_10007892_pt1 | contig 20064 bp, 24 predicted proteins | sample RifCSPhighO2_01_FD_184028 | JGI IMG/M metagenome (GOLD analysis project Ga0209542, IMG submission 184028) | Soil microbial communities from Rifle, Colorado - Rifle CSP2_plank highO2_0.1 (SPAdes) (version 2) | ecosystem: Environmental > Terrestrial > Deep subsurface > Rock core/Sediment ...
TCCCAGGTTTAGCAGCAGATGCATTAATCAATTTGTAAGCCATAAAAACTAAACCAAAATTATGTTTATAAACTTTTTCAAATCTACAATCAATAATCTTTTAAACTAAAATGTCCATAAATCTTTACAGATTTTGGAACACAGGAAAATCATACAGATTTTCCGTGCAGAAAAAACTTTTATGGTTTTTTCTTGCATCCCAAAAAAATAAAAACAAAAAATTAAATTTTTTTGATATATTAATAATCTATAATGGATAAGGTTAAAAAAAATGATTTTGTTGAAATAGAATTTACAGGTTATGCAAATAATAAGATATTTGATACAACAAATCCAAAAGAAGCAGCCAAAATAACAAATAACCAAAATTTAAAGGATATAAAACCGGTAGTTGTATCAGTTGGCAATGGTATGCTATTAAAGGGATTCGATGAATCTTTGGATGAAAAAGAAATAGAAAAAGAATATGAAATAACATTAACCCCTGAAAAAGCCTTTGGAAAAAGATATTCTGACCTTATAAAAACCGTTCCGATTAAGATTTTCAGGGAAAAAAATACAATGCCTTATCCTGGAATGACAATCCAATTAGATAATAGTATTGCAAAAGTTTTATCTGTATCAGGCGGAAGAGTTATAGTGGATTTTAATAACCCTCTGGCTGGAAAAGAAATTAAATATAAATTCAAGATAATAAAAAAGATAGAGAATGATGAAGAGAGAATAAATGCAATGCAGGATTTTTTCTTCAGGCAGAGATTTAAATTCAAAATAGAAGAAAAAAAAGTTATTTTTGAGGATAAAAAAATAAAATATATAGTAGATTTGTTCAATGAAAAGTTAAAGACAATTTCTGGTTTTGACTTTGTTGTAGAAGAAAAAGAAGATAAGGAAGAAAAAAACAAAAGCAAAGAAGCAAAAAAAGAGAAAGATGTTAAATCTGAAGAGATAAAAAAAGAGAATAAAGAACAATAATTCTTATTTAGTTATTGGAGGAGTATAAACAACCGGATTATATTTTTCTTGAATATAATCATTCCCGCCTCTTGCATATAGATTTGTTAATGCATATCCTTTGTAAGGAGATCTTTTCTCTACTTGGCGTTTAAGTCCAGAAGTCACGCTTCCAGGAGCATCCAAATATAATCTTCTCCATGAATCCCAGTTACCTTTATGTAATCTAATAATAATCTCATCAAGATATTCTGAAGGGTCAATTCTGGTTGGAAATAAGAAGTCTACTACTCTTCCTATGTTGAAATCTACATTTTCTGAAGCAGTCTTTAATCTTTGATATGAAGATAAATTTTTGTAAGAATCATCTTTTTGATTAGGATTTAATCTATTATTTTTAATTTCATCTATATGAGAAATTATTGAATCCACAAATTCTTCAATTGAATCCATTAAATAAAATTGTTATTTAGATTTATAAGGATTGTTGTAAAATTTTTACACTGTTTTTAACCCTTCTATAATCCCACAAAGAGTATAACGAAACTGCAATAATCTTTAAATACAAAATAAAGTATTTTCTATCTATGGAATATGAATTTGAAAAAGAGGATTTATCTTATAATAGGAATAAAGAAAGGGGTTCTGATTCTCCGAGAATAAACTTTGGAAAAAACCCAGAATTAGAAGCTATTGATAGAGAACTAGAGGAACTTCTTAAAAAACAACATTCAAAGGTTAAAGTTTTTGGTATTGGTGGTGCTGGAGGGAATAGTATCAGTAGAATGAAGGAGATTGGTATTAAAGGAGGGGAATTTATAGCAGTTAACACAGATGCTCAGGATTTGCTTTATTGCGATTCAGATTATAAGGTTTTGATAGGGAAAGAATTAACTATGGGTCTTGGTGCGGGAAGTGACCCAAAAATTGGGGAAGAAGCAGCAAAGGAATCTGAACAAGATTTGAAAAAAAGACTTGCTAACTGTGACATGGTTTTTATTACATGTGGTCTTGGAGGAGGAACTGGAACAGGAGCAGCGCCAGTAGTTGCACAGCTTGCAAAAAAACAAGGTTCTCTGGTTATAGGTGTTGTAACCCTTCCATTTACAATAGAAGGAAGAAAAAGAATAGAAAATGCAGAATATGGACTAGAAAGACTAGAATCTTTAGTTGATACTCTAATTGTAATACCAAATGATAAATTATTGGAAATAGCTCCAGAATTGCCGCTGCAAACAGCATTTAAGGTTGCAGACGAAATATTAACTAATGCTGTTAAAGGGATAACTGAACTTGTCACAAAATCAGGACTTGTTAATCTTGATTTTGCAGATGTAAGGGCAGTAATGACTAATGGAGGAGTTTCATTGATAGGCATGGGAGAATCAGATTCAGCAAACAGAGCACAAGATGCTATTGAAAAAGCTATTTCAAATCCTTTGCTTGATGTGGATATTTCAAATGCAACAGGTGCACTAATTAATATCATAGGAGGGACTGATATGAGTCTTGATGAAGCAAGATTAATCATAGCAACAATCGGTGAAAGATTAAGCCCTGACGCTAAAATGATATGGGGAGCTCAAATATCTGCTGATATGGAAAAATCAATTAGAGTGATGATTATAATAACTGGTGTAAAAAGTTCTCAGATTGTTGGAGGAGAACTTCCTGAAAAGCTGAAAATGCAAATCGAAATGTCTGATGAATTAGGGATAGATTTCTTGGAATAATTAAATAAAATTATCTATAGAATGGAATATCACGTTATTTGGGATGATTGGGAAGATGGAATTGAAAGAACAGAAATTGTAGAAGCTGAAAATATAGGTTCTTCTTATTGCAAGGCAATAGAACAAATAGGAAATTATGCAATGAAATTTTCAGAGGGAGATATACAAAGTATAAGTTATTCTGAAAATGGAAAAGACAGATTTGTTGATAAATTAGTTTTAATTGAAGATCTAGAAGCAAGAGCACAGATGGATGAATACGATAGAATAAATAAAAAACCTGATCTGATTAGAGAAGCAAAACCTGGTTCTTTATTGCATAGGATAAATGAAAAAATTGCATATAAGGTACATGAGATTTGTCCTAGAAATAGTGCTGATTCAAACTGGTTTACAGCAGAAAGATTTTTAAAAATTTGGGAACGTTGTCTATATGAAAACAAGAAAAAGTTTTTGTTAAAAACAATAGAAGATGAGCTAAAATCTTTAGAAGATTTTTATAGAAACAAAGAATTGAAATATGAGGATATTAAATATGAATTTGCATGTAGTATTGTTGATTTCTATAAAAAATTTATAATTTAGTAACCTTTTAAATATTTTATTTAAATGTATATTATTAATATATTAATTAGTTTAATTCTTTCTTTTCTTGGAATAATTAAAATCTTAATTTCAAAAAAGTTTAAAAAGCACTCTTTTCTTTGTAATATTAATATGTTTGATATAAAATCATTTTCAAAGCAATGTTTGAGAGTTTGGCATTTGTTAAAAAGGCCAGGCAAAGAAGAGTATTTGACTGTTGCAAAAATTTCAGCATTAGGAATAGGAATAATAGGACTTTTAGGATTTGCAATAAGTTTGGTTATGCAGTTTGTACCTATATAAAAAAAAAATTTTCTCAACAAAAAAGTTTATAAACCCATATTTTATTTTATATTTATCTACTTCTTAGAACTTAAGAGGTAGTTGGAACCAAATAACATGATATTTATTATAAAAGTAACAACAAACAAGGAAGACAGGGCATTAGAATTAATAAGCACAAAGATTCATAAAAAACAGCTTAATGTATATTCTATGGCCCGTCCTCATGGACTGCGTGGATATATTTTTCTAGAAGCAGAAGATAGAGATTCTGCAGAAGAAGCAGCATATAATCTTCCTTATGTAAAAGGAATAGTAGGAAAAACAGTAGAATACGACGAGATAAAAAACATGTTAGAGCCAGTTCTTGAAGAAATTAATATAGAGAAAGGAGATATTGTTGAAATAATTGGGGAGCCTTTCAAGAAAGAAAAAGCAAAAGTTATAAGATTGGACAAGACAAAAGGAGAAGCTGTTGTTACATTATTGGCAGCAGTTGTTCCAATACCTGTTACAGTAAAACTTGATAATATAAAAGTTATAAGAAGAGACAAAGCAGAAGGCGAAGAGAATGACGAGGATAATAAAGAAAAAGATTTAAATGCAGAGAAATCAGACGATGAGCCAGCAATAAATAAAGATTATGAAGAAAGAGCAGGAGGATTAATACCAGATGACTACTAAAAAATTAAATAAAGGAGAACCTATGGCAAAAGGGAAGGTGACTTGTCAGGAAACCGTAGGTTTCATACGAATATGATTATTAAATTATTAATTGAAGGCGGGGATATGAAACCAGGTCCAGCTATAGCTCAGCAAATAGGTCCTCTTGGAATAAACATTGGCAAGGTTATAAGTGAAGTAAATTCTGCAACAAAAGATTTCAAGGGAATGAAAGTTCCGGTAGAATTAAACATAAATGAAAAGACGAAAGAATTCAAAGTTCATACTTCATCTCCTCCAACATCAGAATTAATAAAAAAAGAATTAAAATTAGAAAAAGGAACAAACGATCATAAAAACATCAAAGTTGGAAATGCATCCATAGAGGATATAATAAAAGTTGCTAAAATAAAATCAGGGAATATGCTTGAAAAAGATTTGAAAGCTGGAGTAAAGTCAGTATTAGGAACTGCAGCAAGTATTGGGATTCTTGTTGAAAATAAAAATCCAAATGAATTGATAGAAGAAGTCAGCAAGGGTAAATATGACAAGCAAATTAATGAAAAAATTTCAGAGACTGATCTAAAGAAAAGAAAAGAATTAGATGATTTCTTTAAGAATGTAAAGAAAGAGCAGGAAGAAAAATTAGAAAAGAGCAAGAAAGAAGCTGAAGAAAAAGAAGCAGCTAAAGAAGGAGAAGAAAAAAAGGCAGCAGACGCTGCAGTTGCAGCAACAGCTTCTAAGACCTCTGCAAAAACACCAGCAGCAAAAACAACAACACCTACTAAAGCAGCTGCAACTAAAGATACTAAAGAAGCTAAAGCAGAAAAACAAAAAGCAAAGAAATAATTTTTTAATTCTTAATTCATCATTCAAAAAAATAATTAAAGTAGTAAAGTTTATTAAAGAAATAAAACCATTAAAATCTATAATAACTAAGCATGGGGATATAGTCGAGTCTGGTTAAGATCCTAGCTTTGGGAGTTAGTGGCCCCAGTTCAAATCTGGGTATCCCCATTTTGAAAATATCAAAATAACCAAACATTTTAAAAACCCTTTTTTATAATTAATTTTATAAGATTAAATAAAAAATGGCAAAATTAAAAAAATCAAAAGCATCAGGAAGATTTGGAGCAAGATATGGAAGAAGAGTTAGAACTAAAATAGCAGACATTGAAACTATTCAAAGAAAAAAACAAAAATGCATCTTCTGTGATGGAGTTGCAAAAAGATTGTCAAAAGGAATCTGGCAATGCAATAAATGCAAAAAGAAATTTGCAGAAAACACTTACACCATAACAAAAACCGAATAATTTCATAATAAAGCATAGTTTTAAATATATATAAAAGATTAAATAAAAATAAAATGGCACTCTATAAATGTTTTAAATGCGGTAAAAAAACCACGCATAATATATTGGAAAAAAGATTTCTTTGTGTGCATTGCGGTTCAAAAATCTTCTATAAGCCAAGAAAAAACACTACAAAAATAAAGGCCGTTTAACTGATTATTCAAAATATGGATTTAGATAAGGAAACAAAAAAAAATATTCAAGAACTGCAATTATTTGAACAGAATTTGCAGGGATTAAGCATGCAAAAACAAGCATTTCTTATGGAATTAACAGAGGTTGAAAATGCATTATCTGAAATAAAAGACAATAATGAACCTATTTTCAAAGTGATTGGGCAGATAATGGTAAAAACAGACAAAAAAAAGATCGAAAAAGAATTGAAAGAAAAAAAAGATCTGATAAATCTTAGAATAAAATCAATTGAAAGGCAGGAAAATCTATTAAATCAGAATGTAGACAAGATAAAAACTGAATTAATGAAAAAAATAAAATAATTAAGAGCTTTTTTTCTTATAACTTTTAAACCGTTTTTGTCTTTTAATCATAATAACTAAATATTTAATTTATTTTTATAAATATTTTCAACACAGAAATATTTATAAACTTCTACCAATAATTTTTATGTATGGTTATTGAGGGAATAAAAAGGATGTTTGGCGGAGGCGGTTTTAGTGACTCTGAATACGTTGAAATAGACTTAGGAAAAGAAGTAAAAAAGGCAAAGGTCATTGTAAGACCGTTTGTTATTAAAACCTTTGAGGATGTAACACCCTTGCTTAATGCATTAAGAGAGGGATATACAATAGCAATTATAGATATAAAGCCTATAAAGTCAAAGGATATTATTGAATTAAAGAGAGCAGTATCCAAAATAAAGAAAACTGCAGATGCTCTTGAAGGAAGTATAGCAGGATTTGGCGAAAATATATTAATTGTAACTCCGCAATTCGCAGAGATATATAAAACTGCAAAAAAAGCTCCAACTTCTGATGTTGATCTAGAAAACGCTTAGATTTATAATAATTATACCCTATATTTCTCGTAATAATAACTTATAAAATGACAAAATCATCAAAATTATTTATTTTTTGTATATTGATTATTATACTGATATCTATTATTACCATTCTTACAGCTAATTATCTTATTAAAGATGAAAAAACAGAAGGATCTTTAATAAATAATCTCACTGGGGAATTAGGAACAATAAAAACAGTTGAAGAAATTGAAGAGGAAAAATCAATAACACTTTCTTTTTATGACTCTAAGGCAAATTGCAGCTTAAACGGAGAGGTTTACATTAATAATGGGCCTTTAGGGAAAACAAAAAACGGATTATTCTTTCTAAAACTTAATGAAACAGTTTTAGATAATAATGTATTAGAAATAAGAGGTATAACTGATGATTGTTTTAATAAAGATGAGAACCTTCCTTTTTTAAGGTCCTGGAATATATCTTCTGCTGGCTCTAATAATCAATTATACCTAGAAACTGAATTAGAACCAAGGAAACCTTCTAATTATTATGAAATTCAAGCTTTTGTAAGGCCTTATGAAACTTCAGATTATATCTCAAAAATCAACAAATCTTTAGACCCTAATAATATAGAATCTAATCTTGATAAGATAAATGAATATGGAATAAGATACAGGAGTGATAATCTTTTATTTAACCAGGAGGAATACTGGCAAACTCCAAAAGAAACACTTGTTAAGGGTCATGGAGATTGTGAAGATTGGGCAATTACCTCTCTTTCTATGATAAGAGAGTATAATTCCTCTTTGCAGTGTTATAATCTCCTTTGGGAGAGTCATTTAAGCATTTTTTGTTATGTTGATGGTAATTATATAATATATGATCAGGATAAAACCAAATTTAAGACCCAATTAATCAAAACAGAATCAATTGATGAAAATAAAATAAGATTGAGAAAAATGAGAAACAATTATTTCGAATATTATGGGCTTAAGCCAAATGAAAGAAATATTTATGCTGCATTTAATGAAGAAACTTTAGTTGTCTTCAATGAGCAGGAGGATTTTATAGAGTGGCTCTTGAATATAGGATAATACAAGGGGGATAATTTGTTATTACTCAATCCTGATTATATATTTTAAATAATAATAAACTTTATAAATATGTCATAACTCCAAAATTGTAACAAAATAACACAAAAATGAAATTAAAAATATTATCTTTTGTTTTATTGACGGTAATACTGTCATTAACACTAATAAGTGCAGCTGATTTTACTATAACTATAACCAATGATCTTTCAAAAAGTGTAAACAGCACTTTAGTTAAAATAAAGAATACAAACACTACAGATTCTATAACAGTTAATATTGGGGATATAGCTGATATTAGTGATGGAGACCAGCATACTATATTAATAACCCAGAATAAGGTAGGAAGTTTTACACTAGCCCCCAATGCTGAAGAAACAATCAATGTTTCTTATTCTGACTTTAACCCTTCAAATACAGATTTTGAAGATTTAGCTTTAGGAACATTTACAACTTCTATATCAGTAACACAAGGAACAGAGACAATAACAAGGAATATTAATTTTGTGAGCAGTTTCTGTGAAGATGGTGAAAGACAAGAAGTTAACAGTGATGGAACAAGAAGATTAGAAATTGTAAAGGTAAGCGACCAATCTTCAGCTGATGAATGGGAATGGAGGCCTCTTGACAAAGTAGAATTAGAAGTAGAAGTAAGATTCAGATCTGGTGATAATAATGATGATATAGACGGAATAATTGAAACAGCATTATATGATACAGAAAATCAGGATTTTATTGATATTGGAGATAGCGACCAGCTAGAAATAGATTTTAGTTTAGATGAAGGAGAAAAAGCAACTGAAACAATAAATATAGAACTTCCTGTTGAAGATATAGAAGACAGTTCAAATAGATATAGATTATATGTTAAAGCTTATGAAGATGGAGACCAAAATGTTGTATGCAGTGATATTGTAGATTTTGATAAAGGAGATGATAATGCTTATTTCCAAGATATAAAAATAAAGAAAGAATCTTCTTCTGTGGTAATAGATGAAATTGATGTTACTACTCCGGTTCCTTGTGGAGCAGAAGTTCAAGTTAATTACAGAGTATTTAATATAGGTTCAAAGGATGAGGATAGAGCTCAAGTATATTTAACAAATACACAATTGGGGCTTGATTTGGAATCAGAAGTATTTCAACTAGATGAAGGAGATTCAGAAAGTGCTTCATTCAACTTTATAATTCCAACAGATGCAAAAGAAGGTTCATATAATCTTAGAATGTATACAGCTTTTAGGTATAGTTCATCAACAGATAATTTCAGAGAAAGATCAGAAGACTTCTTTCCAGATGTACCATTAGTAATAGAAGGCAGTTGTAGTGATTCAGAAAATGGAAATGGTGGGAATGTAAATGGAACTACACAACAGAACATCCAAATTACAGCAGATCTTGATCCAGAAACACCAGAAGCAGTTGCAGGGGAAAATGTTGTAATAAAAGCTAACTTATTAAATACAGGAAGTGCAACAACAACTTATTCAGTTTCTGTTTTTGGGAATAGTGCTTGGTCAAATGTAGTTTCAGTAAACCCGCAGATAATAACTTTAGAACCAGGTCAATCAAGAACAGTTGACATAACTTTATCAGTAGATGATGAAGCATCTGGAAATCAGGAATTTACAATAAAAACAACTTATGGAACTAACAAATCAAAAGAACAAAGAGTGGAATTATCAATAGTGGATAATGGAACATCAACAGGAAATCTTGATTCAGTTACAGAACATTTCAGAAAGAACTGGTTTATCTATGTCATAATAATAGTTAATTTAATCTTGATAATTGCAATCATAGCAGTTATAAGAAGAATAACTAGACCAAGAAGAACAGTTATTCATGAAATGTAATTAAAAATTTAATATAAAATGGTAAAATTAATAAAACAAAGTTATCTTGAAGCTAAAACATCAGGATCTATAAAAGAAGAACTAGAACTAATTGAGTTAGTTAGTGTATCTGGATCATGCATGAGTCCTTTCCACGAGGATACTATGAATGCAACAAATAAAAAATTAGTAGAAAAAGCAGAAGAGTTAGGAGCAGATTATATTTTTGGAATAGAATATAAAGGAACTTCTCCCAGTCATACTGTTTATGATGGTGGTATCCTTGTTTACGGTGATGCTTATAAAAGTAATTAAAAAAGAACATAAATTATTCCTTAACTATATCATCCATTTTATTTTCTCATTAGCTTCATTTTTTGCATTGTTCTCAATCCAAAACTATATTTCTCCTCAATTATTAATACCAAATATCCTATAACTGCTCCAGATATAACGTCTGACATATAATGAATACAAAAATAAAATAGATAGAATGCAATACCTGTTGCAATTACACATCAAAATTTTGATATCTTCAACAACCAAAAATCTAAAGTTTATATTATCAGTATAAACTTCTTTCTATTGACAATAGAAACATTTAAATATATGAAATATTTGTATCAATTATGATAACCCTAGATAATCTCAAAGAAATAATAATTTCACAAAGAGATTATTTAAATAAACAAGATATAGGAATTTCGAGAGAAAAAGAAATAAAAATTGAAGATTCATTTGCACTATTAATTACAGGTATAAGAAGATGCGGAAAAAGCACCTTTCTAAATCAGATATTGAAAAAACAAAAGAAAAGTTATTATCTTAATCTTGAAGATCCTAGATTAGAAGGTTTTGAACTAACAGATTTCAATAAAGTTGAGCAGATTTTTAAAGAGATATATGGGGAAGGGGGAGTATATTTCTTCGATGAAATTCAAAATATTGAGAAATGGGAGAAATTTATAAGATATTTAGTTGATAAAAAAGAAAAAATTATCATTACTGGCTCAAACGCCTCTCTTTTAAGCAGAGAAATGGGTACAAAATTGACTGGCAGACACCTACAAAATGAATTATTTCCATTTTCATATGGAGAATTTTTAACTATTAAAAAAGAAAGCTCTTCATTGAAATCTTTTGAGGAATACTTAACTAAAGGTGGTTTTCCGGAATATTTAATTAAAGAAAATCCTGCAATTCTCCATGAATTACTTTCAGATGTTGTATTGAAAGACATAGCTGTTAGATTTGGTATAAAAAATACAAGAATACTCAATAAAATTGCAGTTTATCTTATTAGTAATGTTGGAAAAGAGTTTTCATACAACTCTATTAAAAACATGTTTGAAATAAAATCTGTCCAAAGCGTTATTGATTATATTTCCTATTTTGAAGATGCATATCTAGTATTTACCATTCCAAGATTTAGCTATTCTTATAAAAAACAACAAGTAAATCCAAAAAAGGTTTATTCAATAGACAATGGATTTTCTTATATTAATTCTGCCTCTTTTTCAAAGGATAAGGGAAAAATGCTCGAGAATATAGTATTCTTAAAGCTAAGAAGAAGATTTAAAGATATTTTTTATTTTCAAGAGAAAAGAGAATGTGATTTTGTTGTAAAGGAAAAAGATAAAATAATTAAAGCTATTCAGGTTTGTTTCGACTTTAACGAAGAAAATAAAGACAGGGAAATAAACGGATTAATGGAAGCATTAGAAAAGTTCAATTTAAAAGAGGGAATAATTCTCACTAATAGACAAGAGGACGAATTTAAAGTAAAAAATAAAGTAATAAAGGTTTTGTTAGTTTGGAAATGGCTGCTTGAATAGTTTTCTACAAAGTGAGCAAAAATGTAAAAGATTTCAACCTTAAGATTAACTTATGGTTCAAGCGGATAATTTTTTCTTCTATCTTCTAATCAACTTCATTTTTTGCATTGTTCTCAATCCAAAACTATATTTCTCCTCAATTATTAATACCAAATAACCTATAAAATAACCTAATATTGCACCAAATATTATATCTGACATATAGTGGATTCCAAAATAAACTCTTGAAAAAGCAACTAAAAACGCAAATAATACCCAAACATGCTTGAATTTCTTAAATTCTTTTGATATAAATGGTAAAACAGAAAATGCTAACATTGACTGTAATGAAGGAAAAGAAAAATTCCAGGTATTGAAATTATAAATTATCTCATAAAATAACACGTTTGCAACGCTTACAACACCCTCTTCAAAAGGCCTATTTCTTTTTATAATAATTTTTAATAGAAAGCCAATAATCATTGTCAATAATATAGTTAACCATAAAGGCAATATCCATCTTCTTTTTCTTTCTGAATAGAAGAATAATGTGGTGAGAAATAAAAGTATAATAGTCAGACTACTACCAAAACTAATACCTAGTAATAAATAATCCATCACTGGATTTCTTATATCTTCAATAAACTTTGATATTCCTTTATCAAATGTAAAAGATAATATAAAAAACAAAGCAACAAATAGCCAAATAAAATACCTTTTTTTCATTTATCTAGTTGTGATTAAATATTTAAATAAATATCTTTTTATAAATAGAACAAAAATACATATATATGGCAAAAAAAAGAGTGAATTCAAAAAACAAAAAAAGAAATAATAACAATATTAATAATAAAAACAAAAAAATATCTTATTTATTCATAAGGTATATTTTATTATTGTTATTAATGTTTAGTCTTCCTTTAATCTATAAAATATTCTATAAACCAACATTTTATTCTGTTGTTTTAATAATGAAATTATTTTCTAAGGAGTTATTATATGATGTTACGTTAGGCACAATCTCTATAGATAAAATAGTATCAATAGAAATTATCCCTGCTTGCATTGCAGGTTCTGCGTATTTATTATTGCTTATATTAAATCTTTCAGTTGACATGAAATTGCAAAAAAGAATCTACACCATTTTACTTTCTTTTTTCCTGTTCTTTATTATAAATGTAACAAGAATTATAGTTTTATCCTTATTATATCTAAATAATACTGATATCTTTTATTTTGTCCATATAATAACCTGGTATGCAATAAGTATAGTATTGGTAGTCTTAATATGGTTTTTCATAGTAAAAATATTCTCTATAAAAGAGATACCTTTTTATTCAGACATAAAATTATTAAAAATTAATAAATAAACTATTCAATGTTTTCAGTTTCGTCACTTTCATTAAGAGTTTGATTATTAGTGATGATTGAGCCGGTCTTTTTTGTGCTATTCATATAATCCTCAATAATCCTTAGATTAAATCTCTCAAGGGCAGGTATTATTTCACATTCATTATAAATTATTTTATAACAATTTGTTCTTTCTCTTATAATCTCTGTTTTGTTGCCGCTATCTATTTTTATAATTGTATTTCTAGAAGAATGCTGGCAATCTCTATAAGGATAACCGCTCTCATTTGCATATGTTCTATCTGTAAATGCAGGTTTCACTTCTAAACCAGAATCACCTAGAAAAGCAGAAAAATCAAATAAGGCAATATTATTATCACTGCAGTTATTCATAGAGGAATTCATTGAGATATAAACAGTGTCATTTTTTCTAAATTTTAACCTATCTCTTTCTATTTTGTAATCCACAGGTATTTTACCTAGTTCTCTAGGGTCAGTTTTGAATCTTACTGTATAAGTACTAACAGTTTCATTTTTATCGTTTATAATAGGTATGTCTGATTCATAAAATACCAATTTACCAGTTGAAGTCTTATAAAATTTAATTCCATTATATTCAAAATCATTTACATAGTTCTTCATTATAAAATTATAGATATAAGGTACAAATAAAGAAAGAAAAATAACTACCATTAATATTATAATAAGCATCAACTGTTTATTTTGTTTAGATTTAAGGTTTTTAGTTAGAATTTCGTCTTTATTACTTTCCCCTTCTTTTATTATTTCACCTTCTGCCATTTTATACTCCTATAATTTCAAATAATAATCTATCCCCATATTTTATCTGATTATCATTACTAGCTATTATAAAAATACAGTTTTGCTGTTGGTATATCCTTTCATCTTCCCCATCTTTTGGTTCTCTAACAACAATAATATTATCAGCTGAACAGCTCTTAATTGGATAATCAGATACGCATTCTTCACTATTGATACATGCATTTTGTGCTCTCAATACAAGACCGTTTAAATTTTGTGCAATTTCTGAAACTGCCTCACTTGAATTAGAGTCAAAGTACAAGGGCTTTCCAATATAATTATCAAGAGATAATGAATTAGTAATATTTATCCCATCTGTTTCACTTGGGTTATATACAGTTAAAAAGTTATTTCCATTAACCTGAAATGACCAATATCCTGTGTTTTGAGTAAACTTTACACCATTATATTCATATTCTTCTGTACTTCCCTGATTATTATAAGAGCCAGAATTAATCAAAGAAAAACCAGCTGTAGAAACTACCATTAAAAATATTAATATTCCTCCAAGAATAATCTGATTCCTTTTATTTTTCTTTTCCTTTTGCTCTTGTGTTATTATCTTTTTCATTATAACTTTTTAGAAAAAGTTTAGGTTTAAATAGCTATCGCTGGCGGATAAAATAAAAAAAACAAAAGAAAAAAAATAAATAATAAATTTAAGCTAATTGTGGATAAACTGCTTCTCCTTACATCAGTTGATGCACCCTCTCTTACTCTTGCAACAGCATTTACAGTGTCTGCAGCATTATAACCTGCTACAAGCATTGCAACTTTGTCGGTATTGTAAGGTGATTCAACAGTCTTCAAGATATATTGACCTGAACCTGCTTGTGTAACTTCAGTGAAGTCAGGTCCGCATAATGGAGAAGTACTTCCTAAGATTTTAGCAGCAACTGTATTTACACAGCTTCCGCCTACAACCAATAAGTTCTTTCCAGCAACAGAACTAACATCAGAATCTCTTACTGTTAATATCTGTCCGCCAGCACCGCTGCTTCCTGGAGTAATAGTTGTACCAGTTTCTGAGATGAATACTTCAGCATACATTTGGTCTGTTGAATATGTCAAACTTACTGTAGTTGGATCATCACTTCCAGTTGGATTGTATCTCAATACATATGTACCAAAGTTAGTCAAATAACCAGTATATTGAGTATCGTCGAATGTTGCGTTGTCATCAATAGCTGTAGTTACAGGAGTTAAAGCCTGCATTATAGTTCCATCATCATCAGTACCTATCCATATAGCATTCTTTGTTGTTGTAGTTGCTTCAGTTTTATCTTCATCTTCTAAGAATAATACAGAAGCGTTGGTATCTAATTGTCCAGCTATAGCAAGGTTTCTAGCAATTCCTATTGTAATACTAACTCCACTATCATTAAGTGCTGTTGGTGTTATTTGATAACCAACTTCACCTGTAGCATTAGTGAAAGTAAGATTAGTAAGTACAGTAACAGTTCCACCAGGTAGATTAAGTATAGCTCCTGTTGTAAGGTTGTTTATAGTTACATCTTCTATCAAAGCAAATCTATGATCTTGACCATCAATTGTTTCAATTATCGGGAAAACATCGATGTTATTGTCATTGGTAGTATTACCTTTACCATAATCACTGCTAACAATTGTTACAGAACTTGCATTTACTGATGTGACAGTAAATGTTTGTGAATTGATATTAAATGTAGCTGTGGTTCCAGCAGTTGCATTCAAAACATCATCATCGTCAACTGCTTCATTATCATTATCATAATTTGTACCAGTTAACAAATCTTTAAAATGTACATCTGAATTTGCATTTGAACCAGTTCCTAAAGAAACTTTTTTTAATTCCATAAAATATTGATAATTTCCGCTGTTTAAGATAAAATAATCATCCTGAACAAGGTTTTCTCCTTCAACAACATGGATTTGATCACTATTATCATCTGCTAATATACCTTGGTAGCCAAATGGAAGTTTTACATTATCGTTTCCTTTGACATCAACTTCTAATCCTAATTCTCTTGATCCTTGATCTGTAACTGCCAACATTTTTCTTGTTGTAGATACGTCTTTTTGGACTTCCAACATAGGAGCATTTTTTAAGTCAACAAAATCTAAAGAAACACTTCCAAATACAGGGTCAACAAAACTTTCTCCTTTTAATATATGATTTTCATTATTATCTGGAGCAGATATATTTATTGATATCTTAGTTAAGTTGTTTACCGCGCCTGTTAAATCAACATTTGTTCCTTCAATATCATCTGCATCAGTACCAGTTTTAACTGCACTTAAATCTTCAAATGTTAATCTGTCTGAACCAAGCTGCATTATAACATAACCCTGATTGTCTCCTGTTTTAAAAACAGTTTTGGCAAAAACATCAATACCATTTACTTTTTTGGTTTGACCTTCTGTAAATGTATTTGTTTGTCCATCTACAGAAATACTTGCCTGAGGGGCTGTATCAGAAGTACTTATAGCAATCAAAGATACTTCATGACTTACACCAGCAATTTCTGCAGTAATTGATTCTCCTACATTAATTGTAGTTTCAGAGGCTCCTCCTAATAATACTAAAGTATCTCCATCAGTAGAAGTTCCAACAGTATATTCTTTTCCGAATAATTTTATTGATTCTCCTTCTGAAGCAGTTGCATTAAATGGAACAGCTGCACCAAAGTCAACTATTAATGTATATACAGGAGCAGTTGTTTCAGTATCTGTTAATTTTATAAGGATAGTCGGGTCATCTAAATCTGCGTCAGAATCACTGAAAGCAAGACCATTATTAGTACTTGTTCCAATGTCTATTAGTTGTTTATATTCATAGTCAGTACCATCATCATCAGTAAATGTACCATCTGCTAAAACAGTTGGCAAATCACTTTCTGAGATTGAAGCTACATTTTCTGCTAAATCATCATTTAGATAAACTAAGTCAGAACCAGATGCTAAAGTTTTCGCTTTACCACCAGCAACACTTGATGTTGTGGAGTCAGTTGAAACAAGACCACTTAATTCAGTAGCCATTCCAACAGCAGCAGCCCAATCGCTTGCTTCTCCAGCAGAACCTACCACAACTGCTCCATCAGCAGCACCACTACTCACAAAAGGAGCTGGATAGCTTAAAGCAGCCGCAAAACCTATTGTACTAGATAACATTACAGCACTAGCTAATACTGAACCTATTTTTTTATAATTAAATTTCATTCTTTTTTAACCTCCTTTCATCAATCATAACCTAATTTGAACCTAAAAGTTTACCTCTTTTAGATTATTATTCCTGTTATTTCTATAAGAATACTCTGTTTAATCTGGCCAGTTTAATATATTGCATAATTTAATTATGCAATTAATAGTTATATCAATTTTAATTTAAAAAGCTTTCTGATAAGATAATAAAAAAACCTAAAATTAATCTTTTTTTGAGTGTTTATTTAAAAAGCTTTTGATATAATTAGATTATAGTTACACATTTTATCAAGCCAAACTATAGTTAATTTTTTGTTTTATTTTTAATACTCCATATTTTTAACCATATACCATAAATAAATAACAGTATAGAAAATATATATATCTTACATATATGGATAAATTTATATAGTATCAGTATTTTTATAAAATATGGTTGGTGAAACAAAAAATATAAATGTTTATCTGGAAGAATCTGCTGGAACTTTTTCTTCTATCTTTAAAATGATTAAAGGAAGCACAAAAACAACAAAAAATTCTGATATATCTAATCTAAGGCAGCTTTTAAGCAATGAAAAATCTAAATTACTTCATGTATGCAAGACAAAAAAGCCACAATCAATATATGAACTCGCAAAACTTCTTGGAAGAGACTTTAAGGCAGTTAGGCATGACATTAAGATATTAGAAAAATTCGGATTTATAGAACTTATCTCTTCTCATAAGAAAGGAAGAGAAAGATTAAGACCTGTTGTTGATGCAGATAAAATAATAATAACTGTTAATATATAATACTCTTTTTTATACAAATTCTTATAATATGCCTATAATTATATTATAAAATGACAAAATTAGCGGATTTAGAAGTTGAAAAATTAATTAAAATAGCAGATGCGAATATAAAAGAATGGAAAAGGAATTGGTATACTTTATTTATTCCAATCCCAAGGAGATATAATCTAGAAGAACAACTTGAAGCTATCGAGAGGTTAGGGAATTCTGAAAGTGAAAAAGCTTTGGAGTATCTAAGTAACCTATCAGAAAAAAGTTATGATAAATATACCCGCTATTATTCTCATATAAATCTTAAAGGCGAATTAAGATCTAGAATGAATGAAAGTTATAATAGTATTGACTTTAATTTTAGGCCAGTTTATCTTATCTTTGAGGACGAATATTTCAAGATGAAAGAAATAATAGAATCAGCAAAATCAAACTTAGAAAAAGCTCTCAATCTCAATAATTAATCATTCCTGCAAACCAATAGCTCTACATTTATAATTCCTACACTTAAACCACTTACATCAATTGAATGACTTGCTCCGACCTGTGAAGTACAATTTGAGAATAATCCTTTTTCAAATTTCAAAATTTCCTCATCAGCTATATTTTCCGATTCAAGAGACCTATGATAAATATTTAATTTGTAAGCTTTATTTGGAGAATCTGGATGAACTTGAAGACCGTTATCTATGATATTTTCCAGGTCTGTTTCAAGTACAGAACAAACACTCTCTCCATTTAAACATTTATTAGCACTATTTTTATAGCATTCTTTAATCAAGTCTTGTCCATTTTTGTAATCAGGAATAAAGGTTGTTGAGCAATTGGTTGTATAATACATACTCGCTCCTAACAATTTTGATATTTCAACACTATTTTGCCTTCTTGGTTCTTTATTTATGGAAAAAGACAGGAATATCAAACCAACAATTGTAACCATTAATACAATTACAACAAATCCAACTATCTCATGCTGTGCCCTTTTTTGAATTTTTAATTCTTTTATCACTGCTATTTCACCTCTTCAAGTTCAGTTCCTGCAATGAATTTTGCTATTTCACATTTCTCATAAACAGCCCCATTTAATAGATCCTTCCTGCATAAAGCAACAAAGCTTGAAATAGTCCTTTCATTTTCCACATTTTTCTTGTAAATTAAAAAATTATCACAATTAGGATAATTTGCAAATGTACAACTTATCAATTCTTTCTCAGTTTTATTAACCACATTAATTTTTATTATCTCTAAACTGCTATATGGCCAGAATTTTTCATAATTTTGCTTGTTTAATATTGCAGCAACTTTATCAGCATCAACACAATTATCTCTTGAACCAGTGCAGCTGAATTCAGGAGAATTAGCCAAGTTAGTTATAGCAGAAAGTGTTCTTTCCTCATTTATTCTGTTAGCATTTTCTATTATGTTCTGGTAAGAAACTGAGAAACCAAACAATAAAACTAAACTAAAGAAGATAAAAACTGCAACAAGCATAAATGCCATTTCTTGTATTTTAATCTGGGATTTTTTTATCATTTTATTTTTTTGATTTTCCATATAATTTTTATGAAAAGTTTATTAGTAAACTTTACAATCAGGTTTGACTGCTTCATTCTGCTCATCTATATTTTCTGAAAGTGCTGATATTGATTTTAGTTTAGCTGAAGAATCAAAATTTTTTATGTTATTTATCAAATTAGTTAAATCTCCTTTGATAGTAGAACCGCAGCCAACCCTTTCAAGCAATATTATTTTATCATTATAGACCATGCTCAATTCTGCAGCTTTATTCATTAATCTTTTAACATTACATTCATATATTTCTGGAGAAGAAAAAATAGCCCCATAAACTAAATTTCCTTCATAATAAACTTTTTTATTATCTTTATCAACAGTTTTTGAATTGGTGTTAACTTTGATAGAACAATTTGATTCTTGAGAAGTTGGATAAAAACAAACAGACACGCCAGCGCACTTTTTATCATTGGTCATATTAATATTAATTAGCTGTAATCTTTTGATCTCCTCTTCAATCTCTTCAGGAGTGTTATAGAAGCAGTAATTTTCAGAAGAAATAATTATTATATCAGAAACTTTAAATGGCATGAAAAACGGAATAGAAAAAACATACCAATTTTTACCCTGTATGATTTCTTCGGAAAAAATATATTTGTCTTTGATAGGCACTGCTTCACCTTCATTCCCAAAACTTTCTTTTAAATTCTTATCACTAAATCTGATAGTCTGTTCTCCAAAAGGAGGATTTCTTAAAGCGTTGCAGCTCATTATTGTTCTTGTTTCTTTCCTGAAACTTACATTTGAAGACTTGCCAGAAGCAAGGCCTGTTTCAAACGGATCTAGATAAGATTTTATAATTGCAGCAGTTTCAGTATTCTGCCGTATTTCAGAAGTTTGAATAAAATTAACAGTAAAATAAATAGCTAAAAAAAGTATGAATGCCCCGACTATTATTGCAAACATCCAGTCAAAGGGCATTCCAAGAATTGCTTTTTTATAGAACTTCATCTCATTTAATTATTTAATAACCACCAGTCTTTCATTATTATTTTTTTCAATCTTTAAATTTATCCTACCATCTCTTACAGGAAAACAATAAGGATTTTTAGATTGGGTTATTTTATCT
>Ga0209542_10007893_pt1 | contig 20064 bp, 26 predicted proteins | sample RifCSPhighO2_01_FD_184028 | JGI IMG/M metagenome (GOLD analysis project Ga0209542, IMG submission 184028) | Soil microbial communities from Rifle, Colorado - Rifle CSP2_plank highO2_0.1 (SPAdes) (version 2) | ecosystem: Environmental > Terrestrial > Deep subsurface > Rock core/Sediment ...
TCCTTTTTCTGATAGGTCAAGAATGCTTAGCCTGCGGTGTCCAAGGCTTACGTGTTCATCGACATGTGTTCCGCTTTGATCCGGCCCTCTGTGGCTTAAGCGGTCGGTCATATGTTTGAGTATTCGCTCGTCCTTGAAGCTAAAGCCGGTTATGCCGCACATAGTGATTCGTAAAGCTCCTCTGTTTGTTTCGCGACTCGTTTGATGTCGTGTTCCCGTTTAACGCGAGAGTACGCTGCGTTTGCAAGTTTTTTCGCGAGTTTCTGCTTAGTTAGTAGTGTTAGGATTGCCCGTGCAAGTTCATTTGGGCTTTTTGGCGGGACCAACAGGCCTTCTTTTCCATTGTCCATGACTTCCCTGTTCTCTTCTATCTCGGTTGCGATGATTGGTTTTTTCGCGGCCATATACTCAAGAAGTGCGTTTGATTGTCCTTCGTAGAATGTTGAGAGGACGCATACGTCTGCGATGTTCAGAAGGTCGAAGACGTCGTTTCTTTGGCCAAGGAAGTGCACGTTATCAAGTTCAAGTTGCCCTGCGATTTTTTTGTATTCTGTTTCAGCTTCGCCTTTGCCTACCACGAGCAAGTGCGTGTTTGTTTGGCGAAGATGGGTCATTGCGTTGAATAGTGTGGGATAGTCTTTTGTCTTGCGCAGGTGCGCTACGCTTAAGATTATGGCGTCCTCTTTAGATAGGCCGAGCTCTTTTCGTTTTTCGGCCGCGTTCATTTTTGGTTTCATCTGTTCAAAATCAAGCCCGTTTGGTATAGTGATGACTTTGTTCGGATTTATGTGCTCTTTTTTGATTACGAATTGGCGTACGCTTTCTGACACTGTCGTGTATTTGTCAACGAGGCTTTTGGTCAGTGAGTCGATTATGTTGTGGCTTGGTTTCGCTATTTCTTTTATTCTGATGCTGCTTATGACTTTCGCGCCTGTTTTTATGGCAGCTAGGCGTGAGATGATGTTCGCGTGGAAAAGATAGCTGTGGATGATTTCGACGTGCTCTTTTTTTATGAGTTTTCTAAGTTTGAATATTGCGGGTATCAGATGGAGTGGTGTTTTCGCGTTCAAGACAAATACTGGAAAGTCTTTGCGAAGTTCTTCTTCAAGCGCTCCGCCGACAAGAGAGCAGACGATTATGCGGTATTTGTCCTTGTTTAGGTGTTTGATGGTTTTTGCCATCATGTTTTCTGCTCCGCCCGGTGAGAGCCCTGTTATGAACGAAAGGACAGTGCGCATATCGTGTTTTGCGGTTGTCTGATTTAATAAGGTTAGTGTTTCTGCATTTCATAAAAGTTTTAAAAGGAATGCAATGTTTGTCCGTGTGTGGTAAAGGTTTTAGTTACTGGCGGGGCGGGTTTTATCGGCAGCCATTGTGTCGATTCTCTTTTGAAAAGAGGGGATACTGTGTTTGCTATCGACAATTTCAACGATTTTTACTCGAAAGAGCGTAAAGAGGCGAATGTCAGGGCGCATTTAGAGCATGAGTGTTATGGTCTTGCTTATGGTGATTGCGCTGACCGGGATTTTGTCAGGCAGTGTCTTGATTCGTTTAAGCCAAATAAGGTGCTTCATCTTGCTGCAAGGGCAGGTGTCCAGCCAAGTTGGAAAGACCCTGCGGAGTATATGCGTTCAAACGTTCTTGCGACAACTATTCTTCTTGATGAGTGCGAGAAGCAAGGAATTGATAAGTTCGTGTTCGCATCCTCATCATCTGTGTATGGGGGCAATACGAAGGTTCCTTTCAGCGAGGAAGACCGTGTTGACAATCAGGTTTCTCCGTATGCCACGACTAAGCGTTCGTGCGAACTTATCGCGAACACTTATGCTCAGAAAGGCATGCGCATAGCAGGTCTTAGGTTTTTTACAGTTTATGGTCCAAGGAATCGTCCTGATATGGCGATTTACCAGTTTGCAAGGAATATTTCTGAGGGAAAACCGATCAAGGTCTTCGGGCAGGGCGATGAGGTGCGAAGGGATTGGACTTATGTTTCTGATATTGTTGATGGTATTATGGCTTCGCTCGATAATGTTCATAAGTTTAAATGCGAGATGTTCAACTTGGGCAATTGCAGGCCGACTCCAGTGATGGAGCTTGTGAAGCTTCTTGAAGATAATCTTGGGAAGAAAGCGGTTGTGGAGCGCGCTCCTTTGCCGGTTGGTGACGTTCTTCAGACATATGCTGACACGAGCAAGGCAAAGCGTCTTCTTGGCTGGGAGCAGAAGACTCCTCTTGAGGCGGGCGTTAAAGAGTTTGTGAATTGGTTTAAAACAAATGGTTAATAAATATCCCGCAATTACGTTTTTTTATGGTTGATGCCGGCTCGGTTATCTCGAAGAGAAAAGGACGTTCTGGCGATTGGGAAACCGTGCTTAAAAATCGTGCGGAACTTAAGGGTATTGGTATGAGTTCGGGGTTGGATTTGACTTTGCCGCACGGATTGCAGGTAGTTGGTTCAGATAGGCCGTTCGCTGAAACTATGGCAATGCTGCGTGAGGTATGCGCTGCCGATAAGAGAGAAACAGGTTTTCATCCTTTTGAGAAGGGGATGTTTCGTCCGCTGACGTTCAGGGAGACGATTCAGGCGCGTGTTGCTCAGTTTAAGGAGACGGGAAGTGCAGGCAGCTTATGGACTTCGTGGCTCGATTCATGTACTGCGATTATTTACCAATCAGGCAGTACGAGATTCAAGATTGTTCCACTGAGCCATCATCTTCTCGCTCTTGCGCCATCCTTTCGAGGTGCATTTATTCCGAAGATTGCGTTTAATGAGTTTGATGGCGAGCGATTGGATCGTCAAAATGATGTGTACGATGCGCCTTTGATGCAGGAACAAGTAGTGAAGCACGAGGGTTGGCTTGAGGCGGTTGAAGGAGATAAGAAGCTTTTGAAAACATATGCGGCGATCGTCTTTGCTCTGCTCGAGCGCGATACTGCGATGCCATTCTGGACTATTCAGGGCGTAAACGTCCAAAATCAATTAAGAGCGTTGTGTGCAGGTAACCTTGAAGGTGACGGTAACTGTGGCGGCAGCAGAAATCTTGAGTGGGATTCTTGTTTTGCTCGTATCTGTCCGCTATAGACGAGTGCCGTGTGTGGTTCGCAAATCCATAAACCTTTTAATACCCCTTTTGCTTTATTCTTAGTATGGATAAGGGGGTTTGGATTGTCATCGCTGCGTTCAATGAAGGCAAAAGCATAGCGAATGTAGTCAAATCTCTAAAGGATGCGGATTATTCGAATGTTGTCGTTGTTGATGATGGTTCTAAGGATGAAACTTTTGATGTCGCATCGAAAGCTGGGGCTCACGCGCTTCGTCACGTTATCAACAGGGGTCAGGGCGCTGCGCTTAAGACTGGTATTGATTTTGCCGTGCGCGAGGGCGCGCAGGCGATTGTGACTTTTGATGCGGATGGCCAGCATCGCGTGGAGGATTTGCATGCGATGATAGGTCCTGTTCTCAAGGGCGAGGTCGATGTGACTTTGGGTTCAAGGTTCATCGGCAAGAAGTCAGACATTCCTTTTGTGCGCAAATTGTTTCTTAAGGGCGGTGTTTTCATGATTTGGCTTTTGTATGGCGTGAAGCTAACTGATGCGCACAACGGTTTTCGATGTCTTTCAAGGAAAGCTGCTCAGTCCATAGAAATAAAAGCTGACCGGATGGAGCACGCTTCAGAGATTATTGATGAACTAAGGAAGAAGCGCCTTTCTTATAGAGAGATTCCTGTTATCATACTGTACACTGATTACTCGAAGACGCGCGGCCAGAGTTCCTGGAACGCATTTCGCATACTGTATAAAATGATTTTACATAAATTCCTGAGGTGACAAAAAATGACTCCGTTCCAGATATTCGCAGGGCTTGTGATGGTGATTGGCATTTTGCGCGCATTCATGATGTACAAGGAGCGTAAGCTGACCAACGGTTGGTTTGTTTTCTGGTTGATTATCTGGGGCGGGGTGGGCGTTCTCGCGTTCATTCCAAGCATCAGCTATAGAATTTCAGCGCCTCTTGGAGTGCAAAGCGGCATAAGTTTGGTGGTCTATCTCTCAATAACACTCCTGTTCTATCTTGTCTTCCGCATTTTCTTGCGGCTTGAGAAGCTTCAGACAGATATAACGAGGCTTGTGCGCGAAATCGCTTTGAGGAAGAAATGAATGTTTTGATGTTCTCTGCGTTTTTCGCGCCTCACAGGGGAGGAGTTGAGAAGTACGCGCAGGAAGTCGGCAAAAGGCTGGTTAAAAGAGGGATTCAAGTTGATATCGTGACTGCGTCTCTTGAAGGAACTTCTTCATCGGAAATGATCGATGGTATGACTGTGTATCGCGTTCCTACGTGGCATTTGCTTGGCGGCGCTTTTCCTGTTCCAAAGCCGTCCGCGTGGAATCAGTTGAAATCATTTCAAAAGTATGATGTGGTCGTATCTCACACTCGTTTTTTCCCGCTTTCTTTGTTGGCTGCTTTTTTTGCTCGAAAAAGGAGGATTCCCTATGTTCATATTGAGCACGGGACGGCGCATACTGGCAAAAAGCCTTTTGTGTTCGCGGTGAACTGGTTTTATGATCATACTGTGGGCTGGTTCGTGATGCGCTCCGCAAAAGTTCTTGCAGGCATCTCGCAGGCGTCGCAAAGATTCATAAAGCACTTGTGCAAAAGGAATTCTGAGCTGCTCAGCAATTGCGTGGATACTAAGTTCTTTGAGAAGGTTAAGGCGAAAAATCCTTATGAGACTCCAGTTGTGACTTTCGTTGGCCGTATTATTGAGGCAAAAGGTGTTCAGGATTTGTTCGAGGCGGTCAAGGATTTGAATGTTCAGCTTGTTGTTGTCGGTGCTGGCAATTACGAAGCGCAGCTCAAATCGATAGCTCCTCCGAACGCGGTGCTTGTGGGGGAGAAATCCGCAAAAGAAATTCGTGATATTTTGTCATATTCTGATGTTTTCGTTAATCCTTCTTATGCTGAGGGCCTTCCTACGTCAGTTCTTGAGGCTGGCTCCGTTGGCGTTCCGGTAATCGCAACTGATGTTGGAGGGACAAGAGAGATTATTATTGATGGCAAAACAGGGGTTCTTATCCGGCCGAAGGATATTTTCGGCATGCGTGCAGCCATTCACGAGTTTGTCGAGCGCAAAGCGCGCGCGAATGCTATGGGGAAAGCGTTGCAGAAAAAGGTTCATGAGGAGTTTAGCTGGGATGGGACCGCAAATAAATTAAAAGAGTTGCTTGATTCGATTCACGCGTGAGTTTTTATAAGCTCTCGTAGAGTTTCAAATGCTCGTGGAGCGTCTTCTTCTTTGATTATGAAGGTCATCTCTGTGAATGTTGATACTATGTCGATTATGTTTATGTTTTCCCAGTTCAGCGCGCGCGTGGCAAGATAAAAAAGGCCTATTGTGTTGATGGATTCTTCAGGTAATTGGATTGTTGCGCTGCTAAGGGTTCGTATCACTTTTTTGACGATAGTTTTTGGAAAAGTGTCGAGGGTTTTTTTCTCGTGTTTCTCGTTCGTTATTATCATTAGTTCGTGCAGTCCTTGTGTTATGGTTAGAAAATCTCCTTTTCGCAGGTCTATAAATTCGTAGAGTTTTTTGATTCTTTCTTGAACGTCCTGCGTCTTGTATAGGACAATTTCGATGAGATTTGATTTGACTGTCACATCGCTCTTGCCGAATGTTGTCTTGGTGGTGAATGTTTTTTCGAGTTCTTCCGCTAGCCTTCGTATGGCCATATTCACTGCCGAGAATTTGACCTTTTTTCTCAATTCTTTTTCCAGTTCAGGAATGAGTTGTTCTGCGAGAGCTGCGTTGTTTACTATTCCGCGGCTTAGCGCTTCTTGGAGGAATGGCTTTCGTTCTATGATTTTTCGTACGTGGTGTGCTATTGTTACCATTTTACTTTTTTAATACAAATTGTAAAATAATTTACATTAAGTTAATTACTACCTATATAAGTCTTCCTGTTGCGCTAAGGCGCGGAGTGCTTAAAATGACGACAAATGAAGAGTTTAATTTGGACGAGTTGCTGCCCATTCTTCAGGCGCAGATTCAAAGTGATGCAGATCGAAGGCTTCAAGGAGGTCAGCATGAGCATTTCCTGGCAGGATGTGCCCCCGGTCCGATTTCTTTCAGGTCTGCGATGGATGCATTCAGGCAAAGATATGCTGCGAATCAGATTCAATCTAATTTATGTGGTGAGTTTCGGCTGCAGGTTGATGAGTTTCAGCGGCAGGTCTCAAGTTATTTATCTGACCTTGATACTTTAGCGGCGTTTGTGTTGGCTCCTGAAGCTCGGCAAAGTCATCTGCCTTCACATATACGGCGAAGAAATTGGGGGCTGTCTTTGCGGGTTTATACAAATTTGACTTCAATGCCCATGACTACGTATAGAGAGTTTAGCAATAACAGGGATGAAGTATTCAGGACGCTCCAAGATATCGCGTATCGCGCCTGATGGTGTGAACGGTATATTTTATGGCAAGGTTTTTTTAGCTGTGGCGTTGTTCGGGTAGTATGGCTGATTTCAAGGAAGTGTATTATCAATTATTAGATGCGTTCGGCCCGCAGGGCTGGTGGCCTATTGATGGAAAATACATTGCAGGCGATTACTCAAAGCCAGCTTCAGAGTCGCAGATGCTGGAGATTTGCATCGGTGCGATATTGACGCAGAACACTAATTGGTCTAATGTTGAGAAAGCGCTTGAAGGATTGAAGAACGCGCGTCTTTTCACGCTTAAACATCTTTCAGCTGTTTCAGAGAAGAAGTTATCAGCACTTATCAGGAGCTCAGGATATTTTCGACAGAAAGCGAAGAAGCTCAAGCTGTTCGCAGCTCATCTGTTAAAGTATGATTCTCTGACGTCTTTCTTCAATCATCCTACTAAAGTGGTCCGTGAAGAACTTTTATCAATTTGGGGAATTGGTCCTGAGACTGCTGATTCGATGCTCTTGTACGCAGGCAAGCATCCGATTTTCGTTATCGACGCGTACACGAAGCGCATAATGTCACGCATCGGCGTTTGTGAGCAAGATGTTGATTATCACGCTCTTCAAGGAGAATTCCACAAATATCTTGATGCGGATGTGGAAAAATTCAATGAATTTCACGCTCTTTTGGTTGAGCTAGCTAAGCGTAATTGCACGAAGTCTAACCCGTCATGCTCGACATGTCCGCTAAATCAATCGTGTGAACGTATTGGCGTGTGATCCGTCCCGCCATCCTCCGTACCAACCGTCTTCCGTTCATCAAAACATTTATAACTCTCTTCGCTCTTTAAACGAGTCATGGGAATGCTGGACAAACTCAAGTTTTGGAAAAAAGAAGAATTTGAATTGCCTGCGGATTTGCCTCCTCCGGCAGAGATTCCAGGTATGACTCCTGGAATTGAAGCTCCGTCGATGGAGCAGCCTCCCGCATTCGGTTCTGATTTTCAGCAGGAGCCTCAATCTTCAGGCCAGCCTGCTTTTCAATCTCAAAGTTCGTCTCAGTTTTCCGCGCGTCCGCAGTTTTCGCAGCCTTCAGCTTCGCAGTTCACTCCTGCGCCTCAATTCAATCAACAGCCGCAGTTCGCTCCTATTTCGCAGGACCAGCAGCTCGCGCTCATTTCTTCTAAGCTTGACACTGTGAAGGCTCAATTAGAAACTGTGCTTCAGCGTCTTGATAGGTTGGAGCGTAAGGGCGATGAGCGTCCGTACGAGCAGCGATGGAAAAGCATGATGTGAGATTCTGGCTTGTAGCCGCAGCGGTTCTTGTTCTTGATCGCATTTCTAAGCTTCTGGTAGTAGCTTATGTACCTTTGGGTCAGCCGGGTTTCATAACGCATATTTTGAACACAGGCACAGCATTTGGTTTGTTCAAATCAGCGCACTATATTATTATGGCAATATCTGTGCTGGTCATAATTTTTCTTGCGCTAAAACACGCTAATTACAAGACTCCGTTTTTGCTGGGTCTTGTGATGGGAGGCGCGGCAGGCAATCTCGTGGATAGGGTTTGGTATGGCGCGGTTATAGATTTCATTGATGTTGGCGTTTGGCCGGTATTCAACATCGCGGACAGCGCTATAACTTGCGCGGTCGTGGGTCTTTTCGTGAGTGACCTGCTCAGTAAAAGACGCAAGATTTAAATACTTCCAGTGTACATAAAGGTATACTGGTAAAAGAGGTAAGAATGCGTAGAATAAGTGTTATATTGCTCATTGTCCTTGTATTGAGTTCGGTCAGCGTTCTCGCTCAATACAATAAAGCTACAAAATATCAATACACTAGTCCTCGCGTTGTTCAGTATCCTACTATTGGTTGCGCGATGTCGAATGTGGTGCAAGGTCCATTGTGTTATCAGCAAGGGACAAGGCAGTGCCGATCGCTTAATTCAGGCAGATGTTACGATGAATGCGTAAGGAATGTTCGCTCGACGTGTTTCTCGCGCGAGAGGCTTCCTTTGTGCGTTTTGCCGCAAGGTTTCGAGAAAGAATTCAAGAGCCGTTCTGATTGCGTCCGCGGAGCGTACGATTATTGTTTGCGTGGCTGCGGAAATGAAAAGGCAGAGCGCGACTGTCAGCAGCGCGCGTATACTAGATGCTCATACATTGGAAGATTATTCATATGAGAGGTGAAAAAGTATGGCAGATGAACAAAAAAGCATTGCCTTGGTGATCTTAGGCATCGTTGCCGTGATCGCTGTTGTCGGACTCGTCCTGTTATTCGTGCAGGGCAGGAACGCGACAGGCGAAGGCGTGTATGGTGGCGCGATCAAGCAGGTCGAGTTCCCGTATTGGGTCGGCCGCGGTGTTCCAAGAAATATCCCTGGTGAGATTCCAGGTCCGGGTTGGAATCCTGGCTGGACTAGCAGCGATGATTTAACCACGCACTGGAACTGGGAAGGAGACCCTAAGAGGAATCCTATCGGTGATGTGCCTAGCGTCTTGACTAAGTGCGGTAACGGCGGTTTCCTTGTGCCGTACAACCTTGATAGGGCAGGATACTATGCGAACTTGGGCTATGAAGTGATAGACACTGATGGCAGCAAGGCTGGCATGTGTGTCTATCCGCAGGAACCAATGGTTGGCGGTATCGCAGGCCTTCAATAATTCATTTCATTTTTTTATTTTAAATAGTTAGAACGAAAGTACGGTTTGACTAAACGAAAAGTATATAAACTCGCTCGTGCTAAATTAGTGCAAGCGATTAAAGACAACTAAACGAGGTGATCAGTTGTGGCAGAAGAAAGTGGTAAAGGAGTAGCATTGGTGATTTTAGGCATAGTAGCCATTATCGCCATTGTAGGTCTCGTGCTCTTATTCACTGGCGCGCGAAAAGCGGCAGTCGGTGAATTCGCGGTACCGTCCGCCAAAGAATATGGTGGTGCGATCCGAGGAGTATATGACCCTTATTCGAGAGCATTCTCGGGTAGAGCGATGGAATTCCCATCGGGCCAAGTTGAGACATTCTCAGCGCAGTGGCCAGGCAGCCAAGGAGTCTTGGTTGGCGGCGAAGCGTATGGTGACGTTTCACAGCCTCGCGGAGAACAGTATCAGAACCGCGTGACATACAATAGACAAGCAGAGTCAACGCCTTCAGTGCAGACAACCTGCAACCAGCTCTCATCATGGAGCGGTCAGCCGGGTCGATTCACTGAACCAGCAAGCGTCCAGGAAAAGAACAACGCTGAATCATTGGGCAGAAGCTGCATGAATGTGCAGGATATGGTCTCAGTGATTTACCGTGTTAACGCAGACCAATACGGTCTCGCGCGTGAAGCGTACGAGAGCTATGGTAGCTTGGGTGTCGTCTGGTGCTGTGAAGCTGCAAGCCTTGGCGGACTCGTATAAATAAGTCCCCATTTTTTCTTATTTTTTTATTTTAATTTCAAATTTTCTTCGAGGTCTCTATGAGCGGTCATCCAGAAGTATATGAATTGTGGACGATTTATGTTGTCGTTACAGCGGTTGTCGGTTTCTCGATCATGATTATCATGTTCACTACTTAATCTGAAGAAGTCTTTTTATCGGCGGTTTTATCATTCGCAGGCATTTTGGCGAGTTTTTCTTCAAGGCAGTCTAGATACCATTTGGCAAATGAGTGCTTGCGCTGGAGTTCTTTTGTTTCTAGTTGCATGAAGGGGTAGTCGAGCAGGGTTTTGAGTGCTCCGAGGGCAAGGTATGCGCCTGTTGCGAGTGCATAGTTGCCCTCTACTATGTTTCCTACTATTGGTATTGATGCAAAAAGGTCGCAGAAGGTTTTTACCCCGCTGCATACGGGGTCATAGTATTTGAAGTCTTCATAGATGACGCTTCCTGGAAGGAACGCGCGAATGACTTGTTTCGCAATCGTTTTTCCGCTTGTGTGTGTCCTATCATAAACTTGCTGTTCAAGTTCGGTTGTGTGTTCAGTCCAGCTTTCGACCCGCGTGGTTAGTTCTTCGCGCGTTTCATTTGGCACTTGTTTAGTCTCATCATGGCACGCTTTATGCACGGGATATCTGTTCCCGTCAGAGAGGGTTGAGAATTTGGCGTCGTCCTCTTCTTTTATCTCATCAGTGCAATACGCGCATCTTGGCGCAGAATACCCTTTGTCTTTTGCTATTATTTTTTCTAATTTTCTGTCTTTTTCCATAAGTTGGGGTGTTAAGAATCTGTTTATAAACATTCACTGCTTGTGCTTCAGCTTGACGTTCCTGCTGACTTCATATGCCATTACTGCTTTTTGTTCGTAGTGCAGGATTGTGTAGTCAAGTATTGTGTCTATGCTTATTTCATCGCAGTATATACGCACGGGTATCATTGGTTCTGAGAATAGCTGTCCATCCGGGCTTATCCATTGGCCTTTGGCAGATTTCAATATGGTGAGCCCACCTGCGAGGTTTCGCACGTGCTCGTCCCATTTGTGGTGGTGCTCAAGGTCGTATTCTTTGCCGAAGTTGTCGCACTTTGGCACTAGTATTTCCCAGAGTGTTTTAATCATTGTCTTGTCTCCAAATACGTCTTTAGCTCTCTTGCCGCTTTACCTCTCCAGCTTATGGCGTTTTTCTCTTCGCGGGTCATCTCAGCGCATGTCTTATCACACCCCTCTGGGATGAATATGAGGTCCCATCCGAATCCTTGGGTCGCGCGCGGGTAAACTATCTGTCCGGTTACGCTTCCTTCGAAATAGCGTGTCTCGATGCCGTTGCTGTAGCCTATTATCGTGCGAGCGACTGCGTTTGTATTGCCTAGTTTCATGGCCATTTCAGCGAGTCCTTGTTCTTTTAGTGTTTCAAGGAACCATTTGATTAATGGCCCGGGCAGCCCATTTATGCAGTCAAAATGCAATGAGGTGTCTTCAACTATTATCGTTTTGTCTGTGTATTTGCGTGCTTCAAGCAGTTTGGCTTCGATTATCGCTCTGGCATCGATGCTTTGGATTTCAGGCAGTTCTAGGTTCATTTGTTGAATGTTTGGAATTATTGCGCGTACCTCTTCGTATTTCTTGCCGCTTGATGTTATGAAGTGTAGTTCATCCATGCCGCTCGGCGGCGTGGCTGTCTTTAAATGCTTTCCTACATCAAAGAAAACCACTCCGCAGTAGTGTGAAATCCTTTTTAAAGCCCCTTCTTTGAAGATGTTCATGGACGCTAAGGCTAAGGTGTGTTTTGAGGTTTCTTGGGAAGTCTGCAATAAGGTGGGAGGGATATTCACAGTTGTTCAGAGCAAGATTTTGCCTATGAAGGAATATTATGGCGAAAATTATTTTTTGATAGGTCCGTTTTTTCCAAAAAAAGCGTATGGTATTTTTGATGAGTTGCCTTGTCCTGATAAGTGGAAAGCTGTTTTTGAAAGTCTTAAGCGTGAAGGCATTGAGGTTCATTTTGGTAAGTGGATAACTCAGGGCAACCCAAATGCGCTTTTAATAGACTTCACGAAGTTTTCAGCGCAAAAAAATGATATCAAGAAGAATCTTTGGGATTGGTTTGGAATTGACAGTATTAAGACTGACTGGTTTGATTTTGATGAGCCTGTTGTTTGGTCTTACGCGGTAGGCCGTTTGATTGAAGAGCTGGTAAAAGCTGATAGTTCGCCCGCGGTGGCGCATTTCCACGAATGGCTCGCTGGCGCAGGACTACTTTATTTGAGAAAAAGAAACGTTCCAATCGCTACCGTTTTCACTACTCACGCGACGACTTTAGGCCGTTCGCTTGCGATGCAGGAGCGTGACATTTACGAGCAGCTCGAATCAATTGATGTGAGTGCAGAAGCTAAGCGCTTAGGCCCTTCGGTTTTGGCAAAGCACTTGCTTGAGATGCAAAGCGCGAAGAACGCGCACGTGTTCACGACTGTGAGCGAGATTACTGGCATAGAGGCTGAGCATTTCCTTGGGCGAAAACCTGAAGTTCTTCTTTTCAATGGTCTTAATATATCGAAGTTCCCTACATTTGAAGAAGCGTCTCTTAAGCATAAGCTGTTCAAGAATAGGATAAAGCAGTTCTTGATGGTTTACTTTTTTCCATATTATCATTTCGATATTGATAATACTTTGATTTTTTTCCTTGCGGGGCGTTATGAGTTTCACGATAAGGGCGTTGATGTTTTCATTGAGGCGTTAGGACGGCTCAACGAGCAGTTGAAGGCTGAGAAGTGCGAGAAGCGTATAGTTGCGTTCTTTTGGATTCCGGGAAATGTTAAGGGCATACGTCCTGAACTGCTTGAGAGCAAAGCGTTTTTTAGGGACATAAAAGAGTCTGTTGATGACGCCCATGAGGATATTCATAGTAGGCTGCTCAATCTTATTTTAGAAGGCGCAGAGGTTTCAAAGCAAGCTTTGTTAGGAGAGGATTTCTTGCAGGAGCTTAAGCCCAAGCTTAAGCGCATCAAATTGCCGGGTCTTCCTCCGCTTAGCACGCATGAATTGTACGATGAGGATAAGGATCCAATAATGACGTCGCTTAAGCGAGTTGGGCTTGATAATTCGCAGGATGACGTTGTGAAGGTGATTTTCTATCCTATTTATCTTTCAGGAGCGGATGGTCTTTTGGATGCAAATTATTACGAAAGTATGCAGGGTTCGCATCTTGGCGTTTTTCCAAGTTATTATGAGCCGTGGGGATACACTCCGTTAGAGGCAGCAGCTCTTGGAGTTAGCAGCATAACTACTGATTTGGCAGGGTTTGGCCGTTACTTGTGCAATGAGTGCAAGCAGGGCAAGTATCCGGGAATATTCGTGCTTCCTCGCCTCAAGAAATCGCGTGAAGAGATAGTGTCGTCTCTTACAGCGATGATGGCACAGTTCGCTCACTATTCTCTAAAAGAGCGTGTCGAGAACAAGATAACTGCGAAACAGCTTGCATCGACTGCCGATTGGAGCAAGTTCATCTCACGATATATCGAGGCTCACAACAAGGCTATAGACTTGCTTTGAACGCGTTCACCGCGTTGCATACATATTTCTGCGCTTTCTCAATGTCAATTTCGTTCACAGTTTCTTTTTTGTTGCGTAGTTTTCCCTGAGCGTCGATGCAAAAGCCGTTTGTGAGCCGTGTAGCAGTGTGTGGCGTATTTTCGTATAGGTCGCGCATTGTTATGACTCGATCAAATACATTCTCTGCAGAAAGCCCGCCGGCAGCTCCTACAATTGCAGGTATTTCGCTTGCGACTGCGTGCATTATCTCTGCTGCCCGTTTTGGCTCGAATTCTATTCCAAGCCCTCCTGATGGATCGACTAGGATGTAGTTTGCAAGGCCGTTGTATTCTTTTGCTTTGGTAGCGATCTCTGAAGGTGTTTTGCCTTCAGTTGCGGACCTTGGGAGTTGAAGTATTACTTCAAGTCCGTGCGCGCGTATGAGTTCGACTTGCTTTGGGCTTGGCCATGTTAAATTGAGTTGAACCGCTTTGAGGCGTGATTCAGGATCGTATCTTGTGGTTATGTCAGTCACTTCTCGTGCGACATTTTGCGCTTCTTCGGTGAAATAGTGGAGCGCGTGAAGCGCGTTTGCTGGTACACAGCGCAGTATGTGTTCTAATTCTGCGAGTGCAGGGGATTCGTTTCCTTGTTCTTCAGGTTTTTTCATTCGTTTGGTGGAGCTGATGAATCCGTACATCGCGGTGTAGTTTATCTCTTCTGTTCGTTCGAACGCAAGGTTCATGGCTTGAACTTCCTGCGCGGTCTTGAATCCGGTTATTCCTATGTATGGTTTCATTTTTTTCCTCCTGTTTTTTTATAGTGCTGTTTTCGTTTTAGCGTTCCGCTGACAAACGTGTTGCCTTCCATTCGTCTCTCGCCTTCGGCTACGATGAATTCTGCGTTTGGGTCCAGATAGTCATCGAGCGCGATTTTCGGGAAGTGGTTCTCTTTCTTGATTTGTGCCTTTGTGAGCCATACGTTTTCTTTTCCTGTTGTCTGTTTTAGTATACCTGCGGCTCTAGCTTCGTACGCGAGCAGGATGTGGTGGTATGCTTGTTTTGATTCATTGTATGTTATGACTTCTTCGACTCCTTTAGGTTCGATTGATGTGATGTTAAGGCCGGTTTGTCTTTGCGCGTCTTGTTTTGCGTATTCTATGCTTGATGTGCCAAAATCCAAGGCTCCGCTTACAAAGCTAAGATAGCCTCTGAATGGTTCTTTAAGCCTTCGTTGGCAAAGGAATCGGTTTTTGTTTTTGATGATTATCAGATATGCTATTGTTGGCATGCGGGCGATTTTCCCATCGCTTCCGATTGTGGCGCAAATCGCTCTTCCTTGTTCAGTTAGTGAGTATCCGCGGGGTGTTTTGCTCACAAGGCCTATTTTGCAGAGGTGTTTGAGGTGGTATGCTATTTTGTTGGAGCGTTCTTTTCTGTTCCAAAGCTCTTTGAATGAGAGACCGCTCTTGAGCATGAGTTTTGTGAAGAGTTCTCTCTGCAGGGGATTTTCAAGCATGTTTTATTGGTGCTAAAGCGTCTATTTATATTGATATCTCAAGGGGTCTTGAGCGGGAGTATTGAGCGCGCGCAAGGTCTGTATGCGCAATCTTTATGAAGCCAGCTTTATTTGTATGGTGTATGAGGTGTACGATTTATCTTTTCCGTCACGGCCAGACTTATTTTAATCAGCGCAAGATGTTCACTGGCTGGAAGGATTCTAAATGGACTGCTGACGGAAAGAAAAACGCTTATGCTGTCGCAAAAAAGCTCAAAAGCAAAAAAATCGATGTCACTTTTTGCACTAAGCTTGCACGTTCAAGAGAGACGTTGAAATCAGTATTGCAGTTTCATCAGCAGGTTCTTGTGCTGCGAGATGACCGGATGATTGAGCGGTGTTATGGTGATTTGCAGGGCAAGTCGCACGCGGTGTTTATTCGTGATTTTGGCAAAGAGCTTTTTGATACTTATCATCGTTCTTACAATGTCCCTCCTCCGAACGGCGAGAGCGTGAAGATGGTTGAGAAACGGGTGGGTTCGTTCATAAAAGATTTGATTCGTTTTATAAAAAAATACAAAGTCAATGTGGCTATCTCTGCTCATGGCAATAGTATGCGCCCATTCAGGCGTCATTTTGAGAAAGCGTCGGTAGGGCAGATGATGGGATGGACGATGCCGTATGATGATTTTTTCGAGTATTCTATTGAAGTCAGGGAAGGTGAAGTAAAAAAGCCTAAAAAATCAGACTGGCCAGCTGTTCATCTTCCCAATCACGTTTTTAAGGCGGCCGATAAACACAATGTTCTTAAGAAGTATTATTGAGCAGTGCGAGTATTTCTGCATGCAGTTTTCCGTTGCTCGCAATGGCTCCGTCGCTTGAGAGTTTCCATTGTTTTCCTTTTGTGTCGGTTATCATTCCGCCAGCTTCGGTCACGAGTATGCTTCCTGCTCCGTAGCCGTAAGGGTCGCTTCCGTGCAGTTTTATTCTTGCTCCGAATAGCCCGCGGGCGACGTATGCGAGTTCAAGGCAGCAGCATCCGAGATTTCGCAGAAGGTGTCCGCTTAAATTGAGAGATGATAGGTGTTTTGCTGTTCCGCCGAAAAAAGATTTCATTATGTCTGTTTGCGTGTTCACGTGTATTCTTTTGCCGTTGAGGAACGTTCCTTTTCCTTTTACGGCGTGGTATAATTCTTTGAGCTGAGGCGCGTAGAATACGCCGACTATTGGCTCTCCTTTGTGGAATACTGCGATGTTGACGCCCCATAATGGGAGTTTATGAGAGTAGTTGAGTGTTCCTTCGAGGGGGTCTATCACCCAAAGGTAAGGAGAAACAACGTGCTTGTGTTTGCTTTCCTCAGTCAGTATATCATGCGTTGGGTATTGTTTGCGTATTGCCGAAAGTATCAATTTCTCTGATGCTATGTCCGCATCGAGAGCATAGTCTCCTGCGCCTTTGTTGACTTTTATGTGCGAATGAGGCTGCATTCTTTCCAATAACTTCGCGCTTTGCTTCGCAAGGCGCATCGCGAGTTTAAGAAAATCTGAGGTTTTTTCCTGCATATTTGATTCCTTTTTCCTCCAATCGAAGGAGCTGGTTGTATTTTGCGAGGCGTTCGCCTCTGCAGGGAGCGCCGGCCTTTATTTGTCCGCTTGCCGTGCCGACGCAGAGGTCTGCGATGAAGTTATCTTCTGTTTCGCCGCTTCGATGGCTGACCATTACGTTCCAGTGCCGGCTTTTAGCGTAGCTTGCGGCTGCAAGGGCTTCGCTGAGCGTTCCTATTTGGTTCATTTTCAAAAGGAGCGCGTTGCAGCTGTGGTGTTCTGCTGCTTTTTTGATTCGTGAAAGATTCGTGCAAAGAAGGTCATCGCCTATTATTTGCAGGTCTGTTTTCGTGTGAAGCTGCGCGAAATGTTCGAAGTCTTCCTCGTAGAATGGGTCTTCGATGCTGACTAGTGGGAATGTTTTCGCTAGTTCCTCGTAGCGCTCAAGCAGCAGGTCGGCGGTGGTTTCTTTGCCTTCAACGAGATATTTGTTTCCTTTCCAAAAGCTTGTCGCAGCTACGTCCATTCCAAGTTTGACTTCTTTCCAGTAGCCTAGTTTTATTATCGTGTCTGTGATAAGTTCGAGCGGTTCTTCAATGCAGTCTAGTGGAGGGGCAAAGCCTCCTTCATCGCCGACATTTGTCGCAGAGGCGCCGAAGCGTAATTTTAGCGTCTCTTTGAGTTTGTGGTATATTTCAGATGATATTTGTAGAGCGTGTGAGAATGATTTTGCTTTCACAGGTATAATCATATATTCTTGCACGTCTATTTTGTTGCCTGCGTGCTTTCCGCCGTTTATGATGTTGAGCGCGGGGACAGGTATGGTGCATTTTTTGGTCGAAGAGATTTTTTGTATGTGTTCGAATAGTTCTACTCCTTTCGCGGCAGATCCTGCTCTTGCGCAGGCAAGGCTTGCGGATAGTATTGCGTTCGCTCCGAGTTTTGACTTGTTAGCGGTTCCATCAAGTTCAATTAGCAGCTTATCAATTTCTTCTTGGCGCGTCGGGTCTTTTCCTTTGAGCGCTCGTGCGATTATTGTGTTGACGTTCTTGACAGCTCGTTCGACGCCTTTTCCTAAGTATGCTTTCGCGTTGTCTCGTAGCTCTACAGCTTCGTGGCTTCCTGTGCTGGCTCCCGATGGAACGCTCGCTCTAGAAAGTCCTTTTTCTGTCTTGATGTCGCACTCTACTGTTGGGTTTCCCCTGCTGTCTAGAATGCTTCGTGCTTTGACTGCGAGTATTTTTACCATATGCCTCTTTTTGTTATTTTAAAAGAATTGGCGTATTTAAAGATTGCTCAGAGAAGTCCTTTTTGTTTGAGGTCTTCGCGTCTGGCTTCTCTTCGGTATTTGCTTATGTTGTCTTGGGTGTACCGAACTGGCTTGGTGCTTACGGCAGCTGCGCCGCAGGCGCATTGTTCTTTCATTGTGTAATTGCCGCATTGCTGGCAGCGTAGAATGTGTATCATGCGCCCTCTGCGCGCGCCCAGTCCATTGCGATGTCGTATTTTTCCGCGAATTTTGTGATGCTTTCGATTGAGTCTTTGAGCATTCGTTCGGCTTCCTTGTAGTCTTCGGCTTTGATTTCAAAATGGTATGATCCTGCTCCCAGATAATTGACTTTGACTCCCGCTTTGACGGCAAGGTCAAGTGCGTCTTTGACTTCCTGCACTCCATTTGGCGAGTAGCTTGTGAGTTTGAGGTTTCCGCCGATTGTGACTTCTGGCGGCTTTATTCTAGCTTTTATCGCGTCTGTGAGCGCTTTTGATATTTTTTTATCAAGTATTGTTTCGAGGTTGAATTTGTCCTGCGCCACTTCTTCAAATGAGGCGAAGACTGTTCCGTAGAGCGGGGTTACTTTTTCAGAGAGTTTGTTGTATAGCGCGAGCACGCTTTCGCCGTGTTGTTTGGCTGCGTATTCGATTATTTTTTCAGCGAGCTGTTCTTGTTTTATCTGGTTGAGCTTGTTTCGTTTTTGGGTTTCGTTGACTCGGCGTAAAGAAAGGTCGATGTGTCCTTTTTCTTTGTTGGTCTGAAGGACTTTTGTTACGACTTTTTTGCCTTCTTGCACGAATTCTCTGATGTTTCGGATGCGTCCCGGAGCTATTTCCGAGATGTGTATCATTCCGGTTCTGCCGCCGTATTCATCGAGCGTGCAGAAGACTGAGTGCGGGTTGATTCCTGTGACAGTGCATAGGACTAATTCTTCGTCCTGTGGGAATCCTTGTTTCTTGAGCAGCATATGTAGGAGCTAACGAGGATGGTTTAAAAAGGTTGCGCCTAAGTTCCGTCGAAAGCCTAAAATAGCTATTTAGCTTTAGTGGGGGTATGGTGTTTTGGAAAAAAGAGGCCGCGCGTGACGTATTGAATGTTATGCACGATGTGAAAAAGCGCATTGGCGCGGTTAGGAATTTCGCTAATCTGCAGGAGTCACTGTTGAAGATTATTCGCGAGATAGACGATTCTCTTGACGAGGTGAAGGCTGCTATCGCTTCAAGAGCGCAAGAGGAGAAGAGCAAGCCGTGGATAGATCATCAGTTTGATGTGGTGATAGATTCTATGGCTGCAAAGGAGATTGAGCAGGTGAATAATATAGAGTCTGCTCTTGCGGTGTATGCGAGTTTAGCGGATGAGTCTGTCTCGGCCAAGGATTTGGAGCTTTCTATTGAGGGTTTGATGGAAGAGGCGCAGGCGATCGAGGAGCGCGAGGCGTCTCACGCGGCGCAGATTGATGAGCTTGCACGGCATACTTTGCGCGAGCATTTGAAGACGTCATCGGATGCCGTTCCAGCGGGCAGATTAAAGGATGGTGTTTCATTTTCAGACGTGCTGGTAGTCGCAAGGCAGCTTGGCGGTTGGGGTGTCGCGTCTTCTGGAAAGCATGTTTATCAGATAGTATTTCCAAATTCGACAAGGCCTATTCCGCTTTCAAAAGATGTGGGTTCTCAATTGATAGCAAAAGCGATTGTTCAGCAGTTGAGAGTTTTACTTCCTGAGCATAAGATTCCTTCTCAAAGCGATGTTCAGAAATGGCTCAAGCGCGGGAAAGCCGCGTGATTTTGGCGTAGGCCAATCCTTCAGGAGTGTCTAAAAGTCGTTCGGCTGCAGGGCGCAAATCTACCCGGTCTTGTTCGTTTTTGTATAAGATAAATGTTTCTTGGTCGAATACTGTTCCGTTCAGGAACAGTTCATTATACTGTTGTTTGTCTGTTATAATCACGACTTCTTTTCCGCGTTCTATCGCGCGTTCCATGAATAAATCCAGGACTTTTAATTCAAGGGTTTTGATTTGTTCAGGGTTCAATCCTGCTAGGATTTCTTCGTCAGTTGGTATGCCCTGTTTCATTTGATGAATTCCAAGCAGGGCCTTTAAAAATGTTGCGTCGAAAAGCAGTTAAACCGCTGCGTGGTTCCTTTGCATTATGCTTATTGTGCATGATGGACTAGAGCTTGAGGCGCGAAAGATTCGCGGTGAATTGCGCAAGCTGTTCGATATTCCAGTTGATATTCAAACTGAGGATTTGGAAGGTGTGTATCCTTCTGTTAAAGGAGGATTTTTCTGGGCTCCAAGCGATGAGTTTTTGACTCAAGATTCTCGTGCGCGTTTGATTCTTACTTCGCGTGATTTGTTTTGGTCAAAAACGCTAAAAGAAGATG
>Ga0209542_10007895_pt1 | contig 20063 bp, 17 predicted proteins | sample RifCSPhighO2_01_FD_184028 | JGI IMG/M metagenome (GOLD analysis project Ga0209542, IMG submission 184028) | Soil microbial communities from Rifle, Colorado - Rifle CSP2_plank highO2_0.1 (SPAdes) (version 2) | ecosystem: Environmental > Terrestrial > Deep subsurface > Rock core/Sediment ...
CCAATTCAATGTTTTCTGCGACTAAATCGATGTTAACTTCTTCCTTTGTTTCCCTAATAATAGCCTCTGTTGGCAACTCCTCTTCCTCTACATGTCCTGTTGGAACTTGGTAATTTCCGTCTTGGTAACCAGTATTGCATCTTTTGCCAAGCAGAACTTTCCCATCTTTTTCTAATAAAATATATACTGCCGGTACGGCTTTGTTTCTGATTTTCATATTATTTTTTAGAAATAATCCTTAAATCTCTTTTTAATATCTGAAAACTTTTGTTTCTTGAAATTAAATCTAAACCCTGGTCTGTTATTCAAGTTTTCTAATAATTTACTAAGACCTTTATAGTCAAAAATAATAAGACTGAGTTCGTCGCATATCGACACAATTTTTTGGTTTGCTTTCTGAATAAACTTTTGGTCTGTAGTAATTTCTGCTTCAAAGTAATAACCGAATTTAGGGACATTAACTAATACCATTTCAACTCCCTTATACATATAAAGATAAGATTTTGTTGCCTGTAATACTCCGTAGTAAAATCCTAGAATTAATAGGAACTCTATTGCTTCCTCAAATTTGCCTGAATCTACGGGGAATAAAAATTCTTTCCTTGCATCGTTGCCGCTCCATTTACCGTATTTTAAAACCAGCTCCGTTTTTTTATTGGTGTAAACATTTGGTAATTTAAATTTTACTACTATCTAAGCTTTCTGGGCAATAATTAAAATTCCTGGTTTTTTATGGTCTATCCCAAAAGATTTATAAATAGTATCAAAGTGTTTGTTAATTAAATCGGCCCACTCTGAATTTCCAGCATCAAGGTCAATCGCATTTGAAAGCATATGGATTTTGTAATTCTTTTTCAATGATTCAACGTAGTCAACCAACGCCCAATCAATGCTTTCTTTTTCCATCTTATTAACCTTTTTCCATAGTTCATGAGCTTCGCTTGCACTGATTGGATGATTTAAAAGAATACCCACTCTCGTAAGAAATTCTTCTGGGGTTTCTGTTCCTATAATCAGTTTTTCTTTATGTTCCTTCCAAAGTTCTAATGCTTTTTCCTCGGAGATATTAAAAACCTTTTCAAGGTTATAGTGAATTTTTCCTTTTTCTCCGCCCAGGTCTAAAAATACTCCTCCAAAGTCAAAGATAAGATGCTTTATCATAGAGTTTCTGTAATTTACATTAATCTAATTTTAACGCCAAGGACACCGTATTTTTCTTCTTCCTCCCTGGTATAAATTTTATACATACCAACCTTTAAATCTTCTTTGTCTGAATCAGTATAGCCCAGATCTCTGGCAGGCACATTCTCAATAAGTTCTGCAAATGTTTTATAGACAAGCAAACCAGTAACTTCCACTTTTACTTTTTCAGCGAGATTGGGTAGTTTTAAAAATTCAATAACATCACCGATTTTTATATCTTTCCGCTTTTTATCATACAGACGAAGTTCAAGAACCTTTACTCCACTTTTAATGAGATCAAAAGGTTTTTCTTGTAATTTCATTTGAATAGAATGATTTTTAGAATTTTTCAGATACTTTTCTATAAGTTCAATGTCTTTGAAATCTTTTTCTCTGCCCATTGCCTGTTTGAATTTTATCGTTTCTTCAATATTTAAAAAAGGAACACCACCAATGACGGTCGCATTTTTAATGGCTTCTTCTATAGTGGTTGAATAATTTTCCCAATCTAATTTGGTACCGATTTCAGTTTGGTCTCCGATTAAAAATATCTTACCCCACCGCATTTCTTCCTTGTATATTTTAGACTCTCGCAGTTTTTCAAATAGTATTGGCTTTACGATAACATCAACATCGTTAGTATTTCGTATACCAAGAGCTTCGAGAATGCCAGCCCCGATGACGACATACTCCCCCATTGAAAAATGCAATTTTTTAACTCTTTCAAAAATGCTCATATTGATTTATTAAATGCCTCAATAATGTACTTTTTAACATTGGGTGCAAATTTCATCTTTTTTACCTCTTTAATGGTAATCCATTTACAATCAATAGTATCTTCTAGTGGAGTTGCCTTTCCAGATTTATACCAACACTTAAATACAAGGGCAACCACATGCTGACCAGTAGACCGTATAAATGTATTATTAGTTATTAATTCAACTCTTTCTTTAGTATTTACTCCGGTCTCTTCCTTAACTTCAGTTTTTAATGTTTTTTCTATTATTCTAAAAACTCCACCCTTTGTTTTTTCTACTTTTCCTCCAGGTATTGTCCATTTTCCTGGTTCATGTAATTCTTCGAGGCTTCTTTGAGAAACTAAAACTTTATTACCTCTAAAAACCACTCCATTAACCAGTATTAGATGCGTTTTATCTGTGGCATGATCTTTCATGGTTTTTTATAATAATTAATTTAATATTGTTATTCATACACTCTGATATTTAATTGATCACCTAAAGATAAGCTCTTGTTTATCATTTCCAAAGGTAACTATCATACTCCCCATGAGACCATTTTTCTATGGACTCTTTGAATAATTCTTTGATTTTTGGATCCTCTAGATCAAATGAGTAAAAGTCGTGGCCCAGTACTTTCTTTTTCATATACAACTGTCCTATATTGTACTTATCAATTTCAGCCGCTTCTATAGGCACGACTTCCTCCACCTTAATGCCAGCATCGTTAAGCGAGCTTATTTTGTGAGGATTATTGGTTAACATTCTTACGCTCTTAACATCAAAGTCCTTCAATATTTCAATAATCTCATCATAATTTCTACGGTCTGGATTATGGAATCCGCATCGCTTATCTGCTTCTATGGTGTCGTATCCCTTATCTTGCTCCATATAAACCCTTGTGTGATCTTTCAGGCTTAAGCCTCGGCCGTCTTGGTTGTATGCGTGTATCATAAGGCCTTCGCCATTTTTTACGATTCTTCGCATAGCTTCGTGCAACTGCTCTGCACAATCACAACGAGCCGAACCAAAAATATCCGCCCAAACACAGTTTGAGTTTATTCTAAACAAAACTTTTTCTTTTCCGTTAATATCACCTTTCTTTAATGCGAAGTAGTTATTCCCTGATTCAAAAGTGTACAAATACAGATCCAAGGTGCCACCCGCGATTCTGCTCGGAACCCTCATTGGTCCCGTCCTCTCAAATTTTAACTTTTCCATACTTTGCAACTACCGATAATTGCATGATTCATGTATTTAGCGTTTTTAAGGGAAATAGAAATTTACAAGATTATTTTCCTTAAAACTGTCCAATTACATAAGTCATAAAGGCGTAACATTATTGCGATATAATAGTAATTTCAAAACGATTTTGTTTTAAAAAATATTATAGCGAAATATCAATTATCCAATAGTTCATTAATTAATTTTTTATTAATATTACTTTTCGACCTTTAATTTTTTTCCGGTTATCATGATTGATTGGGGAAACGTCTGCAATTCTTTGGTAATTTGATATTTTTCTATTACCCGGGGATCGCTATATGTAATTTCTTCTACGCCGGTAACAACGAATCCTGACTGCATTGCCATATTCAAGTAGGTTGTTAGCGTATAATGATAATCATAAAATTTTTCGTCTATCTCTTTACCGTGAGCATCTTTCAATATAAACCTATAAGGTTTTTCTTCCTTGAAATAATCAAATGATCCATCAAATTCATTTCTGTAATCAAGGGCGGCCCTTTCAATGAATGCAGGGTGAGTTATTAAATAAACAAAAGTACCGTCTTTTTTAAGCACCCTATAAATTTCCCTGAAGGACTGTTGCATCTCCTGTTTTGTTGGACACATCATAAACACCAAATTAGCCATGACTTTATCTACGGATTCATCTTCTAAAAAAAATAGAGTATTATCCGGATTGGCATAATACTCTACTTTAGATTCTGAATCGGCAGTCTTTGTCAAATCAATCATCGATTGTTCTTTATCTACTCCAATAACTCTTGTGGCTCCCATTTCTTCAATTTTTCTTGAAAAACGACCATTACCGCATCCATAGTCAAGGATGACCTGCCCCTCAATTCCATCTAAACCTCGCACTATTGCAGGAAAATTAACTTCTTCATTGGTTATGTCTTCAGCTTCAAAATAACTTTCCACGGTCTCACCCCATTTTGAACCTTCTTTTTTTGGCTCTTGTTCTGAAAGTTGTTTAGGTCTGTCCATGATATTTATAAAATTATAAAATTCATTCTAAGGGACCAAAGTAAACTTCCATTGATGAATTAGTCCGTTCTAAAGTATCTACATTAAACGGTTCGAGATTCTCAATTTCTCTATACAGTTCTGTTATGATCGGTATTAGGAATTGAGCTTTTTTTGAAGGATTAGCTCCCTGAATTTCTAATAGAAGTTCTTTTGTTGAAGCTACATAAGGGGATCCAACGTATTGAGATATAGCACCTATGATACTATTTAATTTACCGTAAAGACCATTAAGACGCTTTATGACATCTTCCTTATTGTTGGCAAAATTTTCATTAAATATCTCGGAACAAGTAATTTTATCTACGTGGTTGTAATAAGTTACCGCAAGCCGTCCTCCTTTGTCATTTTCCCAAACAAACTCATCGGAATCGTTTTTCCTTTGAGATACCCTTTTATAGCCATCTGACTCCATTAAAACATCTAATCCCGAGGCTATAGTAATTGGAAAATGCTCTGTTTTAATATCTTTTCCAAAACCTATTCTAAGGGGCTTTTTCGTGATTTTCTCTGTAGTTATCATATTTTAATAGAATTATGACTTCATCTACACTATAATAAAAATTCCACTAATATGCAATATCGTGAGCTTTTCTCCTTAATTTCCTTAACTTGCAAATAAAACTCTTTATGCTAGCATCAGCATAGAGGGTAGGTCGCTTAAATTCTAGATACAAAGCGTCGGACACTTTCCGGAGATGTGGGTATTCCAATCCCACCCTACCCCTTTTCCTTTTAATTAAAAGGATTTAATCAGTGGTCTTAATTATTGAGACCATTTTTTTATTTGATTTTTAATCTAGGTTCATTTAAAAAATTATCAATATACCTATAAACATTTTTCCAATATATCCAGTCCTTTCGTCACAGTTTTCCAATCAATGTTCAATGCGGGGAAAAGAACAAATCCTTTATTGTTAGGTTGAGAAAAAAGGAGTCCATTTTTTTGAGCCTTTGCCGTAATTTTGTTTGCATATCCCGATTTTTGAAACTCAACCCCTATTGCTAAACCCTTTGCACGAATTTTTGCAGGAAATGTAAATTTCATTTTTAAAAGACGCTTAACAAAATATTTACTCATCTCATTTGTATTTCTTTCCAGTTGCTTTTTATGCTTTATAATATATTTAATGTTTATTATCGCTACTTCCGTACTTAACGGATACCAACCGTAAGTCGAATGAACGCTAAACTCATATTCCATTGATTTTGCAACCTTTTCTGTTGTAATGGTCGCGCCCAAACTACCATATCCGCCGGTAATTGCTTTTGCCAAACACATGATATCTGGTTTTATCCCAAAGTGTTCTGAAGCAAAAAGTTTTCCGGTTCTGCCGAAACCAGTGGCAACCTCGTCCATAATAAGTAGTGTTCCATATTTTTTACAGAGGATTTGAGCGCGATTCATAAATTCTTTCGTTGGAATTTCCACGCCTAAACTGCAAATTATTGGCTCCATAATTAGTGCGGCAATATCACGTCGCTTCAATAATTGTTTCATCTTAATTACAGCTTTATCATCAAGCGGTGGTTTTATTTTATAACAGTTTGGCAGAAGATTTTTATAATGGCTGCGAAAATGAGAAGAACCGATACTCATCGCACCAATTGAATGACCATGATAGCTCCCTTCAATTGAGATAAACTTATGCCTCTTTGTATACGACATTGCTGCCTGAAGAGCAATTTCTACTGCCTCAACTCCTCCAGTGGCCCGAAAACTCTTTTGCAATTTCCCTGGAGTTATTTTTGCCAAAAGCTGTGCTAATTCTATCCAAGGTTTATACAAATAATCAGGCCTTACATAGTCAGGGCCTTTATAATTACTGATTTTCTTTTTGATTTCCTTATTACCCCAGCCAATATTTCCAACGCACCAACCCATCAAAAAATCTATGTATTTCTTACCTTTGGAGTTAAATAAAAAATTACCCTCGGATTTTACTATTTCCAAATCTTCAGCCGGTAAATCTCGTGCAAGAAATTTTGCGTCTAATTCCTTAATTTTCATAAATTTTTATCAAAAAATTTTAATTTTTTCATATTTTTTTAATTAAGGTTAATTAATATTTTCGACCCTTTTTATAAATCATAATTTTTATTTTTCGTCCTCTGATTCAATCTCTTTTTTAATTTCTTCAAATTCGTTTTCAACTTCTTTTAGCCGAGCCTTACTGGATTTAATCAGTTCTACTGCTTCTTTTACTCTTTTTAACCCCTCCTCTACATCAATTTCCTTCTAGTTATCAAACCATGCGGTAATTTCAGAAAGACGTTGAAAGTTTTTGTTTAAATTTTTATTATCTTCTGACATATTAATCATTTTTATTACTCTTTACTCTTAACTATCTCAATCCTACCGCCAAGGCTCCGATAAGGCAAGGAAACCTCCTAAAAAACCTCCTTATTCCAAGTAAAAAAGAGGCAAAATGCCTCCTTTTACTCGGTAATCAGATATTTGTTCCCAACAACACCACGAATGGCATTATCTATCATCTGCCTACTTGCGACCCTCTTTATGTGGCGTGTGTTTTTTACATGTTTTACAATGCTTTTTCAATTCTAGTTTTTTATCACCCATTATTTTTGTTTTTTTTGTAAAATAATTTATGTTTTTACAAACGGAACATTGTATTTTTAAAAAAGGTTTTTTTGTAGCCATAATAATTTTACTTCGTAAAAGAAACTCTAAATTCTAAACATTAAACTCTAAACACATTTTAGATTTGGAGTTTGTGATTTTCAATTTATTTAGGATTTAAGGTTTCGGATTTAGGATTTTAATTTTAATATGAGCCAAAGGGCGGAGTTGAACCGCCGACCTCGTCATTACCAATGACGTGCTCTAACCGTCTGAGCTACTTTGGCTTACCTGTGGGTGCGGTAGGACTTGCACCTACGAAGGTCAGGGACCGCGACATTTACAGTGTCGTGCCTTTGCTGCTCAGCCACGCACCCGAAATTAATTCTCAAAAAACTTACTATATTCTTTAATCCAATTTTCAATTTGTATCAATAATTTTTTATCCGCATACCTTATATGAACTAAACCATATTCCATTTTTTTACTATTTTCCTTAAAACTTTTTTTGACATAAGGTTTTGTAAATTGATTTAACGGAATATTTGTCACATTATGCCAAAATTTCATTAAATTTTCAATACCTTGGTCTGAATAGCAATACATAAAAACTCTTAATTTTTTTTCACTAATTCCACAAACTTGTCTTAAAAACTTCATAAATATTTTAATCATTTCTGGGTTGCTATTAGCAAAGTCAACACAACAATTCTTACCACGTAGTTTTACTCCCTCACCCCAATAAAGGAAAACGCCTACCATTTTTAACCTTTCTTTTTTTAAAGATAAATTTTTCTTGATCGAAAAAGTTAATTGCTTCTTTTTAAAAAATACTTGATAAGCTTCAAGAAAACTCCTTCTGGGAATATTGTTCCTCCTCATGAATCCAAGTACAACCCATTCAGAAATACCCAATCTCTTAGAAATTTCAATTGTACTTAAACTTTTCTTAAAATATAATCTCTTTATTAAGTTTTTAGACAAAGTTATCATACTTTATATCTATTAGCCTTGCCTTAATCTTACAGTAAATAAAATAATTATTCAATGACTTTACCGTGTTTCTTTTTCCAATCTTCTATTTTTTTGTGGTCGCCAGAAAGCAAAACTTTGGGGACTTTCCATTTTTTACCTTTTTTGGGAAAAAAAATCTCAGGTCTAGTGTACTGCGCATACTCAATAAATCCGCCTGTTTTTGTAATCCTTTCTTTTAATAACTTTTCTTTTCCTAAAACTCCAGGGATTAATCTTGAAACTGCTTCTATTACAACCATTGCCGGTAATTCTCCACCCATTAAATCATAATCACCAATTGAAATTTCCATATCAGCAATATGAGTTGCTACTCTTTCATCAACTCCTTCATATCTGCCACAAATAAAAATTACCTGATCTAATTTTGAAAGTTGATGAGCCAATTTTTGATTAAACTTTTTACCCCTTGGAGTAAACAGAATAACTTTTTGTTTTAATCGTTTTAAACGATTTAATCGTTTTAATCGTTCAACACATTTAAATATCGGTTCAATTTTTAAAACCATTCCCAAACCACCGCCAAAAGGTCTGTCATCCACAGTCCCACGACTATCATTAGAAAATTTCCTTAAATTATGGGTATTTATTTTGATGAACTTATTTTTTTGAGCACGTTGAATTATGCTCTCCTTTAAATAAGAATCAAAAATACTTGGAAAAATTGTGATGATGTCAAATTTCATTTGATGTTTTAATCGTTCCAATCGCTTTATCGCTTCGCTCGTTCTAAGCGTTTTAATCGTTCCAATCGCTTTAAACGACTAAAACGAGCGAGCAATGGAACATTTAAAACTATTAGAACGATTATAACATAAATAATCAAAAAGTGCTGTGAAAACAGCACTTTTTGATTATTTATAGCTTACAGAGAAATATTATCAATATCTTCTGACACTTCTTTATTCTCCATTCTTGGAGCTCTACCGCCCTCTGGTTCCTCAATTTTAAGGTTAACCCTAGCGTGATTTTTTAGTCCAACTATTCTTACAAGGCCTCTTATTGCTTTGGCTGTTGAACCTTCTCTTCCAATTATTTGACCCATATCTGCTGGGTTAACAGTTAGAGAAAGTAATACGCCCATTTCATCAACTTTTCTTTCAACTTTGACGTCTTTGGGATTATCAACTAATTCCTTAACAATATATTCAAGGAATTCCTTGTCATTGTCTTTTGCCATAATACTGATTTAATCGTTATAATCGCTATATCGCTCACTTCGTTCACTCGCCTTTAATCGAACGATTATCGCGTTTATTGCGTTTATCACGTTGATATCATTTTATGCCTTTCGACCTTTTCTGTATTAATTGTATTTTATATTTTTATAAAATTTTGTCAAATTAAATTTGTCGTCTTACAAAAAAATACATACACAAGATAAATAAAAGCTTTTATTTTATTCTTTCAGATAATAAAAATGTGGGAGGCCCGACGTCCCACATTTCCTAGGATACCAGGTGTCAAATGTGGGAGGCCCGACGTCCCACATTTTCCTCCCACATTTTCCTCCCAGATGTACAACATCCAATTAGCTGTCCCGTTGTCTATTGGACAGCTGGAAAATTGCATTTCGTAATTCACGGTTAATAAATAAAAAAACGCCAGAGAATGATTCTGGCGTTTTTTTTATTTACTATGATTTATTCACTATAAAAATTTAGTTTGTTACTGGGGCGGGATTAACTGCAAGTAATGTAATTATAAAAGTTAAGGTAGCTTTTTCTGGTATTGTTGGCGGAAATCCATCAGGACCATAAGCTAAATCATATGGAATTGTTAGTTTTCTTTCTTCTCCAACCTTCATGCCTTCAACTCCTAAATCCCAACCTTTTATTACCTTATTTTGACCTAGCTGAAAAACAAATGGCGTATTCCTTTTTAAACTAGAGTCAAATTCTGTCCCGTCTTGTAATGTTCCTACATAATGAGTAGTAACATAATCACCTACTTTTGATCCTTCGCCACTGCCCTGCCTTAGTATATCAACTTTCATACCCTCTATCTCAAAACTACTTAATGAATTATTATCTCCTATAGAACCATTTTTTGTGTTTGCAACTAAAAAATAAATACCTAAAATTACGATAATTAATATTACTATTAATATAACTATTAAAACTTTTTTGGACATATTATTTTATACTTTTAATTATTCATCGACCTTTATTTATAACTCTGGCCTTTTGGGTTCTTTAGACCCACCTCCTCCACTGCCACTTTCGCTGCCACTTTCGTCTTGAGTTCTTAGGGTATTAACAAAGGTACAAGTAACTTTTTTTCCAGCAATCAAATCCATATTTCTGACAACATTTTCCGTTCTGGTGCCAACAACCTTCTCTATATTTATACCATTTGAATCCTTTGTCTCCATTTTACACTCAACCACATCTAATGTCCAATTTACACCCAAATAGCTTCCTAAAGTTTTTTCTGAAATTTGATAAACACCTGGATAAACATAAATCGTTTTACCTTTATTGGCGGGAACTGTCACTTTACTAATTGGTGGTGGAAACTTTACACTCTTTGTTTCAAAATAAGGCGGGTATTTTGAAGACAGAAAATTAATATCATACTCAAACTTATCGCTATCTGTTCCCTGTTCAGCTTTTTTAACTATCTTTAGCTCCGCTTTTTTAGTACTTTTAAAAGTGCAAGTAGTTGTTCTACCTGGCTCTATAGTAATATTTTTGATACCGTAATTATACTGCGTTGGTAAGCCAGTTTGACTACCATCTTCTAATTCACAATGAACAGAGTTAAGAGCCCACTCAGGTATCTTAAATTCAACGGCAGTAGGACCATTTATACATCCAACACCCAGAGTATTAACGATAACCGAGGTAACTTTTCCGTCATCAATTGTGGCAGTAGCGGTAGGAAATTTTTCACAAGTTCCTCCGCTTAGTATAACACTTGGAATGATTGTATATCCCTCACCCCCATTTGTAACTGTAATTATAGGGTCATCACCAGTGGTAATAGTAGCTTCAGCCATAGCCGTAATGAACGGATTTTCCTCCGTTATGATATAGGATGTTACAGCTGACCTTAAGGATATTTCACCAGCGCTTCTATATTCATCACCCCTTTCCGGATTTGTAACAATCTTTTTACCAGTTCTCACAGATAGATTATTAGATACTTGAGACGGAGAAGTAGAATCATACCTTTTAATATCATATTTAAATCCACCACTTCCCCCAATTGATTGTTTAACTATTTTTAAAGTTCCTTTTTGGATATTTTCAAAAGTACAAACAGTTACTTGTCCAAAAACCAAATCAACATTTTCCATTCTATCTCCCATAAATATTCCCGTAGGATTAGTAGTAAGTGGTAAATTCGATGGTGGAGCTGGAGTTGGAGCTGGAGTTGGAGCTGGAGTTGGAGCTGGAGTTGGAGCTGGAGTTGGAGCTGGTAAGGGTGGCACACCTGGACATAAACAATCTTGAGAACAATTATTGGGAATTTCAGTCCCATTACAAATTCCGTCTCCACAATATGGTGCAGGTGGAAGTGGCTTTGGCGGAGGTAACGGTTTTGGGCATTCTCCACAATCAGTCTCGCAAGAAGAACAAGTCTCACTTAGACCGCAAATTGTATCACCACAATAGGGTTCAAAAACAACACAAGAAGCCGAATTAATTTCCCAATCATCATTAATTGCTTCTGTAACTTTATATACATCAGGAGCCATTCTAATTAAATTTGATTCACCGCTTAACTCATTAGGTGCAGTTTTTTTGTCAGCTTTAACTAAAAAGTAGGAACCACTAGGTGTAGCTGTATAATTGAAAGACGCGATATTACCTTTGGCTTTTTTGATTATTCTTAATTTTGCTTCTTTAACATTATTAAAAGTGCAAGTAGTTGTTTTGTCAGATAATATTCTTATATTTTTCACAGTATTTGAAGAAACATTACCAGTTGAAGATCCATCACTTAATTGACAACTAATATCGGAAATTTTCCAACTGCCTAAAAGAGCTTCAGAAATACTATAACTATCTGTTTCATATATATTTTCAATGATTATTTGAGCTTTGCCACCAACAGTTGTTAAAGATTTTCCTCCAATAAAAAATGTGCCATCTCCCCCAATAGTTTTTTTAATTATTTTTAAATTTCCGGGCTTAATTGGAGCTGGTGGTATAATAACTGAACATACCCCACAAACGATTACCAAACCACTACTAGGTGGGCAAGTTGGAGGTGGTGGATCACACCAAGATTTTCCTCCCGGTCTAGGATAACTACCGAGTGGTAGAGGTGGTGGCGGAGGTGGCGGAGGTGGCGGAGGTGGCGGTGGTGGAGGTGGTAGAGGAGGATTACACGAAGATCCAATGCAACGATATTTTCTACAATCATTGCAACTTAAATGATCCTCTGGAACTTCACATTTACCATCTCCGCATATAGGAGTATAAATTGGTGGAGGTAGCGGAGGCAAGGCAGAATTAACACAAGAGGCAGAATCAAATCTCCAATAAGGGGAAGGAAAAAATGTTTCCTGAATATAAAATTTTCCTGGACTTAAACTATCTCTTTCAACTTCACCAGATTCATTAATAGTTGAAATAGATACACTTGAATTAAAAATAAACTTACCATTGCCTCTATTTGTATTTTTGATTATTTTTAATCTTGTTTGAATAGGTGGCGGTAGTGGCGGAGGAGTTACAGGAGTTATAATATCATAGACACAATTGGGGTCAGTAATATTATTACATGGTGGAGGAGGTGGAGGAGGTGGAGGAGGTGGTATTATTATAGGTGAAGGCGGTCGAGGAGGAGGTGAAAAACAATCTGGAGGAGGAGGTCCACAATCCTGTGAACAATTACAAATTTCAGTAGTAGGAATACCTCTCGCATCAACAACAATGGGACAAATTCCATCACCACAAAATGGAAGTGGCGAACATACTCCACAATCTATTGGACAAGTGGAACAAGTCTCAAAATTAGTAGAAAATCCTCCTGTATTAACACAAACACCATCACCGCAATAAGGAGGTGGCGGAGGTGGCGGAGGCGGAGGCGGAGGTATTTTCAGTTTACAATAACCCTCATAACAATCAATGCAATTTAGACCAGTTTCTACACTGTCGCAATATCCGTCACCACAAACTGGTGGTGGCGGAGGTGTAGGTGGAGGTGGAAGAGGCGCAAGTGCAATTATAGAATTTGGTAATTGAGCAAAAACATTATTTTGAGAAACAAAAACAAAACCAATTAATGAAATGGCAATTACAAATAATATGACAAAAAATTTATAAAAATAGTTCATAATATTAATTCAAAATTCAAATATCAAAATGCAAAATGACAATTTAAAATGCAAAATCATTTTTTGCCCTTCATAGTTAATATGCTAGTAGCTAATACATTTGATACTTCTATTAACTCATTTAACAACCAAGTCAATTCAGATTGTTCTCCCTTATTAGTGTCTCTTAATAAGGTTAGCCACATCTTTGATTCATTTGACGATTTTAGTGAATGCGTAAAAAAGTTAATGAAATCTCTCTTAGAGCTGGCAGATCTTGCTTCAATGTAATTTGCTAAAATACTAGTGCCACTTCGTAGGAGTTGCTTGCCTATTACTTGGCAGACAGAATCTTTTGGCAGTTGATCTATGAACTTTATCAAACGCAAAACCCATACATATATTCTTTTTTTGAATTCATTTTTAAATTTTTCACTGTCATTTTGCATTTTGATATTTGATTTTTGACTTAACTTAAATACTTGGCCTTTTGGGTTCTTTAGACCCACCTCCTCCACTGCCACCGACTTGGTTTTCTACTTCTGTTTTAGTCCTCAAAACATTATCAAAAACGCAGGTAGTAGTTTTACCAGCATAAACACTTACATTTTTTAAACCGTTAGCACTGACCGTTCCAGTAGAGTCTCCATTTTCTAAAACGCATTTAACTTTATTAATAAACCAAACACTGCCATCAGAAGAAGCTTTTGGTAAATTTTCACTAATCCTGTAAAGTCCTGGATATAATCCTGAATCAAAATAAGCCACACTTTGCCAATTATTATCTTCTGCGCTTATTTGTATGGTCCACTCTTTACCATCGAGAGAGGTCATTACTCTGTTATCTGTTCCGCTACTTGAAACCGCCATAAACATACCCTTACCATATTTTACATTAGTCCAGTCATTCACAACTGGTAAAATTATAGCAGTCCATTTTCTACCATCAATAGATGTCATAACTTCGCTACTTGAAACCGCCACAAATAGGCCCTTACCATAAACAACACTTTTCCAGTTATTATCTTTTACGCTTTTTTGTATAGTCCAATCTATACCATCGTCAGAGGTCATTACTCTGTTACCTGTTCCGCTACTTGAAACCGCCACAAATAGGCCCTTACCATAGGTAACACTCTGCCAATCGTTGTCTATATAATCCTCTTCTTTGTTTTTGGGACTTTCTCTAATTATCCATTCTTTACCATCGTCAGAGGTCATTACTCTGTTACCTGTTCCGCTACTTGAAACCGCCACAAATAGGCCCTTACCATAGGTAACACTCTGCCAATCGTTGTCTATATAATCCTCTTCTTTGTTTTTGGGACTTTCTCTAATTATCCACTCTTTACCATCGTCAGAGGTCATTACTCTGTTACCTGTTCCGCTATCAGAAACGGCTGTAAATTTAGTAAATAAGAAAGACCCTAAACCATTTTTATCAACTTTGATAGTTGCTTTTGGAAGTGGTGTTGAAATTGATAAATAACCTGGTGGTAAATAATTTGTAGATACAAAATTAATATCGTAGTCAAATTTCTCTCCCCCTTTTGCATTTTTGGCATTTTTAACTATTTTTATTTCTCCTTTTTTAGTTTTTTTAAAAGTACAAGTAGTTACTTTATCTGGTTCTATTGTCACATTAATTATACCGTGACTATATATAGTAGGAATGCCAGTTCTTTTACCATCTTTCATCTCACAAACAACAGAATTTAAAGTCCACCCATCTGAAATTTCTTCAGTAATAATATATGAAGTTACAGCCGGTGTTAAATAAATACCATCCGAACCACTCCATTCATCTCCCCTAACTTTATCTTCTCTAATTTTTTGATTAGTTACAACACTTAAACCATTAGATTTCATAGATGGTGATTTAGAATCATAACCTTTAATATTATAATCAAATGTCTCAGTTCCGTCTCCACCTATTATGTCGCTCACTATTTTTAAAGCCATTAGTTCATTGTCAAAAATACATTCCGTTGTTCTGCCAACAATAAACTCCACATCTTCTATACCATTTTTATCAACAATCCGTTTTCCCGTGGGAGTATCGGGTAAAATAGGTGGTACTGGACTTGATCTTGAACAATTACAATCATTGGGACAACTACTGCAACTTTCTCCTACTTCCGTAGAGGTGTCGCAAATTTCATCACCGCAAGCTGGTAAAATTGCGCAACTAACATTTTTCATCAACCAATTAAAATCTGAAGGAACAGTTTCTAAAACATTATAACTACCAGGATCTATAAGCATAGTGTTTTGGCCAGTGTATTTGTATCTTTCTCTGTCAACTGGTTTATTTGCTACAACATCTAAAACTGACGGTGTCACCGCTGTCTTAATATAAAATGTTGGCAAAATACCAGTTGAAGGAATTCCGGTGATATTTTTAATCACCTTTAGAATAGCCATTTTGGTATTTTCAAATGTACAAACACTTTCTTCATTTTCAACAATTGAGACCTCGGCACTTTGACCAAATACAATTTCAATTAAACCAAAATTCGTCAGCAATGCCAAAAATACAAGACTGATTATAAAAATATTTTTTTTAGAAAAAATCATCATTTATATTAGAGTGCGGGATTAGAACTATCATTAAGTTGAGAGACCCCAAAATGAGATAATTTCTTCGTTTTTGCGACGAAATTGCACTTGCAAAAGTGCATTGAGGAGTCTCGCTACGCGAGATCTGGCGTAGCCAGACAACGAAGAAATTAGCCATTTTGGGGTCTCCCTTCTGCGGAAGGCTTAGCCTTCCGCAGAAGAATCTTTCCAAAATTCACTCGCTCAATCAACGATAGTTCTAATCACGCGCTCTTTAACAAATAACAAAAACGCAAACTTAATTTTGTCTATCTATTTTTATTAAAATGGTAACTCCTGTGTTGGCCTTGGAGGCTCTTTAGATCCCCCTCCTCCTGCTCCGCCACCAGAACCCTGAACTGGAGTTCTTAAAACATGACTAACAATACATTTAGTTTTCTTACCGGCAAAAACATCTACTTTATCCATTCCCCTCACATTACTTTCTCCGGTTGACTGACCATTTGCTAAGGCGCACTTAACACTATTTAAAAACCATCTCTGATTATCGGAGCGATCGGGAAGATATTCTACAATTTTATAAGTGCCAGGATATATTCTCTTTGTTTGGTTTTGATTGACACTAACTGTTATTCTTGATGGTGAATATCCCGGTCCCGGAGGTTGTGGCTTAGGCGGAGAACAAGTACCACAATTTTCTTTACAGATATTACAATCTTGATCAATAGTACATGCTTGATTTGAGGGAGGAGGTAGCGGAGGTGGCGAAGGTGGTTGAGGGAGTGCTCCGCACTTATCTGATGCTATGGCAAAAGGTAAAATATTTGGCGGAAAATACTCTGTAGATACAAAATTAATATCGTAGTTAAAATTATCGCTCCCGGAATTATTTGGAGAATTTTCTATTATTTCTAATTCTCCTTTTTTAGTATTTTTAAAAGTACAAGTAGTTATACGACTACCACGAACAGTGACATTTAAAACACCATACGCATATTGAGTCCGAATACCAGTTGGATTGGCAGATTCCTTATTTTGCACTTCGCATTGAACAGAATCCAGCGCCCAACCTGTTTCCTCAATTTTCTGTGTAATTGTGTAAACTGTTATACCCTTATCTGTGGCTATTTGTTTTTCTCCTGTATATTCATCACCCCTAATTGAATCTTTTCTAATCGTTCTATCAGTGTTAACAGTTACCGTACTGATGGTTTGAGATGGTGATCCGGAATCAAATCTTTTAATAGTGTACTCAAAATTTCTACTATTAAGACTAGGTTCATTTTCACCCACTGTATTAGTAATTATTTTTAAAGTTCCTTGTCCGTTGTTCTCAAAAGTACAAGTAACCGAACCACCAGAAACTATTGACACATTATCTACCCCATCCCCCGTAAGTATTCCAGAGTTAGAGCATTGAGCGCCAGTAAATGTCCAATCTTCTGCATCTCTGGCTAATTCAGAAATTTTATATTTACCAGGTGGTAAACTTATTGTCCCCTCTCCCTTATGATTTGGAGCCGTTGGATTTGGTGTATTGGCTACGACAGCTAAATTTTTAATTATAGAAGGAGAATCTTTGGTAGCTTCTTTAACGAGAGTGAAATTAAACCAAGAATCTTTGTCTCCCCCAATAGTTTTTTTAATTATTTTTAAATTTCCGGGTGGGCAAGGTGGCTCACCTACCTTACCACATGCAGGTGCAGGAGGACTCTTTGGACCTCCCGGAAGTTGAGCCATAACAGTATAAGAGAAACCAAAAATACCTATTAAGACTATAAAAGGTAAAGCTAAAATGAAGATTTTGTAAAAATAATTTTTCATTTCTAATAATTTATATTTTTAAAATTTAATAACTGGCTCTTTTTATCAAACTCAAATCAGAAGGGTTAAATTCTTGAATAGTGCGACTAACATAGTTAGACACATACACAGAAGTTCCTTCAGGATAAAGAGTAACAGAAATGGGCCCAATATCTGTACCAACCTCTCTTATTAAACTTAAATCGGAAGAATTGAATTCCTGCAAAGTATTGCTATCATAGTTAGTCACATATATGCGCGTTCCATCAAAAGAAAGAGCCATAAAAGTAGGATATAGAGCTGTTTCAACTGTTTTTATCAAATCTAAGTCGGCATTAAATTTTTGCAGAGAATTGCTACCAGAATTTATCACATATACAAAATTTCCTTGAGGAGATAATTGAATAAAATTAGACCCATTGTCTGTGGTAACCGTTTTTACTAAACTTAAATCAGAAGCATTAAATTTCTGCAAAGTACTGCTATTATTAATAACATATACATATTGCCCATCAAAAGAAACGGCAACAGAACGGGGATTATTATTAGTATCAGCTTTCTTTATCAAAGCTAAGTTAGATAGAGAAGTGTCAAACTTTTGAATAGTATTACTACTATGATTAATAACATAGGCAAAAATTCCATCTGGTGACAGAGCTACAAAAACCGGCTGAATATCTGTACCAACTTTCCCCATTAAAACTAAATCAGATGAACTGAATTTTTGAAGAGTATTGTCTCCAATATTAACTACATATATAAAACTTTTATCAGAAGAAACAGCCAAAGAGTAGGGCCCATTATCTGTTTTAACAGATTTCACCAAATTTAGATTAAGAGAATCAATTTTATTAAGAGTGTTTTTATCATAATCCGTCGAATAAAGCGGTGGAAGGGATACCGTAAATACCTCTGTTGTACAATTATTATTTTCATCAGATTCATCAATAACATTAGTATAATCCGAGCAAATCTCAACCAAATGAGTTCCAACTTGAGCAGTCCAATACCATGATGGTAGAGGATATTTGGCACCAGTAGCAAGAGCTGATACCGATTGAGTTCCAAATGTCTGGTCGAATGTACCATTATTGCCGATATCAAGACGAAGACGCGCATAAGAAGTTACCGTAGCCGCTTCTGAGCCATTATTTACAACTTCTGCTGTAAAAGAAACTGATTGTCCTTTAATTGGTTCAGATGGTGATATGACAAAATTATCTACTACATAGTCAATTTCGGAAGGTGGAGGAAAAGGTCCAACAGCAATAAAATTAGGCCTAATATCGGTGCCAACTGTTTTAATCAAACTTAAATTAGAAGCATTAAATTGCTGGAGTGTATTACTATCATAATTAACAATATATACATAATTTCCATCAGGAGAAGTAATAACAAAACGAGGATCATTATCTACAAATACAGTTTTTATCAAACTCAAATCAGAAGCATTAAACTTTTGAAGAGTATGGGTATCAGATCTATTAGATTTAGTTAAATATACAAAATTTCCATCAGGAGAAAGAGTTAAAGATGTGGGGTTAGATCCTACATTAATAATTCTTACTAAACTTAAATCAGAAGCATTAAATTGCTGGACAGTTTTACTAATATAATTAGCAACATAGATAAAATTTCCTTGAGGAGAAACTGCCACCGAAGAAGGATTCGTACCAGTACCCACTGTTTTAATCAAACTTAAATTAGAAGCATTAAATTGCTGGAGTGTATTACTAGTATAATTAACCACATAGATAAAATTTCCATCAGGAGAAAGATCGGCAAAGGAAGGACTATAATCCGTACTAGTTGATGCTACATATCCTAAATTAGAAGAATTTAATTTTTGAATGGTATTACTACCAGAGTTTAATACATAAATATAACTTCCACTAATCGAAAGAATATTAAATTTAGGACTAGAATCAGTATCAGCTGTATTTAATAAACTTAAACCAAAAGCATTAAATTTTTGGACAGTGTTACTATTATAATTAGCAATATAAACAAAATTTCCTTGAGGAGAAACTGCCACCGAAGAAGGAGCATAATCAGTCTTAACTGTATTTAATAAACTTAAACTAGAAGCATTAAATTGCTGGATGGTATTACTGTTAGAATTAGTTACATATAGTAAATATTCTGAAGACGGTGGAGGTGGTGGATCTATATAACATACTCCACAATCCGCGGAACAAGTAGAACAATCTTCTCCATCGTTAACACTGCAAACACCATCACCGCAAAGAGGTGGAGGTGGAGGTATATCACATACTCCACAATCTGTTGGACAGGTGCTACAAAACTCTCCATTTGGCACAGTGCAAACACCATCACCGCAATAATCAACTACATAACAATCTGCTTCACAACTTTGAGAATCTCGTTCTTCAGAACTACAAATACCATCACCGCAAAGAGGTGGAGGTGGAGGTATATCACATACTCCGCAATCTATTGAACAGGTGCTACAAAACTCTCCACTTGGTGAAGTACAAATACCATCACCGCAATAACTTGTATTACCACCACAATCTTTCTGACAAGTACCACTATTATATTCATTAGCCTCACAAAAACCATCGCCACAATAACCCGCATAATAGTCACAATCTTCCTGACAAGT
>Ga0209542_10007896_pt1 | contig 20062 bp, 25 predicted proteins | sample RifCSPhighO2_01_FD_184028 | JGI IMG/M metagenome (GOLD analysis project Ga0209542, IMG submission 184028) | Soil microbial communities from Rifle, Colorado - Rifle CSP2_plank highO2_0.1 (SPAdes) (version 2) | ecosystem: Environmental > Terrestrial > Deep subsurface > Rock core/Sediment ...
GTGATCAGAGCGATTTGGAACCACCTGATCCCATTCCGAACTCAGAAGTGAAACGAGTCAGCGTCGATGCTAGTACTTCCGCAAGGATGTGCGAAAGTAGATCATCGCCGGGCAAACAAAACCCCCCGCCGTTCGCGAACAGCGGGGTTTTTTGTGGCCAAAATTGGTAAGATGGGGATGGATGAAGAATTTGGGGGAGTTTGCGCAAGGCAAAATGAACAATTATCGGGAAATTGACGACTGGAGAAAATTGGGAGAATTAGGAAGGTTATTGGAGTTGAGGAAACCGCCAGAAAAACTTTTCTATTCAGGCGGCTGGACGCCAGGCATTTTTGAAAATTGCGCGGCAGTGGTGGGGAGCCGGCGGATGACGGAGTATGGCCGTTGGTCGGTAGACAGATTGGTTCGCGAATTAGTAGATCAAGAGAAGACGATCGTTTCCGGTTTTATGTACGGGGTTGACCAAGCGGCTCACGAGGCGGCAATTGAATTTGGGGGCAAAACAATCGCGGTTTTGGGCTGGGGGATGACCTGGAAACTGGAGAAGAGAGAGCGGGTCCTGGCCGAAAAAATCAGAAACAGCGGGGGCTTGCTGATCTCGGAGTGGGAGGATCAGGAACCAACCCTGTGGACCTTTCCGGTCCGCAACAGAATCGTGGCGGCCTTGGCGAGTGCGGTTTATGTCGTCGAGGCGGCGGAAAAAAGCGGTTCGATGATTACCGTCAATGAAGCCAGGAAACTTGGGCGGGGAATCTATGCTGTGCCGGGGCCGATAACCAGCCAGGTGAGCGGCGGGACAAATAGTTTAATCGCCAGAGGACTGGCGAAGTCGTGGCTGCCCGGTAAAACCAAGGTGGGCACGATGGTGAACGAAACTCCGGTCTATCGGTTAATCAAAGAACAGGGCGGTTTGAGCGCTGATGAGATGGGTAGAATATTGAGAATCGGGGTGGATGTGCTCGGGGTGGAGTTGACACGGCTGGTTCTTTCCGGGGTAGTAGTTGAGCGCGATGGGCAGTATTATCAAAGTTAGATGCTCATCAAAATAGCTTCGGTGGCGCACGTCGGTTTGATTTCGGTTCCGGTGGCGATTGAAGTGGATGTGGCCAGCCGCGGCTTTCCCGGCTTTACCATTGTCGGTCTGGCCAGTCGGGCGGTCGAGGAAGCGCGCGAAAGGGTAAAAACGGCGATCGTCAACAGCGGCTTTGATTTTCCACCGCAGAAAATTACCGTCAATTTGGCTCCGGCGGACTTACCCAAAGACGGCGCCGCCTATGACCTGCCGATTGCTCTGGGGATACTCGGCGCCAGCGGGCAAATAATACTGGACGAGAAAAAGTTAGCGACCAGTTTGTTTTACGGCGAGCTGTCTTTGTCAGGCGGCTTGCGGCAAACCAGGGGAGTACTCCTGGTGGCTTTGTTTGCCAAAAGGGAAAAATACAATGAGATTTTTGTCCCGGTCGAATCGGCCAATGAAGCGGCGGTGGTTTCCGAAATTGTAGTCAGGCCGCTGCGCCAACTAGCCCAATTAATTGATCACCTGAAAAAAGTGAAAATCATCAAACCGCTAAAATCCCTGCCGCTGGCGGAGGTGATCGAGACGGCGGCGGCGGAGTTTGATTTGGCGGAGGTTGCCGGTCAGGAACAGGCCAAGCGGGCATTGCTGATCGCCGCGGCCGGAGGACACAATCTGTTTATGTGGGGGCCGCCGGGGACGGGGAAGACGATGTTGGCCCGGGCGATGAGTGGAATTTTGCCGATATTATCCGAGGAGGAAGCGTTGGAGGTGACCCGGATTTATTCGGTGGCAGGGCTTTTGAAAAGCGGTGAAGCGTTGATCCGCCGCAGACCTTTCCGCTCGCCCCATCACGGGGTTAGCGCGGCGGGAATTATCGGCGGCGGCAGTAATCCCGTCCCGGGGGAAGTCAGTCTGGCCCACTTGGGCGTTTTGTTTTTGGATGAGATGCCGGAGTTTCCCCGCAATGTTATCGAAAGCCTGCGTCAACCGATGGAGGACGGAGTGGTGGAAATTGTCAGGGTGGCGGCTCACGTAAGCTATCCGGCCAGTTTTACGCTGTTGGCGGCGGTTAATCCCTGCCCCTGCGGCTACTTGGGCCACCCGACCCGGCCGTGTATTTGTAGTCAAAAACAAGTTGATAACTACCGGCAGAAAATTTCGGGGCCGATCCTCGACCGGATAGATTTGTTTGTCCGGGTGGGGGTAGTCGAGGTGGAAAAACTAATCCAGAATCAAAGTCGGACGGGCATGACGACGGCAGAAGCGCGAAAACTGGTGGTGGCGGCGCGGTCACGACAGCAAAAGCGGTTTATGGGTACCGGGATTTTTACGAACGCGCAGATGAATAATAAGTTGGTGAAACGCTTTTGTCCGCTGGATGAGGAGACGACTCGACTGTTGCGCTCGGCGGTGGAAAAATTCAATCTTTCCGCCCGGTCATACTATCGTCTCATTAAAGTGGCGCGAACAATCGCCGATCTGGCCGGGGAGAATGAAATAAGTTCCGGTCATGTGGCGGAGGCGCTGCAGTATAAGCAATTCGAATGAAACGGGAAAATAAGATTATCGGCGGGCGCGGTGAAGACCTGGCTTTGGCCGAGCTAGTCAAAAAGGGATATCAACTATTGGAGAGAAATTTCAGGAATCGTTTTGGGGAGATCGATCTGATTATGAAAGATGGCGTGACGGTGGTGTTTGTCGAGGTCAAGACCAGAGTGGGCGAAGAGTTTGGTTTGCCGGAGGAAGAAGTGACGGAGCGCAAGTTTTCCCAGGTGAGGCGCATGGGCGAAGTTTTCCTGGTTGGAAAAGGACTGTGGGGGAAAGCCTGTCGGGTGGATGTGGTGGCGATAGTGCTGACTCGCGGCGGGGAGGTGGTCCGCCTGACCCATTATTGCGCTGTTTGAGCTTTCCGTGATAAAATAGGCACTGTCCGAATGGACAAGAAAGGAATTTATGATTAATGGCGATCAAGAAAGCAGTTAAGAAGGCTCCAGTCAAGAAAGCGGCGCCAGTTAAAAAAGTTACCCCAAAGAAGGTTGAAGTTAAGGAGTCTTTGATGGACCGGCTGATGGCGAAGGCCGGGGCAGGCTTGGTGACCCCCAAGCGCGGTCAGCAGGTGGAAGGAACCGTTACTTTTGTCAGTAGAAGGATGGTTCTGGTCAACATTGGCGCCAAAACAGAAGGGGTGGTCGCTGACGCCGAGGCAAAAGAAGCGTCCGATATCATCGAATCCCTGAAGGTTGGTGATCCAATTTCCGTTTTTATCAAACATCCGGAGAACGATCAGGGCCAGATTCTCTTGTCGCTGCGCAAAGCGGTGGAGGAAGGCCGCTGGTCGGTCTTTAAGAAATGGATGGATGAGGACCGTGAAGTCGAGGTCGCCGGCCTGGAAGTTAACAAGGGCGGCATGGTGGTCAAGATTGGCGAAATCCGTGGTTTTGTCCCCGCTTCTCAATTTGGGGAGAAACATCTGGGGAACATGGAGGAGTTGTTGGGTAAGACTTTCAAAGCCAAGGTAATCGAGGTTGACAAGGCCCAGAACCGGTTGATCTTCTCCGAAAAACTCGTTTCTGACGCCGAAGGATTGGCCAAGAAGGACGAAGCGTTGGCCGATGTGGTCGCCGGCGCGAAGCTGGTGGGGACCGTCTCCGGCATTATGCCCTTTGGTGTCTTTGTCACCGTCAATGTGCCCGTCAAGGCCAAGGCGGGTGAGGTGGCCAAGGTCGAGGGCCTGGTTCATATCAGCGAGATCTCCTGGGAGAAAGTTGACGACCCCAACACAATGTTTGCGGTTGGTCAGGAAGTTAGCGTAATGGTCATCGGCATTGAAAAAGAGGCGGGCAAACTCAACCTCTCGATCAAACAACTTTCCGGCGATCCCTGGAGTGACATTGAGACCAAGTATGCTGTTGGTACCAAGCATCAAGGTAAGGTTTTCCGCATCGCCGCCTATGGCGTTTTCGTTAATTTCGAGAGGGGCATTGACGGCCTGATCCATGTCAGCAAACAGCCGCAAGGCAAGGAGTTTGCGGTGGGTGAAGTGGTCGACGTCTATGTCGAGATGCTCGACGCCAAGAGTCGCCGGATGAGCCTGGGTGTCGTATTAACAGAAGTTCCGGTTGAATACCGATAAAAATTGCTTATTGCTCATAGCTCATTTATCATTGAATGAAATGTTTAATGAGCAATGTTAAATATTAAATAAACTTGTATGGCAAAAACAAAGATGGTGATTAAAGAGGACCAGATCCTGGTCGATGTCGAGTTGATCTTCAAAGAGATCGAGGAGGCCAAGGGGGACTGGAAAAAAGTCCGCGAGGAGTTCCGCAAATACCTCGAGCCGATGAAGGAGAAGTAAATTGACAAATGCTGGGTGATATGCAAAAGTGATGTGGTGAAGAAGAAAAGAAAAAGTTTGCTGATGAAATATGCAGGATTGTGGGTTTCGGTAGGTCTTATGGGGGTGCTTGGTTTAGGAAGTTTGGTGTTGGCGAAATCCGATGGCCGAGTTTTGGGTTTGAGGTCGATTTTTTTGGCAGATAAAGGAAGTAGCAGTGGATCAAGCGAAAGTACCGAGTCGTCGGGGAGTAGCTCAAGTGACGACTCGAAATCCGGGACGGGGGGAAGTACAACAACAGTAGTGGGGACAACGGTGCGGCCGGCTGCGACGGTAACGGTAAAGGTTCCGCGCCCTGTGGCGGTTGAGGTGGAAGAAGTAGAAGATGAAACTGAAGTAGAAGATGATGAGGAAGAGGTGGATGATGTCCAGCGGACAATTAACAGGCTAAGAGAAGAGGAGGCGCGAACCGAGGTCAGATTCGACGAAGGAGAGCGGATCAGGGTGAGAACGAAGGATGAGAGAACGCGGATTGAAGTGACTTCCGGTGGAGTAAAGACAAAACTAGAATATCGGGATGGGCGGATGGTGGTGAAGGCGGAGATGGAAGATGGGACGGAGCAAGAGTTAGAAGATGATGCGATTTTGAAAATTAGCCAGAGGCTGGATGATAGAGGAATCAAAGTGGCGACGGCGGCGGGAGAGAAATTTGTACTCCAACACGGGGCGACAGGAGCGGTGACGGAGTTTCCCTTATCCATTGATTTGGCAACTAATACCTTGAAGATAAATACACCGGCTGGTGAGAGATCGGTGTCGGTATTGCCAGGTCAGGCGGTGACGGGATTACTGGTGGCGCAGATCGTTAGCCAGATCGGGGGGCAACGAGTGGCGGAGTTGGCGACAAGTGGGGAGTTAACGGGAGTCAAGCAGTTGATAACATTAGCCGAGAGAGAGGGGGTTTCGGTTTATGAGATCGCGGGGGTGTCTAATCAACGATTGTTGGGTTTGGTTCCGGTTGGGGTTCAACGGACGGCGGTAGTGTCGGCCGAAACGGGGGAGTTGGTGATGGTGAGGGAGTCGCTGCTGAATCAAGTGATCGATGCCTTGGCGTTTTAGCGTCAAGAGGTCCGACCTCTAGATGTCGAGAGTCAAATGAGAGATTTTTTCGTGGTTTGGATTCGTTTCTTCGACAAAATATCGGTAGGATAAGGTTGGATTTGTTGTAGAGAATGGTTTCAGAATTTCATTCGGTTTAATCCATTCTTGAGTGCGCTTGCCGAGATAATTCTGATAGCTAGAATAGGGGTAAGCGTCAAGAGGTCCGACCTCTTGAGGATTTTGGTGAATGTAGCGGGAAAGATGGAAGAGATAGTTTTTGTTATCGATGTTTGCGGCCTTGAATTTTCCTTGAAACAAGCCGCCGACGCGGTCATATTTTTTATTGAAGTAGCTAACATAGGCGTTGGAAATCCGGCGCATGAACTTTGTAACTCCGTGCTCGCCCTTTTGTTTGAGGACGAAGTGAAAATGATTAGGCATGAGGCAGTAGCAAAGCAGGGTGACTTCTTCTTTTTCAAGTCGAGCTCTCCAGTATGGTGTATGTCTGATTGGTTGGTTGGGTGAGAGAGTTTTTGGAGTGAGATAGTTTTCGAGGATTTTGATGAATGCGTCATAGTCGTATTTGTCTATAAAAATATCTCTTTTTTCAACACCGCGGTTGTAGATGTGATAGTAGCCGCCGGCGAAATAGGTTCTCAGGGTGTTCTTGTGGGGCATTGACTTTATTTTAGACCAAGCGTCAAGAGGTCCGACCTCTTGACGGGGGGGAAGTTTGCATTGTGGTTACCCGATAGAGTAGGGTAATTTTTACCGTTACAAGTTAATTTTTGGCTGTGGGACTTTCTTGTCGTCCGGAAGTTGTTAATAGTTTAGCAATGGGCAGTTTGCCCGGCTATCTGGAGGAGGTATTGCACTCCAGCTTGGGCTGGGGAGATTTGGCGCGCGCCAGAGAGGCGGCGGCGGAAGGTGGGGCTTGCCCACGAGCCTGGATAATGAATATTCCGGCCGGAAAGGTTTATCTGGAGTGGAATCAAGAACGCCATGATTGGGAGGCGACGGCTTTATCTAAGAAACTGGAAAACTTCAACCTCTGTCTGAAGCGGTCAGAAACGGGGTTGGATCTGAAGTGGCTTTGGCCGAAAGGTAAGTTTCGATCTCCTGAAGTAGACCTGGTTTTAAAAAGGGGTCTGAAAAAAATTATCAGAGAAAGGGGCGGAGCCGAGATTGGCCTGTTGGGAGGAATTTTCCACTTGGTTTTAGGGCCAGACGAAGTGTCGATTACGATGGAGGTGGCGACGGGCGAAAATGGCGGTCTGTGGTCGGAAACGGTCCCTTATAGCCTGGCGAATGAACTGCTGGCCGACTTGCAGGGCTTTCTTGAGGCAAACTTGGGCAAGGCGGTGTTTTAGCTATTGAGAGCTCCGACTTCTGGAGATGATTTTTGAGAGGTGGGGGTGGGTCGAGGAACTGTAGATATGTTTGTAGCCGAGTTTTTTGGCTTCCTTGAGGCGTCTGTCGCCAAAGGCGACCGAGCGGATTTCACCTAATAAGCCCAGTTCGCCGAAACAGATGGAGCTGTCGGGCAGGGCCTTGTTTTTGACCGAACTGATAATAGCCAGGGCGATGGCCAGGTCGACGCCCGGTTCGTTGACGGTCAGGCCGCCGGTAATGTTGACGAAAACGTCCTTGGTACCGAGGGGTAGCCGGAGATGCTTGGTCAGGATAGCGCAGATGAGCTGGAGGCGGTTGGTGTTGACGCCTTTGGCGACGCGGCGGGGGATGGGGATGGCGCTGTCGACGACGAGGGCCTGGATTTCGGCGGTCATCGGCCGGGTACCTTCCATAACCAGGGCGAGAATAGAGCCGGGGGTGCCCTTGAGGCGACCTTCGAGTAAAAATTTACTGGGATCAGATACTTCTTCCAGGCCGCCGTTGGTCATGCGGAAAATACCGGTTTCATCGGTCGGGCCGAAGCGGTTTTTGATACCCCGCAAGAGCCGCAGTTCGTGCTGACGGTCACCGGTAAGTTCGAGGACGGTATCAACCATGTGTTCGAGAAGCTTCGGTCCGGCGATGGTGCCTTCTTTGGTGACGTGGCCGACGATGATGATGGGAATATTGGTTTCTTTGGCGGCTCTAATAAGAAGGCTGGCGCAATCCCGGATCTGGGAGGGCGAACCGGCGCTGGTGGGATTGTTGTCGGTAGCAATACTTTGGATTGAGTCAACGATACACAGGCGTATGGCGGATGGCATATGGCTAATGGCAGAGAGAATTGCTTCGACGGAAGAGGTGTTGAGTAACTGGATATTGTTATTAATTGTAATTTGCCGCGCGGTATTGGTAGTAATTAGGCGCTGGATGCGGGTAGCCACCTGGCCGACGTTTTCCTCGGAACAGATATAAAGAATATTGCTCATTGCTCGTTGTTCATTGGCCATTTGAATAGATTGCTTCGTCGTTTCTCTCCTCGCAATGACGGGTGGGGTGTCATCGCGAGCGAAGCGCGGCGATCCAGAAATTTGAGTACCTATTGATATGGCGAGCTGGGTGAGGAGGGTTGATTTGCCGATACCCGGTTGGCCGGCAATTAGATAAACGCCGCCCGGGGTGAGGCCGGTGCCCAGAACCCGGTCAAATTCCATTATGTTTGTAGAGAAGGTTTTGCTGGATTGGGATTTTAGGACTTCTGTTGGAGTTATGGGCGATTCATGAATCGCCCCTACGGTTCGTTTTGATTTTGTTTTGGGTGTTTTTGAGAAATTGGTGACTTCAACCAGAGTATTCCATTCACGGCAGATAGGGCATTGGCCCGACCACTTCGGAAATTCATTGCCGCAGGAATTGCACATAAAGAGGGTGGTGGACTTCGCCATAAGGACAGTATACAGAAGTTTTCCACAGAAGGCATGGCTTCTCTTTTTTGGCCGTTTTTGAGGCTAAAAATAGGCATAAGAACACTACGGGCCGTTTTGTTTTCTCAATTCAATATGTTTATAGGTTGAAAAATTTGACAAGAAATGATATATTGAGTCCATCAAAAAGAGCCTTACCACCGTAGCCTTCTCGAATGGCAAAGCTCTTTTAATTTATTGAGTTCGTTCCAGGACAGGTGGAACGAATTCCCCTTCAAGATAACACTGTTGAAAAGGCCTGTCAAGGAAAATAGTCCCCGTTGTGACGGGTGGAGCGTTGGGCAGGCTCTCCACTCGTCACACTGGGGATTTTTTGTGGAAGAGAATGTATATCAATGATCCGAGCAAGGGCAATGGAAGAATGACAAAGCCGAGAAATTCTAAGTATTGGGGGAAGTAGAAGATGACCAGATGGTGAGGGCCGGGGGAGAGAGACCAGGAGTTGTACCAATCATCTGTCATCCCGGACTCGATCGTATTGTCATTCCCACGAAAGTGGGAATCTATATAAATAGATCCCCCGAGGGGATACTCGGGATCTGCGACCCGCGTGCGCGAGGATGACAAATTTGCGGGAATGACATGTTGTTTCAAATACATGTAGGGGAGCTTGGCGATGAGTAACCAGAGGGGGAGTTTGAGGTCGTCTTCGGAGACGACCAAAGCTTTCCAGTACGGGGATTTGGTTTGATAAAGCGATATCACCTGGGAGGAGCCGTCATCGGTAGATGCGTCACCGTCCCAGGAGATATCGGTGGTGTAGAGGAATTCGGCCGGGTGAGTGGATGACATAACTGGTTTCACCGAGGAGAAACCAGTGAGGGTGATGTTTTTGAGGAAATTTAGGGGGAAGGGGGTGATGGTAATTGACCGGATTAGATTTTCGGTAGGCCGGCTACCGAAAGATTGGTTGAAGAGGTGGAGGGTGTAGCCGGGCGGCTCATTGTTGTTGACAATGGGTTGGAGGATGAGCTGTCGGCCATTGATCAGCCGTTCGAAAACGTCGCAGCGACGGGTGGCGTGGTTTTCCAGACAGACAGTGGGGGAAAGACCCCTGTGGTTTTGGGCGTCGAAAATAAGGGCGTAGTTTAGGCCGTGAGGCAGGTGTTTGAGGTTGATCTGATCGCAGGAGTTGGCGTTTAGGCTGGTATAGAGAAAACCGCTGTCAGTAATTTGGCGGGTAAACTCGCCCTGGTTAAAGTTGTCGCAATTTCTGGCTTCGGAGTTCATGTTTTCCGCCGGTGCGGTAACGGTATAAGGAGTATCAAGAAGGGGGATAGAAACGGAGAGTATGCTGCCCTCCGTCGCGGTAATAGAATTGCCAGGGACGGAATTGGGGATAAAACTGGTTTCGCCGAGGAGGGGCAGATAGCTGACGGCGACATTTTGGTAAATAATTTCCTGGGTGGACTTGGTTTCGTTGGCCTCGAGAATGAGATTGGCTTGGAGTGGTTCAAGTAAGGGTTTGGCAAAGACGCGGCTGAAGGTAGGAGTTTTTTGGGCCGTGATTGGCTGGGGGGAAGTTTCTCCGCCGAAGGAGCGGTTGGTGATGTTGGCATTGGCCGGGGTGCCGGTAGCGCTTTGATAGGTGAATTCGAGGGAAATCAGTTGGTTGACACCCGCCGTCGGGATGGGGGCAGAAAGGCAACCGACCAGGTCGATACCGAAGAGGGAAATGGTTTTGGCCGCGACAATTTTTTCGATTTTGCGGTTGGGTTTGGCGGTATAGCACTGGGCGGGAGTGGCCTGTTTCAGGGCACTGGTCAGATCGAGTTTGAAGGCGGGGGTGTTTGAGTAGACGGAGACTCTGGAGGATTCACGGCTGGGGAGATAGAGGTTGGTGAGGGGGTAGAAGCTGCTTTGGATGGTTAATTCGTCGGGCAATTGGACTTCCAGGTAGTGGTCATTGATGCCTAAGATAAGGCCGGAGCTGTCTTCCGGAAGACTAAAGTCGAGATAGGTTGGATAACCTCCCAGGTTGTCCAGTTGGTCGTTGATTTTGATTTCGGGAAGGACCGGCTCGAATTTCAGTTGGAGGCCGAGAGCCGTTTTGCGATAGGCAAGGGTGGTGGGGATGAGGTTTTCGGTTTCGGTGTAGGAGGGAATAAATAATTGCTCATTGCTCATTGCTCGTTGCTCATAGCGGAGGATGATTTGGCCATCCGTCATCCCCAACTTGATTGGAGATTTATCTGTATAGATTCCCGTTTTCGCGGGAATGACAAATGATATCGGTCGTAAAGACGAGTCTGAAAATGGTTGGGGAGATGGTGGCGGGGTCTGACTAACGGAGAGAAAGTTTTTGACGTCTTTGTCGACGTCGGTTTTGTAAATCAGGATTTTGTCATTGATATTTTTCGCCAGTGAAAATCTGCTTGAGTTATCAAGGAATTTTTGAAGCTTGGTCAGGCCAAGGTCGAGTTTAGTGTTGGCGGCAATGATGTTCTTGTCAATAAGAATCCAGTTGATGGCGTATTTGTCGACCAGATTTTCAAATTCAGCTTGATTTTCGCCATAGATGGCGGCAGTGACTTCTTCGTAATATTTTTCGGATGATTTTTCCCAGACGTCGAAAGCGCGGTCGAGAATTGGTTGCCTGATACCGTACCACAAAAATCCTGAACCTCTGTATCCCCAGCTGTAATAATTCCAGCCCCAGAAGGTGTACTGGGGGAAGTTGGCAATTCGGGTGGCGGGATCCTGTTTATTAAAAAAATCAAAAAGTTGAAAATATTCGTTGGGAATTTTGACGCGCATTTGAGGACTGATTAGATTTCCGGTGAAAGCCGGGGTCATGAAGATGACCAGAGCCAGGGAAACGGTGAAAAGAGTAAGGTAGTAAGTCAGGCGGGAATGGAGAAAGGAAAAAAGATCGAGAAGAAAGATGACGCCGACAGAAAAGAAAAGAGAGTAGGTAAATGCTAAGGGAATAGAAAATTTGGTAAAGGGAGACCGGAATAACTCAGAGAATAAAGGGATTTTGTCGCCGACAATCCCAACGCCGCCCAGAAGGAAGAAGTTACAAATAAGAAAGATGACCAGGAAGGGTTTGGCGAACGGGAGCTTTTTTTTGAGGGAGTAGATAATGCCGGTCAACACCAGAGCAAAAGAGAGATAGCCAATGACGGCAATAGTGGGATTGTTCAGGTGATTGCGCCAGACCAGGAAAAGATAGTCAAATTTGTTATCGGCGCCAGGATCAAGAATGTTAAACCAAAAGCCTTTCAACAGGGCCAAGCCCTGCAGGTTGGCAAACTGGAGGTTTCGATAAAGAGTTTCGGGAGAGGAGAGCAGGTTGGCGTGGGAGAGGCCGACTTCCTTGGCGTGGGTCGCGACAAAAAAGATCTGGGGAAGCAGCCAGTAGCCTTGGGTAGCTAGCAGGGTGAGAAGGAGAACGATAATTTTTTTCTTGCCCCGGCGAATATGGCTTGTCAGAATGGGGACGAGACAGACTGCCAAGACAACAAAAAGTGTTTGGACGAAAAAGGCGGGAGCGGAAATTAGGAAAACAGTGAGGAGGAAAAAATAGTGCCCGGTTGAGGGTTTTTCAAGATAGAGGGTGGTGGCCAAAATGAGGAGCGGAAAAAAGGCAAAAAAAGCAGAAAATGCTTCAAACGGAATGAAAAAGTATTGAATAGTGGCGAGATTGAGTAGGTAAAAGAGAGCCCCCAGGAAAGAGGCGATTTTTTTTGTCTGGGGGTCAAACTTTGGTTTGAGGAAGAGGTGGTGGAGAAGAAAATAGACCCCGACCGGGCCAAGAGTAAGCATGAGAAAGGTCCAGAAGTAACGATAAATGGATAATGGATAATGGAAAATGGACAAAAAATTGAGAAAAATTATTCTTGGCAAGTCGGCGGCGTGGGCCATGCCTCCCAGAAGACCAAGGCCCTGGTATTCCTGCCAGACGGCAAAGATTGAGCGCTTGATATTGACGGGGAAATTGAATTCCGGGTGGAGATTGTCCCAACCGGTAAGCCAGGTTCCGGGCTGGTAGTTCAGGAAAGAAAGGATGATAACGATGGCGAGAAGGAGGAAAAGAGGCCAGTGGGAAGGTATCCGGTGAATGGCGGTTAGTAAATTTCGAAGTCGTGGAAACCGATGCTTGAGCTTGGTGATATCTTTGGCCACAAGTCAAGTTTAGCAGGAGAGCTTAGGTGGAGAAACTGATCCGTCTTTGACTGGGAAAGACTGAGGGAAGCTTCAGGTCGAAATGGAAATTTTTCATCCCTCGGACAAAAAGGAAGGTGGGTACTAGCGCCTTTTCGGGTAAAAGTATTACGGCAAGCAGTTCGGCGAAACCAATCACGATACTGCCCAGAGTTGGCGTGTATTGTCCGGAGAGAACGACCCTAATTCTGGTTCGGAATTGGTTAAAAAAGACGAGCTTTTGATTATCTCTGTTGGAGAGGTTGGAGTCGTGAAGTCGGTAGGAAAGAAGAGTTTTCTTGGAGTTGACGATATTGCCGTGACGGCTGATGCGGATAAGGAAGTCGATTTCCTCGCAGATTCTGACATCGGCGTACCAGCGAAAGGTTTCCGATAGTTTATTGGCATTGACCATGACTGAAGGCTGTTGGACGGGGCAGGCCCAAAAGAGCATGTTGAAAATTTCTTTGGGGCAAGTGGGAAAGAGTTTTTTGCCGGTTTTCTTGCCTGTTTTGTCAATGAGATTGCATTGAGAGCCAATAAGAATGACGGAGGGGTGTTCCTGGAGAGCCTTCAGTTGGGCGGCGAGGCGGTTGGGGTGCATGATGTCATCGGCGTCCATGCGGGCGATCCATTTCGAGTGAGCTAGGCCAACGGCTCGGTTGGCGGTGGTTGGTCCGCCGAGGTTTTTATCGTTTTTATAGAGGCGGATCCGTTTGTCTTTTTGGGCGTAGTCTTTGAGGATTTGATATGAATCATCTTTGGAACCATCGTCAATGGCGATAAGCTCCCAATTTCGGTGCGTTTGGGTTTGAATGCTATCTAAACAAGCAGGCAAAAAACGCGCCGCATTGTAGACGGGCATGATGATGGAAATGAGTGGCTGTTTCTTATTCATAAATAAAATACCCCTTGACCACGAGTTTCATGAGCAAAGGGTATTGCCCCTCGGCGAGTGCCGAGGGGCGAACCGGAGAACTACTTGAAGACACTGGCCGGCAGGGCGGCGGTGCACTGCTGGTTGTCGGCGCTGTATTGCGCCAACGAATTTGGCCAGTCGCCCTCGAGGGCGGACTGGCTGGTGAACGTCCACCAATGGCCGGCCAGGTTCCAGGTCACGCTGTGGCCAGCGTCGACCTTGAGAATCCAACAGCCGGCTTTGGAGCCGTCCCAAAGTTGGACGATGGCTGGCCCTTCGATGACCGTCTTGACGCCCTTGTCAAACTCGGCGTCGGTAGGCGCGGGAGCAGGGGCGGTTTCGACGATTTCGGGGCAGGGGTAGGTCGAATTGGCGACCATCGTTTCCGTGGCGCCACCGACGCAACCCGCCTCGAGGGACTGCGTCAAGGTCTGGTCACCCCACGAAAAGGGGTTGTACCAAACTCCGGCCGATTCGGCGCGGGGGTTGTTACAGGCCGTGAGTCCCACGGCCAGGATGGCCAGGATGGCCACGGGGAAGTACAAGCGCTTGTTCATTTTTCTCCTTTCCGCCGAGGGGCGGATCATCATAAAAATTCTCCGGTATGTGAAGGTACGAATTTGATACACGGTGTCATTCCCGCGAAAGCGGGCTATAGTCCCCTTTACGGGGGAATCTATTTGAATAGATCCCCGATCAGGTCGGGGATGACAATATATCAAATATGGTGCTTTTATAGCATATTATGGGTTGAAAGTCAAGTGAGTGAGGGGCTAGCGACGGTAGGCATCTTTTCGATGCTTCACTGAGAGTATGATGATTTCGTCCCGGTTCAGGTTTTTGTAGATAATTCGATGATTGCCAGCCCCGAGTCGGAACCCGTCCCGACCAGATAGTTTTTTGATATTGAGGTTTTGAGAGGATTGCGCTAGGCCCTCGATTTTTTGAACCACTAATTTACGGATCGACTCTGGAAGTTTGTTAAGTTGCTTAAAGACCTTCGCACTGATGAGAATTTTCATCGAAGCGGATGTTTTGCTAGGTACTCGTCCAGAGACATGACCGGAGGATCATTTTTGACACGGTCAAACTCAATAATGTCCATCTGGTCCTCGTAGGCTTCCTGGAGAGCGGTCAAATAGGCAGCATCGACGACCGCCACATCTACCTTTGAATTTTGGATAATTTGGACATAACCGGAGGCTTTGGCGGCGTTTATGACGTCGAGAGTTTTTTGGCGAAGATCGGTAATCGAAAAGGAATTTGTGATCATATGTGTATATACTAGTGTATATATTTGTGAATGTCAATGCGCTTGTGGAAAATAAAAAACCGCCCCATTCAGTTTTCATGAACGGGGCGGGAGGAGAGGATTTAGGGGACTATTTTGATGTCCCCCGGCTCGAACCAGAGAACCACCCGCTTCTCTGTAAAAACCCTTATCCGGCCTTCAAATTGATGGCCGAGATTGGGGTGGTCCTCCACCACCCCGAGTAAACCCTTGCCTACAGACTGACAGTCGGTCCAGGCCAAGGCGGCCTGGAACCAAGTCTGACACCCATGAGCGTCGTCCTTGATGCGGACAACACTGCCCGTGTCGGGTGAGCAGGCGGTGAGGATGAGGGCCGCCAGGAGGGCGGCCAAGAAGATACGCGTTTTCATTTCGGCCGCCTCCTTAGTGCGGCGTGAGAAAAATGAAGTTTAAGGTGCTTTAGGCCCAGCGCTTAGCTTTCACGAAAGCGGCCAGGCCGCCAAAATAGCTAAGAACGGCCAGATTGTAGAAGGCGCCGGTTTCCAGACCGGTGTCGACGACGGCGTGCTCGGCACAGCTGTTGGCCATGCCATAAATAGGAGTACAGACCTGCAAGGCCTGGCCTTGCAGGCGGACGATTTTTTCTTCGGTGATGACGGGAAGAGGGGTAACGGTTGGGGTGGGTGTCGGGACGGTGTTGGCGCTCTCGCCTCTAAATGGAGCAACGGTGATGAAAGGAGTCGGCTCGGGGAGCTTGGTAAAAACGGTCTCGATCTTCTTCTTGGAGACGAATTTCTGGCTGGCAAAGGCGACCGCACCGACAACAACCAAAACGGCGAGGACGAAAGGCAGAAATTTGAACGCAGAAGTTTGCATGGGGGATAGTCTACCGCAATAATGTGACTTTGTCAATGTTATAGGGCGGGTTGACAAATAATTAAGTAACATGTTACATTGAGTTCATGCTAACCAGAAGAACGAACGTCCTATTCACCGAAGATGACTATGGTCTACTCAAACAGTTGTCACGCCTTAAAAAGGTATCCATCGGCGATTTGGTTCGGGAAGCGGTAAGAAAGACGCACAAGCAGACGGAAACCTTGAGTCTAAAAGCATTGCTTGCCAAGACTCGACGAATAGGTTTGAAGGCCAAGATTAAGCCCCATGAGTGGAAGGAGTTTATTAATGAAGGTCGCAAGTTGTGAAAGCTGTAGTTATCGATGCGTCTTTGGCGATGGCGTTTCTGATGTCTGATGAGGTCGTGGACGAGGAGATTGAGCGGGCGATAACCGATAATGAGATCAAGATGTATGTGCCGCCCGTCTTTGAATCCGAGTTGTTTAATGGGATTTTGACTGCCTATCGACGAGATAGGTTGACTTGGAGGGAGTCAATTTTGACGATATCGACTTATGAGAGATTGTTGGTAGAAGAAAAGAGAATTGATCTGACCGAAGTAATGAAGTTGGCGAGGAAGCATGGGCTAACTTTTTACGACGCGAGCTATGTTTGGCTGGCCAGAAAACTGAAGGTTGAATTGCTGACGGGTGATAAGAAGATGCGGGAGGTGGTGTGGTCCAAGGCACACAATTAAGTTATGTGGCCTGGGCCACGCACGACGGATGGGGGATTGTCTATCGCAATAATGTGACTTTGTCAATGTTATAGGGCGGCCCGAATTGGTATCTTGACACGAGGGGGGGCAATGGTTAACTGGATCTACTGTTAGGATTTATTAAATGAAGATAGAAACTATGGATTCAGAAGTTCAACCATCAAGACTTTCCGCGAAAGAGCGGATTACTGCGGCCGCCGATGTGGCTGGCGCCCCACGCGCCGAAAGAGTGATGCAGATATTAGGCCGCGTACTTGGCGCGCCTGAGGCGGCGGGAATGGCGGTGACGATAGCCGGAGAGAACGCGCGGGAATTGCAACTGCGAACAGGAGATAGGTTGAATGAATCGGCTCGGTGGTTGGAGAATGAAATTACGAGTGAAACCAATAGGCTCGGCGAGCAGATGACCAAGTTGAAGGATGGCGCGGTGGCGACTGCCAAAGGTTGGGCAGAAAAGGCGTTGAAGTTTGGACTGACCAAAGCGACGGCAGTTGAGGATCGGGTGGTGGCCATTTGTCAGACCCCGGCCGTCCTCATGGAGAAAGTGGCCGGTGGGCTTGAAGCGGGGGCGGCTGGAGAGGAAGATAAATTGATTAGCGCGGCAGTTGAGATGGGGGCGAGGGAGATGAATTTGGATGAGGCACAAAAGGCTATCCTCGAAAAAATACTGGCTCAACAAGCGGCCCGGAGAGAAAAGATGTCTGCCAAACACGAGTTAAGGGCGGCGAATCTGCAAGACAAGATTGAGGTTGCCAATGGGTCTGCTGCTGAATTGAAGGTGAAGGCTTCGAGCGTCCGCGCCGGTGTGGAAAAGCAGAGAGTCTTCAAGGGTTTGTTAGCCAGAATAGGTGCTTAATAATTAGTTGAGAAATAAAATGAACTTACAAGAACTGAAACAAAAATTAAGCGAGGTCGGATTCTCTGACGAAGTGGCGACGAAATTGAACGAGATAGCTGACGCGGCGATTGCCAAGGGGAGTCTGGACGCGGCCGCCAAACAACAGATGATGGATCTAATCGACCTTGATGTCGAAGCGGGATTGCTGGAGGCGGACACAATGGAGAAGATGGCCCTCGCCCTGAACTCGTTTGCCGCGACGAATGAGAAAATTCTTGAGATGAACGATGAAAAAGAGGCGAAAATCGAGGCAGATGTTGAGGAGGCGGTGGGACAGATTGAAGACACGATGAAAACACCATCCCCGGCGCCGACGATGTAGCTGATCGTTTTCGTGGTAAAATTGGAGTATGAGAGAGAGGTTGCCAGAATTTTTGAGACAATATTTTTGGGACGTGGATTTTGGAGAATTAGACCGGGTGACAGCCTCGAATTTTATTTTGAAGAGAATTATAGACAGAGGTGACGCAAGGGCCTGGAAATGGGCCCAAGGAAGATATTCTTTGGAACAAATAAAGGAATTGGTGATCCATACCCGCGATATGTCCAGAAAATCTGCCAGATTTTGGTCAATGATCCTGAATTTGGATCCACAAACAGTACCATGTTTATACAAGCCATACTCCCGGATGCCGTTCGCGGTATTCAACTAGTTTCCCGGGTACCTCTGATACAGAATTCATATCTGGCAGGAGGGACGGCCTTGGCTTTGCAGTTGGGGCATAGGGTTTCGGAAGATTTGGACTTTTTTACGACACAGGAATTTGATGAACAACAGTTACTGGTAGAACTTTCCGGCTTGGGTTTGGTAAAAGAATCGATGGGATGGAGGACGATAATTGGAAGAATTAATGAGACAAAGTTTAGTATTTTTTACTACAAGTATCCGTTGTTGTCCGAAACCTTGGAATTCGAGGGAATAAAATTAGCCAGTAAGCAGGATATTGCGGCCATGAAAATCCTCGCCATGGAAGACCGTGGAGCGAAGAGAGACTTTATTGATCTGTTTTTTTTGGCGAAAGAGTTTTCGGTCGATCAAATGCTCGGGTATTATGGCGGGAAATACGGCACTCTTGACGAGCGGATTCTACACGTCATTAAAAGCATGGGATATTTTGACGACGCGGATAATGATGATTGGAAACCGGAAATGATTAAGAGTGTGGACTGGGAAGAAGTAAAAAAGTTTTTTGAGACAGAGACGAAACGATTGGCGCGGGAGAGGCTGGGAATAGAGGCTAGTTGATGCGTTTCGCGTACTTGAAGATACGGGTGGGGGAGTTCCAGAGTTCGCAGGTGTAGAGAATTAGATTGGCGGTGTAGTCGGTGATGGCCGTCCCGGTTTCCTCTTTGTAGATTTCATAAACATATTTTCTTTGGTTCCAGACGACTTCGACTCGATCGCCGACCTTCAATTTAGGCAGATTATAGAAGGAATTCAAGGTTCGAAATGAGCTGGTCCAGCTGACATAGCCGAAGCGGTGGGCGGCGAGAATGATGGGCAGGTCGCTACTTTCCGGGGTGCCGAAGTCGGGCACGCGCCAGATACCGGTTTTGAGAATTTCAGACCAGTTTTCGCCTTCGTGGATCTCGCCCCGGACTTTGATTTTCTCGATAATGAGGCCGTTTTCCTTGGGCAGAGAGAGGTCGAAGTCTGGAAGCGGGTTGTCATCCTCGCGCACGCGGGGATCCATGTTGATAACATTATTGCTGACGGTATTGCCAATGGTGGCGGCCAGAACCTCGGAGGTGCCCGGGGAGAGGCGGTAGAAGACGTAAGGCCAGATAGGGACGGCGACGAAGATGACCGTCAGGAACCAGAGGGAAAGGCCGAGATAAATATAACTGCGTTTGGACACAACTTCATTTTACCTTAACCACTTGACAATACTAATGGTATTGTGGTATTAATGGTATTATTATGTCTAGCAAAAGGATGATAGTGACCAATTTACGGGTGCCGGACGAGGATTGGAACCAGTTGAGGGCGATTGCGGCTGAACGAGGAATGAGTGCCAATGAATATATTAATTTATTGATGAGAAACGTGATTAGTCCTCAGGTGTTTCATAAGCAGGGTAGCGGTGGAGTTTGGGATATACCTAAGTTGGCCAAAAAAGCTAAACAGGAGGGCGAGTTATCCGCTGATGATAAGGTGATTTATGAATAAATCTAGGACTGTATTCGTTGACACGAGTGGTTTCAAGGCGTTAGTTGATCCTAAGGATGAGTTTCATCTACGGGCGGTGAAGGTTTGGGCTGATTTTGCTAAATCAGGGACGAAGCTTGTTTCCAGCAATTACATTTTAGATGAGTCTTACACCGTGATACGAATCAAATGCGGTCTCGAGGTGGCGAGGAAATTTCGTGAACTACTAGCCAGTAACGGCGAGGAGATTAAGATTATGAGAATAACTCTTTCCGATGAGCATTTGGCGTGGGGTTGGTTTGAAAGAAACTGGAGCAAATTATCGTTTACCGATTGCACCTGTTTCGCGCTGATGAAACGTTTGGGCCTGGGTCATTTTTTTGGTTTCGACGAGCATTTTGAAAGGGCTGGCTTCGAAAGTGTTGCGGGGGTGGAGACTTCGACACTGGATCTGGTTAAAGAGGGGCGTAGGTTCGGGTAATAGATTTAGAAGAACGGGGTATGTAGAGAGGCGCATGGCAGTTGACATTATGGGGTGGAATGTGATATATTGCGATCTAGTTTTCAAGTTCCACCCCGGATTCCACCTGGGAGGAGTCCCGAATACGGGCCACCGTCCCAGGAGTAATCCCTTGAGAGTGTCGAAGGTGAAATGGGTTTCGCGGGGAGCGCTTGTCATCTGCGCTTCAGAACGCCTTACGCGTTTCACCCTTGACAGTCTTAAGACGAGGCTTTAAGATGGTCTTAGTTT
>Ga0209542_10007898_pt1 | contig 20060 bp, 18 predicted proteins | sample RifCSPhighO2_01_FD_184028 | JGI IMG/M metagenome (GOLD analysis project Ga0209542, IMG submission 184028) | Soil microbial communities from Rifle, Colorado - Rifle CSP2_plank highO2_0.1 (SPAdes) (version 2) | ecosystem: Environmental > Terrestrial > Deep subsurface > Rock core/Sediment ...
TCGGCAAAATCCAAAACGTAACCGTACTAGAAATAGTACTCATCTTACCTTCAGGACCATACACCGCACTCAAGATTGCCTCATAGCGACCAAAACCTGGAGATTCATCTTGCCAAGTCACTTTGAAGTCACGCAATCCTTCACTGCGTGCAGTTTTGGGAAAGATGCCTGCCTTTGATTCGTTGAAAGTAAGCATTGCCACCTGCTTACCAAACATATTAACGACTTCAAGTGGACCAGTTGGTTTAATTAGTGTATTTCCTTCGTTCTCAATACGAGCACTGAATTCAACATTTGTTGATCCATATATATACTTAGAAGTTGAGAACTGACGAATACGCGCCTGGTCAATAGCATCACCAGCGATGCGAATCGTGATTATGTTAGCTACTTCATACCCCACACCAGCTCCTGATGCACGTAGTTTTGGCGGCTCAGCTGAGACAGCGATACTTCCGAAGTGAGCACCCGGAGAAACATCTTGTGGCACAGTCATAGTAAACGGCACCTCCACTTCTCCTCCAGCTACAATAAACACACTATCACTAGGTAGTGAAATCCAATCTGAGAGCTCGTATCCAGTAGTCTCAGAAGAAGCATCAGCAAAGAGTGGAACCCCTTCATCGCGCACCCCAATAATATCTCGCTTGATTAGATAGTAGGTCATGTCTCCACCAGAGAGGTTGGAGATACGAATTGAAAACTGAGCTACATCACCTGGTTCAAATTGTTCGGCCGGGTCAATCACAGCTGGAATAATTCCTACCCCAGCTCCCTGAGCGTCTGCCTGATTGGGAATAACAAGGAATGTAAATAAGGAAAATAATGCAAATAAAACGACCAGTGTACGTGGAAAGTATTGTGTATTCATAAGTGAGATATACAGATTATAGTAGCATTTAAGTGAGGTAGATTTTAATTTTATGAACACAATAAAACCACCCGAAGGTGGTTATATTGTGTTCAAAGTATTCTTACTTAGAAAGTAGGAGTAGCGATGTACATGAGTGTTGCAGTGTAGTCGTCTCCCGCTTCCTGAAGTGGAGAGATTTGTACACGGTAACCTACTGTAGCAGAACCGTAGTCTTGAGTAGTTCCGTCAGCTGGATCAGTGTGAGAAAAGACTTCACGTGGAGTAGTACTTGCCGCGACCCACTTGTCCCCGCCACCTGAAGTGAATTCAGAACCATTTAGGTCTGAATCGTCTGAGGTGAGACCCCAGTGTCCCCAAGTATTTTCTTGAAGGAGACTATTGGTAGGCGCAGACCAAGCAGTTGGTGTATTTACATACGATCCGTTAACAAATCCATCGATGTCAGCCCCAGTAGATGATTCTAGGTTACCGTCCTGCTCAACTGTAACTACGAAACCATTCGCTGCGTTAGTAGTAACAGTTAGCTCTTGAGCTAGTGTATAGACAGTTCCTGCTGATAGAGTTCCGAAAGGAATTGTTGTAGCATCAGTAGCTCCTGTAGTTGTAGTAGCATTAACTGTAGTTGAGGTTGCTGTACCAGCAACAACAAAGTTGAAGGTAGTGTCAATAACTGCTGAAACAGTTACGTAGTCTACAATCGCCACTCGAGTTCGTCCTGAGTCAGTTGGAGTAGTTGCTAGTTCTACGTAAAATTCGTATGAACCAGTACCTGGATTTGTTACTACGTTATCTGCAATGACGATACGTATTACATCGTCACCTACTGCAGCCACACCATCGAAGGTAATCGTTGGATCCCCAGCTGCACTGAAGTTTGTAATTGTCTCTGGAGCTCCTCCATTAACAGTGACTGTGAGATCTACATCAGTCAGTGTACCGACTCCGGTAAACCCTGCAGGGAAAGTGATTGAGATGTTATCTCCACTTGCGAGAGTAGTACCAGTTGCAATTGTAAAACTGATATCGTGTCCTGACAACGCACTAGGACCAGAGTCGGTCAAAGTGTTGCTAATATTAGTAAGGTTAGCTGCTTGTGCTGTGGTGTATACCCCGATTGAACCGAGTATAACTGCACACGCAACGAGCATCGCGACTACCCGGTGCGTAAAGCCAACGTGTGTTGGTATTACGAACATGTTGTGTTTGTATTAAATTTTATTAAATAACTAAAGTCCGGCTAAGCACGAAGCTTTGCAGAACTACCCGACTGAAGTTTCTGTGGAGAAGGTGTGTGAGAATTTTTTGAAAAAGCTCAGCCAATTTTTACGACACCACTTCAATCGTCTGCATATATTATAACGCGTCATGAGACACAGTGTCTGTTATCTCGTGTTGATAACTCAGTTAGTTACAGACAAGACTTTGATTATTTCATTAGCTGGTATAGCTTTTAAACAATAGTTGCAGACAATGGTTATATAGTTCATCAAGAACACTTGTCCAAGAGTCTATGTCCGGACCACCTTTAGGTCAGACCAGCTGGTGGTATACGACGGTGATTCAGAGTCCTTTTTGGACTCCCAATTTTTATTTGTACCACTCACGCTCCCCAGCTGAACTAAGGTTTTGCCGTGCTTTTTATTAATAGAAAAAATGGTCTCAGATAGTAAGTTCTTTGTGGCAGAGTCCTTCTCTTCTGAAACATCAAATAAGGGCATGGTTTCAGCCTCAATGCTTGAAATACCAGACAGGACAACCCCAGCCTTTTTATATGGTACTTCAGGGTTAAAACACTGCTTCAATAGGCTAATAGCAGCGGCTTGTAAGGTAAATAGATCTCTAGTAGGCGCAGTAAGTACCGCTTCCTTACTGGCACCATAAAACGCATAGTCTCCAAAACGGCTTGGCGCAATCATAACTCTAATAACGTTGGTTTTGGCGTCCATACTCTCAAGATCTTTTACCACTTGGTAAAGGTGGTATTTAACTGAATTTAGAAGGACCCCATAGTCTTTGGTCTCTTTGGCAAACGAACGGGTACTCATAAGGCTTTTTTGTAGTGCACGAGCAGTCTTAATATCAAGGACTGGCTCGCCCCTAAGTTCAGACCGCAGGCGCACTCCCTCTATACCAAAGAGTGCCTCAATTCTAGAACGTGGGCTAGCCAGTAGATCTGCCACTGATCCAATTCCCTGCTCATCAAACTGTCTAGCCCGGCCACGACCCACACCCCAAATTTCTGATAGTCGAATATTTGGTGCGGCACTCACCCACTCTTCCTCGCCCCAGATGGCGATGCCGGTTGTCCTTTTCGCGACAGCATTGACGTACTTGGCTCGTGTCTTTGAAGATGCCACTCCAATCGAAACAGGAATACCTACGACCTGCTCGACTCGACGCTTAATCTCCTCTACTAGAAGGAGTGGCTTATCGGACTCAAAGTTAAAGAAGCATTCATCAATTGAATACTGCTCTATTTCAGATTGGTAAGTTCGGACCACTTCAAAGACACGCCGTGAGACGTCGCGGTACAGTGCGAAGTGTGAGGAGAAAACCGTCGCCCCTATTTCCGTAAGCGTGTCCTTTATCTGAAAGTAAGGGACACCCATAGGAATCCCTTTGTCTTTTATCTCTTTTGAGCGCGCTACCACACAACCATCATTACTTGATAGCACCACCACCGGCTTCCCTAGCAAGTCAGGTCGAAACAGCCGTTCGCACGAAACAAAGAAATTATTACAGTCGAGTAAGGCAATATACTTCATATATTGATGTGATACACTCTTACCATTATGTCACAAAACCAGTATTTCAGAGTAGGAGCCGGTAGTGTAATTTATAACGAACAAGGTGAGATTCTCCTCTTCTCACGTGCCGACAACCCCGACCTCTGGCAGTTCCAACAAGGTGGCATGGACTACGGTGAGACCAGTGAAGAGAACCTCTGGCGTGAACTACTTGAGGAGACGGGTCTGACTCCAAATGACATCGAACAAGTCACCAAGTATCCAGACTGGCTACTCTACGAATATAAACCAATTGAGGTAAGAGCAACTCTAAAAGATCCCAATTGCTTTGGCCAAGCGCACCAGTGGTACTTCCTCAAACTAAAGGCGGGGGTCGAAGTTGACCTAGAGAAAGCTGTAGACAAAGAGTTTGTGGAGGTAAAGTGGTCTACCTTTGAACACCTACTATCTTTGCCAGACACTTTTAAACACCACGTGTTCAAAGCCCTGTCTGAGTACTTTACCAACAACATCCAAAAATAAACAAAACCGCACGGCCTAGCCGTGCGGTTTTAATTGTTTTGTCTAAGAGCTATTAAAATAACTTCCAAATATCCTGATCCTCCTCCCCATCAATCTTGAATATAGCGATTCCGGCCAGGTCATGCTTTTCAGCCAATTTAACTTTATCTTCAATCGCCTGTGCATCTGAGTAAGTGGCAAACCGAACTGGTACTTCCATTCCGGTCATATTGGCAAAGAGGAGTGCTTTGGCAGCATTCTCATAGCCCTTCGGTGTCCCTTCAGGAGTTGGGAGTGCAGTCAGGACTGCAAATGGAGAAGTGGTTGGGAAGTAGCTAAACACTGCCTCACCGCCAGCTGAACGCCCCTCTGATACTTTATACTCTTTAGTTAGCTCACGTAGACGTGGCACGTTGAGCGTACCAGCCAGAACGTAGTCTCGGTACCAGTTTGGAGAGACTTGTACGTCCCAAGCCCGACCATAGGTCGGCACACCTAGATATACCTTATCAGCAGAAAAATCTTCAAGCGCGAGGTCAATCACCTTTTCTACCCAGTCCTTATCAGCAACCGGCATGTACGGCACTCCCGTTCGTGCTTCGTTTAATTTCAAGTCAGCACGTTGTTGGTCATAGGTCATGATTTCTATCCGGTCACAGTACTTCTCAATTTCTTCATAATCATTGGCAAACTCTAGCACTGCCGGGACCTCCTTGAAACGCGAGTCAGCAGGAGTTCGAGCCTCGATAGCGCAAGTCACTAACTTACGTCCCAGCTTCTTGTTTAGTTCCTTTAGGAATAATGAGAAGTATTTATTGGTTTCAGCTAACTTCTGTTCATAGTCAATATTAATGCCATCATACTTACCTTTTTGGACAATGTCATAAATATCATTGATGTGAGCGGTTCTGGCTTTTTTATCACTCAAAACTTCGTGTATTTGTGCACCGTCAAACCAAGCGATAGTTGGAATAATCTCTACGTTTTCCTTATCAGCAAGCTTAAAGAAGTTTCGCCAGGTACGAGTAGTAAGGCTGGTTTTGGCTTCAATATCACCATCTTCGTCCACTTCATAGACAAACGGATATACCGTATCTAGCTTCTCAATGTTCTTAGTAGCGCTCTTTATACCTTCCTCTGCCTGCCACCACGGAATCCACCCAGCTACATCAACTGTAGCGGCAGCAACCGGACTTGGCACCACTAAAACAGCAATAAGCGCTGCCAGCGCCAGTCTTTGACTGAATTTTGTTATTTTTTGTACCATATGATATTTATTTTTGCTCTTATCTTTTTATGACGCCAGTATATGGAACATCTTACACCTCTTAAAGTACTCTGACACTCCCAACCACCACACCCCACACAAAACAATCGTCGTTATTACTAACCACGATAGGCTCATACCCTTCCTTCTCAGACATGAGAAATGTACCGTTTGACTGTATCATTAGGCGCTTCACCACCATTTCCCCGAATACGGCAGCCACTACAATCTTGCCAGTTGTAGGCGTAACTGATCTATCAACTACCAAAATATCACCGGAAAAAATCTTAGCGCCCTCCATTGAGTCCCCTTCCACTTTTACAAAAAACGTCGCTGTTGGGTTATCGATAAGTAAATCATTAATATCAAGCGGCTTCTCTACCAAATCATCTCCAGGAGCGGGAAACCCAGCGGCTGGGCGAGCAGCATACAAATCATGTGTTTGAGTTGCACCTTTCTCAGCACTTGAAATGGCCACCACCTTACTTTCTCCAGGAGTAGCCATACTTTACGGAAGTAATTCAATTACATCAGGAGTGGCGGCAATAACGACATTGGTGGTGAGTGTTACGTGTAAGTAGAATAGCCCACTCATGAGCAGCATTAAGCCTACACCATACACCACCTGTAGTGGTCTCGTATGATGAATTCCAATAATTATTGATAGGAGCAGGAGAGTCGCTACTAACATTCCAATACCTAAGTATACCGCCTGAAGTATAGTGCTTGGTTGAGTAGCAGCTACTTCTACAAATGAGAGGCTATCTGCTGTGGTGCCGCTCACGCTTCCAATACTGACCGGCTCCAAGCCAGAGCTAGTTGCAAAGTGGGTTGAAAAGACTGAGGTCTGTGAATTATCAGTCACCACTTCAGCGACTTCAATTGGCTCAGGCACTACTGACTCCTCTGTGACCGGCGCTTCCGTAACTTCTTCACTTACCACCTCTTCAGTACCAAGAACTTCTACTGGGGTATCTGCTGCAAATGCAGGCTCAGGGGCACGGACCGGCTCTACTACTGGAGTTTCTTCCACTTCTTCAGTTGTGAGCGGTGTTGATGCTGGTGTTAGCGCCACTACTTCTATTGGAGCCGGAGTAACTATAGGTGCTGGTTCAGGCACAGCCGCCACCACTGGTGCCGCTGGCGTACCAAAGAGTTGTACCACAAATACAGTTGAGAATCCGTCAAAGGTTCCCTTGGCAGTACCGACACCAATCTCAGTGTAGTTATTGTTTACAATATTCGCGCGATGAGATGGTGACTTCATCCAGGCATCTACCACGGCACTGGAGTCAGTGAAGTGTATGGCCAAATTCTCGCCAGCATGAGCATAGGTGTAGCCAACCTTTTCAAACCAATACCATGGTGATACACCGTCTGGGCTATGGTGTGCAAAGTAGCTATTCTTGGCCATATGTTCAGCCTTGAGACGCGCTGCCTCATCTAGGAGTGAGTTTCGGTGGAGCGGCACAGCAGCCTCATCTGCACGTTCCTCGTTAGTCATATCCACCACTACCGCCGGCAAAATTGTCCCGACCAACCAATCAGAAGACTGCCACAAGAGTGCCTGTAGGTTGGTAGCAGCAAAAGACAGTAGCACCAGGACCGCCATCATAACCACCGCTGCTCGCTGCAGCAGGTGTGGAGTGTAGTCATTTTCTGCACTCGGCAGGAATAATCTTCGCCAATTCATATGTGTAGTATAGCAACAAATTAACTGCCCTCACTTACCAAACGTGCGTACACTACCAAATTGTGGGTGTAGCGTTGATTACCCTTTACATAAATACCAGAACAAGTGATGAGACGTAGACCAGCGTGATCAATATCACCATACACCCGAGCAGTTGGAAACTCTGCTTGACGCGGACGCTCGAGCGACTCTACCTTGAAGTGAGCGGTACTACCATCAGCTCGATCCACAAACACATCATCACCAGGTTCAAGTTGGCCAAGATAGAAAAACACCGCCGGACCGGCATACGAATCGACATGAGCCAAAATGACCGCCGGACCAAGCGCTCCTGGAGTTGGACCGTATTTATACCAACCAACTTCTGTATAAGAATCAGGTACTGCTACCTCCCCATTTTGTAATAAGCCAAGTGGTGGGACAAAAGTGGTATCAATATTAAGCTTAGGAATGCGTAGCCTTGTTGGTTCAGATGGTGGCAATACATTGGCCTGAATTACTTCCACTTCTTCTATAACAGGCTCTACTACTGGTTCTGTATCCTTAGTAAGTAGGTACCAGCCAAAGAGTGAGCCGACAATAACCCCAAATAGTAGGGTTTTGCCACACAGTGACGTATGAATCTTCATAAGTACCCCTGTTTTAGATTTTATGTCCATATAACGTTTCAATAGTAGGCTTATTTAATTCATTTAGCAAGACAAAAGCCCGCTGCCTTACGGCAGCGGGCTTTTGTTGTTTTAGCTCCTCAATTTATTTAACGAGCTCTCTTTTTCGACTCACAAAGAGAATTTGGAGTAGTGTAAGAGTATTTGCTGTTGAAGAAGTTCCGCCATTTCCTGTACCAGGAGCACCGTAAGGTACTGCTGATACTTGTTCACCTAATACCATTGCTGTTGGTGCTGGCGTAGAGATTGAATCTCCAGCTACTGTCGGAGTAGAACGTACAAGTCGTCCACCGCCTCCGCCTCCGCCACCACCTGTAGAGACAGTTGGAGTTGGTGTAGTACCTACAAAGTCGTTACCAAAATTATAGTCACCGAAGGTATCTAGAAGCGCTGCATGCGCTACTGGAATAATGTACGCCAATACTCGCTCTACCAAACCTTGTGTCATTTCAACTGGAACTGTTACTTCGTGAACTATTGGTGTAGTTGTTTGCTCCCAATCAGTTTGCACTTCTTGAGAGATAGTCCAAGTGCCAGCTGGCACATCAAAGTAGTAATAACCAAACTCATCTGTAGTTGTTGAGTAAGTAGTCTCACCCTTTGTGGCTTTTACAGTCCAACCAGAAAGTGGTACTTCTACTACTTCGCCTTCCAGTTCCCATTCTGTATTTCGATTATCATCGTTCCAGACATACCCTTCAAGACGATAAGTATCATCACCATTTTCACCATCTCCACCTCCGTTATCAGCCGGGCGACAGTTGAGTGATACGTTATCGAGGAAAGTACCTTCTGAATTACTGATTCCTGCATCACGGAAGGTTACGGTTACTGGTGCACCTGTACCGACAAATACGTAATTATCTGGTGTCCAAACTGTATTAGCGCCACCAGCAGCAGTGTTTGTATCAACTACTACGTTGTTTACCAATACTTCAAGTACGTTTTGACTAGCTGTTGTATTTGGTCGTGGAGAGAAACTCCATGAAAGAGAGTAATTCTGTCCAAGAACAGTTGGTACTGTTTGTGTGATAGCTACTGAAGCAGCTTCGCCACTGGTACCTCCTGGTCCTTGCCAGTCACTATCTAGTTCGGCGTATTGCAGACCTTCGGTTGTTAGCCAACCGTTAACCCCAGCATGGAGTTCAAGTGAAGCTTCAGCTGGAGCACCTGCTCCGTTCATCCAAGCTACTGCCCAACCAATTACTGGATTAGCAGTGAAGTCAAAGATGTCCCAATCGGCCGCATCAGTCACTACAGGCAATTCAAACCCTCCATTAGCAAGTAGATTTACATCAACTTTACAAACTGGAGCTGGTGTTTCTGCATGATTCCACGCTACACAGTGGTAGGTGTTGTCTACTGCAATACCGTCTACACGATCGTAGTTGTCGTAGTTCAATACATCAGTGTGACAATACATCTCCGCACTAAAGTCATTGGTGTTTACCAAGTTACCTGGGCCATAAGTAAAAGGAATGTACCCATCCTTAAGTACTTCACGCATCCAGATATTACTCATGCCAGCAATTTGTGCAGCAGAAAGAGTAACTTGTGTCTTTCCATTAACGTCAGTTGGACCAAAAGCAGTCCAATTTCCACCTACCGCACCATAGTAGCCACTAGTAGGAAGGTTATCATCTGGATTTGGAGTACCTTGTGGTGCCCACTCAAATTCCCAACCTGCTTCAAACTCACAAGAGTCATGTGAAGCTACCCAATCAGCTGCAGTTGTAGGAGTGATATTAGCCCCTCCTGCTACACCCCAATTTGGTAAGTCAGCTTCGTCAGTACACACAATCTTATGTGCAATAACAGTTGCTACATCCTCATCCGGTGTATCAATTGGTCGGTTAATTACCGTGAAAGTTTCTGTTTCAGAATCAACTGTAACTTCACCAAGACCAGTAGCATTTAGCCAGCCGTCTTGCATGATTTCGTCTACGTTATAGGTTCCAAATGGTACATCTTCAAATACCACACAGCCATTTTCACCAGTTAGACCAGCGTATCCTTCATACACAGCCACATCTAGTGAGCCAGTATTGTCGGCGTAGTTTGTGTCTGACACCGCGAAGTTTGTTGTGCCATCAACTGCTTGTGTGAAAGCACGGGCGTAGCGGTGCAGACTATTGTAAGCACCCCAATCACCAAACGCTCCACCTACTTGTAGTTCTAGAATTTCAGTTCCAAAACCAGTAAATCCGTCCATATGTGTAGCCCAATTGTCTTCAGTTGAGTATTCGGCATCGACAATGTTTTTTAATGGGCTACGATTATTGTCCCAAGTCCCAGAAGCTACGGCTACATATGAACCAGCATCAAGAGCTACGTCTGTTCCAACGCCATTAGTAGCTGAAACTTCAACTGTATCTACCTCAGCTCCAAGGAGCATGAGATTCCATCCCTTAAGTGCATTTTGATTTCCATCAATCTTACACATAGTCACGTCAGAGAACTTTGGTGTCACCGGTTCAAGTGGTACTACTTCTCCACAATCCTTTGAAGTACCAGTTCCGGTAATCTTTAGTTTGTAGATTAGTCCAGCTGGATTACTACTTGGATTAGTATTCGCTACGCCAAAATTCTTTACTGCTATCTCAAGCGTATTTAATCCGTTTACAATCGCTGTTTCAACGTCATAATCCTTAGTTGCGGCATAGTTATGTTCACCAGCATCACCACCAGAGAAAGTTCCAAGAGTAATGTCGTGTGAATTATCTGAAGCGATGGTCAAAACAGCACTATCAATAGTAAGTCCGTTCCACACAAATGACTTCTTGAAGGTTTGTGTTTCTTCTACAGTAGTAGGAGCTACCACTGGGTCATCTCCCCAAATCCACTCAGCTACTGAAGATGGAATAAACTGCACCCAAGCTGGATGAACGGTAGTGAGAAGTTTTGCATAGGCATTTAATTCTTCTACCAAATCCAACTCATCACTCTCAATAACTAGTTCACAAGTTACTGGATCTGGTACTTCTGGTACATTCCACGCTACACAATGGTATGTATTATCTAGCTTAACGCCAGAAATCCATTCTAGGTTGTCAAAGTTCGCTGCGTCTTTGGCACAATACAGCTCAGCTGAAACGTTGCCATTGTTACTACCAGCAAATGGAATATAGTCTGAGCTCCAAACTTCTCGCACTGAAATTTTACTGGCGTCATCCACCTCATCTTCAGATAGAGTTATGACCACATTACCATCATTACCTGTAGGTTCTGAGGTATTCCAAGGTGAACCAAGTTCTCCTTGGTTATCTGGAGAAGATTGATTTGATTGCCCACCCAAAGCCCACTGAAACTCAAAGTCTTCACCGAGGTAACAACTTGGGTTTTGTGCCAAGAAGTCTGCGGCTGTACTGGCTGTAATTTCAGTATAGCCATCATTTGGAAGCAAAGACTCATCTTCACAAATAATCTTTGTGATAGAAATCATTACTTCCTCTTCTGGTTCTGGAGTATCACATTCATCATCAAGAATCTGCTGACCAGTTAGGCCACCAAATTGTGGGTATACAGTACCGAGATTTTGACCATTAGGAAAATCATCAGTTACTGGAATGATGTCGTCTCCATGTCCGTCGTGTCCGTTGAGACCATCTTCATCAACCTCGTTATCTGTGAACGGGTTGTTTGCATGCTCGTTACTTTCATTAGCATGACAAATAGTTATCTCATCGTGGCCATTGTTTCCATTTCCTGGGTTACCTTGCACCACAAATGCCGCAGTTGAAGGTTTGTCATCTCCCATTTTTTTGAGCTGACCATCTTCACCATCTTCACCATCATCTAGATCATCTCCATCATTTGCTGGAGTCTGTACTTCTGTAGGTGGTTCAACTGGTAGTTGTTCCTCAGCAAACACAGAAAAAGGCGCACTGAAGGCGCTTAAAACAACAGCTAACATAGTGAGCACAGCCCAAAGTCGAGCGAGCGAACTATTTTGTACGTATAAATTATTCATAATATTATAAGATTAAAAACTAAAAAACCTCGAGTAAAACGCTAACAATTCCACGTGGTTTGTTTGGAGCCGCGTGATACGTATAATAGTACTACTATCTTTCAAGTTTGCAATTATAGGACACAAAATTTTATAAAAAGCAAATTGTGCCCCTTTTATTTAAAACGGCCCTTTGAGTACCAAGTGGCTACACTTACCTCCTTCTACCACTCCAGGCAGCGCCTGTGTATGTCGCAAAATACGCTCCTGCATTGAATGTTTCAGTTCCCCCAGCTCTCGCATTGAGTATCTTTGTTCATAAATCCAAGGAAAAACTGCACAAGCAAAGAATTGTGCTGGCAGTGCGTTTTCCAAAACACCAATCACCCGCACTTTCTTCCCTCCTTCAATCATTCGCATATCTAGCTCGTTAAGTTCAGTTACATTCATTTCCCAACGGGTACCACGGATATCCTCCAGCATCATAAGCGGCAGTGGTACACCATCCTCGGCACCGAGAAAAACGCCGACCAGTCGTCCTTCTTCAGGATTTTGCCAGAACCGCATCTCGAGCTTCTCTTGTGAGGTATAGTCCTTAGAAAAATTACCGATAGTTCTATCTAAACTAAACCCAACTCCTGCTAAATGAAGTAAGGATCCGCCCGCCAAACTCAAAATCATACTACTACCAAGAATCTTCCACAGTGGGTAGCGATAACCATGTTTGGTGTGCCGGAAGTTGTATACCGCAAAGATGACCATAACCGAAAAAACGGTAATCCAAAGATATGGCAAAACATCAATCATAAAAGAAAAAAACGAGGTGTGAGTCACTTCATAAAAAGAATACTGGCGGTGCATTACCACAAAAAACGTCACAGCAATAGACATGGCGCCCAAGAGCACAGTCATAAACCACAGCACCCACATAGCATACTCTTTACTACCAATTATAAGCTTGGACTGTGGACACAGTGCATCTTTTTCAATTCTACTTAGAACCTGACTCTTTAAATCATGTTGGTTTGGCTGTGATGTTTCCATATCTGTTATATACGCAGTGCGTTTTGGTTTAGTACATTATAAAGCTGTTTCTTGCCACGGGAAATGAGCGTTCCAACCGAACCAGTTGGAATCTTCAAAATATCTGATATTTCCTGGTACTCTTTGTGCTCAAAATACCGCAAAATCAATACCTCACGATATTTTTCATCAATTTCCTCCAGAGCCCGGCCAAGCTCCTCTGCATTTATCTCTTTATCAAAAGCCGACTCTACTCCTTCCTCTTTACTCCTTAGTAGAGTCACCACCTCTTCACTGTCGGCGATAAGGTGACCTTCGGGACGGACGTTTTGCTTGCGATACCAGCTAATGGCCTCATTATGGGCAATGCGATAAATCCATGAAGAGAAGGAGAGTGAGGTATCAAAGCTGTTGAGGTTTTTGTATGCCTTAATAAAAATCTCCTGCATGACGTCGGCCTGATCGTCATAACTACGCACACCTAAGCGAGCAATGTACCGCTTAAGCTTGGCTTCATAACGCTCAATAATAAAACCAAACGAGCTATGCTCCCTTAGAGTCATAGCTACTATTTCTTCATCACTGAGTTGAAACTCTGTATTATCCATAGGCGTAATACACTTATTCTAGCATCTTTGTCCTAATTGAGGACACCTCAGCTTCACAGAACTCTCAGCTGGTTTAATTTATGGACCACACATTCTTGACACACCTGAATATCTATTACACTATATAAATTAGCGACCTTGTTCCTTCTCACCAACCCCTTTTGGAGACTTCTCATGACCACCTTTGCCCGCTCCCTCTGCGCTGTCTTGGCTTTGGTTCTTTTTTCGCTTGCACAGGCAACCCATGCGAGAGACTCAACTGAAGCTGTTCGGATTCCATTTCCGAACGATATTTCATACCACAAAGTGGTATGGGACCACTGGGAAATGCAGCAAGAGGCAGACCATAGGGAGTTAAAATTCCAAAAGCGAATGCTGCTTGAAGAATTCAAGGATGATGCCCGGGGACGAGAAGTCATTTTGTACACCGGTGAAATGTGTGCACAGATATACCGTCCCCACAGCAGGCGGTCAGCCTTCAACTACAAGCTTCGGTATGTCTTTTTTAAAGGCAACCGAATGTACTACACAGTCGTTGATATGACTAACGAGGTCCGTGAAGCCACTAGATCACAAGTGGTCGAACACTGCACCGTGGATCCCGCCAGACGACGATTCACAGTCTGGCTCAGGCAACCACATCGCTGACCAGAAATCCGCCCGCAGAAGACGCCAGCACACCACTGGCGTTCTTTTTTATAAAGCACAGTATTATTTATATTTACCAACATATATTGACAAAACACAATATATATGCCATTATTTTAGTTGGTTTACGCACCTTTCATTCACACTCAACTGGAGATTTCCATGACCAAACTTCTCGCTTCCCTCATCGCTTCCTTCTTCCTTTGCTTTTCTGCTTCGGCGCAGACGAAAGTTCTGATAGGTCCGAAAGTTGTCGCCTCGTTTGACCTCCCAACAGACATCCATTTCATGTACATTGTGACTTGGTTGCAACGGGGGCAAATGCCTATCATCCAACTCCAGATGGAGTCGTTTAAAAAACACAAGGCGAAGAACCAGGAGGTGTATCTGAACACTGATGGTCTGTGTGAATACACTGGCGGCGGTCAGGGACATAGATTCCACATGTCATACTTCTACATCTCGAGCGGGGTGATGTACTCGACAATTGTCGACATGCGAGCCATTCTTGAGCCTGACTTCCGAAAGTCGGAACACAGTATTTGTGAAGTTGTTGGTAACAGGATCTTGATCAAGTCCTGGCAGTAACATCACAAGCACAAACAATTAACCCACGGGCGCCAGTTTCAACTGGCGTTCTTTTTTATATAAAATTCAGCCCTTACCCTTGATAAAAACTATTTTTGTGCTATAATCTTGACCTATGACAGATTCCCCTATCCGTATCAATAAATACCTAGCCGACCAAAAAATCGCCTCACGTCGTGAAGCTGATGCGCTTATTGCTGACAAAAAGGTCTTGGTTAACGGTAAAGTAGCTGTACTCGGCCAACACATCAACCCTGGCGACAAAGTAGAAGTAGTTGGAGCTACCAAAAAGTATCTCTACCTCGCCTACTACAAGGGCCGTGGCGTAATCACCCACTCACCTGCCGCTGGAGAGATTGATATCATCACTCGTCTAAAAAAGGACTACAGTATTACTGGAGTAGCACCGCTTGGTCGCCTAGACAAAGACTCAGAAGGACTGATTCTTCTCACCAACGACGGACGCATCACTGGACCAGTTCTCGATCCAGAAGCCAATCACGAAAAGGAATATGAGGTAACAGTAGACAAGCCAGTTACTGGCATGTTTGTGAAGCTGATGGCCCTTGGAGTAGACATCGAAGGCTACCGCACCAAACCAGCAACAGTAGTTGCGTCACCTCGTAACCAAAAGAAGTTTACTTTGGTAATTACTGAAGGTAAGAAGCACCAAATTCGTCGCATGTGTGCCGCTCTTGGCTACCAGGTGCAGACTCTCAAGCGTCTACGAGTTATGAATATTGAACTCGGCACTTTAAAGCCAAACCAGTACCGTAAGATTGCCGGGGCAGAACTCAAGGAGCTCATGACTACTCTTGGTCTACAAAACAAACTCTAATGACCCATTCACTGGAACAATAAAACCCCGGCGCCTTTGGCGCCGGGGTTTTAGTTTATTGCTTAATCCACCAAAATAGTTGTGGTCTCAGGCAACTTGGCTACTATCACATCTAAGTCTTGCTTAGAATATGAAGTATTTCGCAAGTCGAGCATCTCAAGCTTTTGTAAATTACCAAGCTCATGCGGCAAACCAGTTACTGGATTCCCTGCTAAGTTTAGAACTCTAAGTTCACCAAGCTGACCAATTTCAGCTGGAATACCAGTAAACTCATTATTACTGAGATTGAGTTCGGTTAGTGACTGCAAAAGTCTTACCTCGGCTTTTAATGAACCGGTTAATTGCTTCCCAGATAAATTAAGAATAGTACTCTTATCTCCAACACTAATACCGGCATATACCTCTACTTGTGTACCACCAGCTTCATTGGTTTTTTCTACCACTTCTTTAGCTGCATCAATTGCTTCGCTGTAGGTAATTGTTGTACTTGCTTCTTCTGAGTCCGTCGTAGTGGATGTTCCAGGTGTATACCATACGAACAAAACTCCGATTAGAGCGACCGTCAATAATAGTCCAATTAATTGCATAACCCTAAGTCTACACCCGTTATGGGTATGCACCTATTAAAGTAATTTTTGCCGGTATTACAATCGACTGTAATACTCCATTTAAATGGAGTATTACAAAAACACCACACCCCTTAGGGGTGTGGTGTTTTTAGTTTAGAACTGAGTTGAGTTTTAACTTCCCTTCTTTCGTTCTCCTTCCTTCAACTTTGCTTTTCGGAGTCGAACATTGTGTGGAGTGATTTCGAGATATTCATCTTCAGACATGATTTCAAGTCCTACTTCAATTGAGATAGTGCGTGGGTTAACAAGTACCACCGCCTCATCTGTACCAGAAGCACGCATGTTGGTGAGTTGCTTACCCTTAGTTGGGTTTACCACCATTTCCTCACCCTTTGAAGTGTTTCCAATAACCATACCTTCATATACTTCAGTACCAGCACCAATGTATAGCTGACCACGGTCTTGGAGACTGAATAGAGCAAAGGCGAGTGCCTTGCCTTGAATCATAGAAATCATAGAACCAACTTGGCGCTTCTTGATTTCTCCTGCATAGTCCTTAAAGCCAAGTACTCGGGAGGCTAAGATACCTTCACCCTTGGTATCAACGATAAATTGGTTCTTGTATCCAAGAAGTCCACGAGTTGGTCCTTCAAACATCATACGAACTTGGTTTTCGTGCATGATCATGTTGGTCATAATAAACGCACGGTTTCCGAGACGTTCGATAACAGCACCTTGGAATTCAGACGGTACGTCGACAGTAACTTCTTCAAACGGTTCAGACTTAACGCCGTCAATCTCCTTCACAATTACTTGTGGTTGAGATACCGCGAGTTCATAGCCTTCACGACGCATGTTTTCAAGCAAAATCGCAATGTGCATTTCACCACGACCACGTACTTCGTAACTGTCTCCCTGTGAGAAGTCCACTTGGAGTCCTACGTTGATTTCAAGCTCACGCTCGAGTCGTTCGCGGATTTGTCGTGATGTTACATACTTTCCTTCTCGTCCCGCAAACGGAGATGAGTTAGGCATAAATTGCAGCGCAATAGTTGGCTCATCTACCTTGATAGACGGTAGTGGTTCTGCTGACTCAGAATCAGTCATAGTGTCGCCGATATTGATGTCAGTAAAGCCGGCAATCATCACAATATCTCCTGCAAAAGCTTCATCAGTTTCAAGTTTTGAAATTCCTTTAAAGGTTGAAAGCTTTACAATCTTACCTTTCTTCTTTTCATCCTGTCCTTCGTGCATAACGATAAGCTGTTGGTTAGCTTTCATTGAGCCTTCATAAATACGAGCCACAGCCAAACGGCCAAGGAAGTTGTCGTAGCCAAGGTTAAACACCTGAGCGCGAAGTCCTTCACCAGGTACAAAAGCACGAGCGGCTGGAACTTGTTCAAGAATCACATCAAGGAGTGGAGAGAGGTCCTTTAGTTCATCTTCCATTTTGCGCTTAGCTGTACCATCTCGTCCGACAGCATACACAACAGTAAAGTCTGACTGTTCGTCGTTAGCACCAAGCTCAAGGAAAAGCTCTAGGACCTGCTCTTCAGTTCGAGCTGGATCAGCGGCCGGCTTATCAATTTTGTTGATAACCACAATTGGCTTAAGACCAAGTTCAAGAGACTTCTTGAGTACGAAGCGAGTTTGCGGCATTGGACCTTCCTGCGCATCTACCACGAGGAGCACAGAGTCAATAGAACGAAGCACACGCTCCACTTCTGAACCGAAGTCCGCATGGCCTGGAGTGTCTACAATATTGATCTTTGTTCCCTTGTATTCAACTGACGTGTTCTTGGCATAAATAGTAATACCACGCTCTAGCTCAAGCGCATTACTATCCATTGAAGCACCCTTTTCTCGGGCTCCAGTTTGCTCCATAAGAGCATCTGTAAGTGTAGTCTTGCCATGGTCCACGTGAGCAATAATGGCGATATTGCGAATCTCCTTTGACATTGAAATAATCTTAAAATAATAAACTCGCTTCGTATAAACGAGAAGAGCGCACTCATGAAATGGGCGCGCCCAGAAACGTTGAATAGAATACCTATAAAATGCCTATTTGTCCACCCCCTTGATGAGGTCCTCTTTGGCAGCTTTACTTAGCTTTTTGATGGCCGCTTCCCGCTTATGAGCGTCGCTACGGTTAAACCCAGCTTCTGTATATACCAGTTCAACCGGCCGCCGCACTTTGGTGTACTTAGCGCCAGCTTTGGCTCCATTGTGTGCCTTCACCCGCTTCTCGGGGTTGGTAGTAACCCCCGTGTATAGACTAGCGTCATTGCAACGCACCACATACACAAACCAATTTGTTTCCATGTTTTAGAGATTACCCTGAAAGGCTTGGTTCATATAGTAGGCAAAGACCGAGGCAGCAATAACAATAACGATGAATTTAAGCAGCATATTTTTGAATCCTAGTCCGATTACGCCAAGTGTAATAAAAGAGCACTATAAGCATGAGGATGCCTAGTGGATAGAGAATATAAGTCGATAGCAACATGCCAAATATCGATACCCCAAAAGATTTCTGAATCATTCGCACATCAGCCAAAGTCTTGAAGTACCCAGCCGGTACCTCATCAGTTCCAATTGTCATCATGTACGCACCGACGTTTTCTGGTGTACTGACTTCCACTCGGTAGACACCTGGACCAATCTCCGCTTCAAAAGTTGGACTATTAGCTAACGTGAGTCCAAGTCCCCCGTCACGCTCCTCTTCCCATACGATATCCTTAGCACGTAAACGACCGACCTCTACCACTCCAGCATTTTGTGTATTTTCGCGAACTGCAATTAACGAAAATGGAGTTGGTGTATCAGCCGCCAACTGCGAGACCTTGATAGTAAGCATGGTTGTTTCTCCAATTGTAAATTCATACATGTGTGGGTCACCTGCCAACAGTCCTAAGTAATGTGCTTCTAGATTGATGTTGCTATCAATAATCTGCGGCTCATACGGAACAATTGTTGAGTTTAGTGTTGGATTGTATGCATAAGAAATAATTGGCAACAAAAAAACCGTAAGTACTGTGAGTGGGAGAAAGCGTAAATTCATAAGTTCTTTATATTGTACCAAAAAAGCAGCGCGTCCTAAAGGACGCGCTGCTTAATAAAAGATTATTCCCAGGTGTGCTTGTTAAGCACCTTCTCAATTTTAGTTTCACTGATACCTGCTTCACGAAGAATTGCTTCTACAGTTTCCTTGTCGTTGGCTTCTTTGGCGACACGCAGAGCATCCTTCTGCTCAGTTGATAGTCCGGCAAATGACCCACTATGGAAACGGCCACTACCGTGACGCATTCCTGACTTTGCCTGTAGACCAAGGTCGTCCAAGATAAGCTTAGCCTCGACAAACTTACCCTCTTCCTTTAATTCATGCGCTTGCTTAAATAGCGCAAAATCTTCTTCTGTGTTTACGAGATCATAAAGTGGAGTACCTTCGACCGCTGCTTGGAAAGCAGCAAAATCGTTGTCTTCAACCGCTTCGCGAATAGCTTCATGTGAGGCATGGCGCAATGAAGCCATCGTCTCTTCATCAACTCCTGCTTGTACTAGTACATCGCGGGCTTTTTCTACTTCACCCTTACGTCTTAGGTCACGGGCTTGGTGGAAGGCTTGAACTTGTACTGATGATAGACCTAGTTGCTGTGAATAATGTGTTCCTACGTATGCCTGGGCACCGGTTGCAGTAACTGCAAACGCCGCAATGGCAATAAGTAATGATTTAGATGGCATGTGTAAGATTCCAATTAACTAAAAACAATGAATTCATTGTGAGCTCTCGCTCACCCTAATTCATACGTTCACTAGAATCACTTATTTCACCGCTCGAGTGCTGCAAAATAATTCCACAATTTGGCAAGGGACTTCCAGCCCGGACCTTCATAATCAATAACCGATTGGCAGGTATCTATCTCATAGTTAACCTCGTCACGGGTAATCCGAAACTTATGATTAGTGCCAAGAGCACCATTTCGGCAGTCTGGTACAGACCAAGTACGAGTATCAGAAAGTAATTGCTCTGTGGTAAGCGATCTGATTAATTCTTTGCGAATTGACCTAGGGATTCGCCCTTCTTTCA
>Ga0209542_10007899_pt1 | contig 20060 bp, 22 predicted proteins | sample RifCSPhighO2_01_FD_184028 | JGI IMG/M metagenome (GOLD analysis project Ga0209542, IMG submission 184028) | Soil microbial communities from Rifle, Colorado - Rifle CSP2_plank highO2_0.1 (SPAdes) (version 2) | ecosystem: Environmental > Terrestrial > Deep subsurface > Rock core/Sediment ...
CCGATTTTGCCAAATACTGCATTGTGGGCCACAGCGAGCGTGGTGAAAGCGATGAGGTTGTTCAGCTTAAAATAAACGAAGCCCATGCTGCCGACCTCATACCCATTGTCTGCTTTGTTCAGCCCGAAAGATTAAGCGCGCTAAACTTAGATGAAGAAGCTGGGGAAGTGGTGTTGCTGTGGGAAGATCCGGGGAATATCAGTCACGGTGGAGTTTTCACGCCCAAACCTTCGCAGGAGATTGCCGAAGGTACCGCAAAAATAAAACAGGATCACCACATTACTAGCCCTTTCATTTACGGCGGTTCCATAAATAGACAAAACGCCTACGAATTAGCTAATATACCCGGACTGGACGGCGGGATTGCAGGGGGTGCGAGTCTTGATCCCAAACACCTCTTTGAAATAATCCAAGCATTCGCGAAACCAACTTCAAAATGAGATATGTTGATCTTGGAAAAACGGTGGAAAACCATCAAAATAAACGTATGAAGGAAGACGCAAAAAATAAAAGAAAATTTGGAGGTGTTCATATATTTCTCCTTTTGGGCGTTGTGCTTTTGGGTTTTGGACTATTATTTTCTAAAAGTGTCCGCGCGCTTTTTAATCCTGTTTCAATTGTTTCAAACATTGTTTCGCCAAATCTAAAGGAAACTGATGGGCGAACAAATATTTTACTTCTCGGATTAGATAGAAGAGCAACACCAATCGATCAATCAATTTTAACCGACACGCTCCTTTTCGCTTCAATTGGCAGGGTGGAAAAAAATGTTGCCATGGTTTCGTTACCAAGAGATTTATGGGTAAAAGCTGACGCCGGCAAAGGTTCACATTTTATGAAGATTAACGCAGTGTACGCGGTTGATGGGGTTGATGAGCTGGTTCGCGTTGCCGAGGAAGTTTTGGGAATGCCGGTTCACTATTACGCGGTTGTTGATTTTAATTTGTTCAAAGACTCAATAAATATTTTGGGTGGGGTAGAAGTAGATGTTGAAAACAGTTTTGTTGATTTCGAGTATCCAATAGAGGGTAGGGAAGCCGATTTGTGTGGGAGAACTTCTGAGGAGATAGGAAAAATGGAGGGTTATGTTTCGAGTGCGATTTTTCCCTGCAGATACGAAACGGTTTCTTTTGAAAAAGGTAAACAGATTATGGATGGAGAAACTGCTTTAAAATATGTTAGATCGCGAAAAGGCTCAAATGGGGAAGGCACGGACTTTGCCCGTTCTCACAGGCAGCAGACCGTTATCATGGCAATAAAAAACAAAATGTTGTCCCTGGAAACTTTGATTGACCTGCCAAAACTGGCGGAGCTTTATACAACATATGCAGATCATGTAGATACAAACATTGGAGTAAGCGAGGTTCAAGGATTTTATTTACTATCCCAACAAATTGACTTTAGTTCTGTAAGATCAATTGTTTTGGATGATAGAAGTGCCGCTGATCAGGGTGGATTGCTATATGAACCAACAGACGCAAGTTTATATGGAGGCGCGTATGTTTTGGTTCCGCGCGCCGAGAACTATTCCCAGCTTCACGCGTATATCCAAAGATATGTTTTTGGGGAGTGACACTTTGCTAATAAAATGATTTATATACTCCACGGTGAAAACTTATCCGCAACTAGAAACTTTATTCTAAAACTTCAAGTAGACAATAATATTAGTTCTAAAAAAGAATTCTTGGTTGAAGACACAACGCCTGGCCAACTTGCTGATGCGGTGGTATCAATTGATATGTTTGGTGGAGGCTCAATGGTTATTCTTGATGTAACAAAGGCCGGGCGGGCCAAAATGGATGGCTTTGTTGAAGTTTTGGCTGCAATGCCTGCCGAAACCCTCGCCGTGGTGTTTTCGGCTAAAGATCTTTCAAAAGCCAATGCATTTATAAAAAATGCGCAGAAGATTGGTGCAAAAACCGCGGTTTTTAAACCAACATCGCAGGCAAATGTTTTTAAGTTTGTAGATATGGTTTTCGCGGGAAACAGAAGCGCAAGTTATAAGGAGTTACGGGCTCTGCTAATTTCCGATGCCGATCCGATTTATATTTTCTCAATGCTCACTTACGGTTTACGAAATGTTTTGTACGCAAAATTTAATTCTCCGGCGCTCAACAAAATATCCCCGTTTGCAAAATCAAAAGCAAAATTTCAGGCTCAGAAATTAACCGAAGAAAAAGTTGCTGATCTTTATGAAAAGTTTTACGAAATGGATAGAGATGTGAAGATAGGAGTTCAATCGCCAGAAACATTGCTGCCGCTGGCGATTGAAAAGATACTGCATTTGGCGGGCCGTTAGGATTTAGGAGCAGGCACAGTAAGGAAAACTCCTAATACAAGAATGAAGGTCCAGACTGTGAACCCCGCTTGTGCGTCCGTCACCAATGTAACTATTCCGCCTGCAATAGCACCAGCAAAAAAGGTAAACATCTTCATACGCGCAGTCATTACAGCCTCCCGCTGCCATAGGCATAGTTAGTTCAGTGGCCTATAGTACCACAGTTTTAGATGCCAGTCAATACAAAAATCCCAAAGTGCTATATTATTCCTAAGTGTCGTTTTTTCAGCCACGGAAGTACATAAAAGACGAGTCTTTCGATCCAATTTATCGTCCAGTGAGTAAGAAATTTGCCATGAGAGTTTTTGCCTATCCGGTGGTTTTTACCGCCCTCGGAGTGTTTTTTCTCATGACCCAGGTTTTTCTACCACTTATTGTTTTCACCACCCAAGACACTATTTCCCGTCCGGTTCAATCTACGGTTCTTGGACTGGCAAGCGGTTTTAGAGAGTTTGAATTTTCCGAACTTCAAAACACGCAAGGCACAACCTTGGAGGCAAATGTTCCAGAATTTTATTACATTACGATCCCAAAACTGCGAATTGAACATGCGCGCGTCGATTCTTCGCCATCAGACTTAAATCCCGATGATGCGCTTGGTCATTACATTGGTTCAGCACAACCCGGGCAAAACGGCGACACGTTTATTTATGGGCACTCGGTCTTGCCGTCTTTCTACAACCCAAAAAACTACAAAACAATTTTCTCAACACTTCACCAACTAGAAATTGGCGATGAATTTACGATTGAATACAACAACAAAACCTACACATACAAAGTGGAGCAAAAGAAAACTTTGAAGCCTAATGAAGTAGATCCGCTAGGGGGTTACAAACCAAAATACTTAAATGAATCAACCGTTACCCTAATGACCTGCTCGCCTCCGGGTACAAAAATAAAAAGATTGTTGGTGAATGCGGTACTGGTGGATTAGGAGTTACTCTTCCGTAATTTCCCGTTCAAACCCGCTCAAAGCAAGTTTTCGAGGGCCTATCAGCAAAACGTAAGCCGCGGCAGAAAATGAGGCAACTGCCATTGTTATACCAAGTAAAGTATTAGAGCCTGTGGCGGGTACGGTAGATTCAGTTGTTTCAGCAACATCACCAGCGGCTAAAACTGTTGCGGGTTGGGCATTTACTGGAGCTTGTGCAATTTCACCAAAAACGCTACTTTGGGTCGTAGCGCCCATAACTTCTTTATTAGCGTCGGAAGCGTTGTAAACCACAGTTGTTTCTCCACCATCGGTAGATGCGGAAGAGTCTTCAATATCAATTTCCTGTGAAAATCCGGTGATTAAATAGTAAAGAGCGCCAAAAAGAAGTAGCGATACCGATAAGGTCACTACGAAAGTCTTAAATCCACTTTTTGCTTGTTGTTCAGTATACATCGGCAGACTATAGCCCCATCAAATAACTTGTGTCTATTGTACCATCAATGGGGAGGGTGGTTTCAAGTAGATCCTTGTTCACGAAAGTTTCGCGCGAAACTTGCCTCGCCTCAACCCCAACCCACACCAAAGCCGCTATTAGGGTCGTTATTATTATAAGATTTAGCTCTTTCATAGTTTTATAATGTGTAAACCACAACTGAAATTCTTACGTCCGTCCCGCCGTCTTCCCTCGCGGTTGTTCTCACATCTCTTATTTCAGCGAACCTTTCAGCGTTTTCTATTGCCCCAACCAACTGCGGTATCGAGTCCAAGCTTCCCGTAAACTCTATTTCAAGTGAAATCCCACCTTGGGAATCTTCGGAGCCTTCCTGTTGCCTAAATCTTTGAACAACAAAGCCCGCGTCTGCCGCGTCCAACACTAGTTCCTGCAAATATTCTTCAAGCTCAGGTCTCTCGGGCAATTTTTTGTAAAGTAAATCTATTTCCGCGCTAAGTCCGTTTATTTTTTCACTCTCACTTTCTATTTTTGCCACCTTTGTTTCCAGGCCAAGCTTAATATCGCGCAGTTCAGCCAAGAACTTTCCATTTTGAGCCGCAGTTATAGCAAGGGGCCTAATTCCAAAAATTACAAATAAAACCACGGCCGCGACCGCTAAACTAACATAAAGTCTCACCAGGTTTTCCGGTTTCCTCGCAATTTCTCTTTGGTAGGTCGCGCCTATGTCTTTTGGTATTTTAAATTCGATCAAAATATTACCTCCAATGTTGTCGTAAATTCATTTTCCGTGCTATCCAGCGTTGCGGATTGTATAACAACTTCTTTCGCAAAGTTTGCGTTAAAATAATTTGAAATTAGTAACGCAATTTCCAGTGGGGACTGAGTCCTCACCGTTAGAGACATTTTGTCATTTTGTATGAAAGAGCTATATAAAAACACGTTTGAAGGAATCCCGTTTACAAATGCTTCTATACGGGGAGTGTATTCCACGCGTTGGGACTCTAGCCGCTGCAAAGAATCAGTTCGCTTTATAACCCCCCTTATTTTTTCCTCGGCCAAAGCTTTGCTCGAAACATTTGCTTCCAAAGCCTTAATTTCTGCCTGAAGATTTTTTGTAAGAACAACTGTTCTTGCGTTATAAAGAGAAAGTGCAACAAAAAGAAGCTGGATTAAGATAATTAACCCCCACGCCACTTTCGATATTTTAAATTGACGCCTTTCGCGTGTCTGAAGAGTTTGAAATTCTAAAACGTTTTGAAGGAGGTTGGGGCTTTCGGTAGGGTCTTCCTGCTTAAGCGGACTTTTTCTTTGATTTAGCAGGCTTTGTAGTTTCAGCTTTAACCGGTTTAGCAGGTTTTTCGTGGGCAGAGATTTTATTTGCATACCTTGATTTTAGTCTATTTGCCTTGTTTTTGTGAATCGACTTTTCTTTGACTGCTTTATCAAGGGTTTTTTGTAAAATTGTAAGATTTTCTGAAAGTAGTTTTGCATCCGCCTTGCCATCTTTAATTAGGCCGCGAATATTTTTAATCGCTGTTTTAACTTTTTCGCGCCAGAATGCATTGTGGGTATGTTTTCTTGCCGAACCTCGTATTGCTTTTTTTGCTGACTGCGTATTAGCCACGGCGGTAATATACATTTGCGGGAGCTTTTTGTAAAGTGATCCTATATTCTGCTAAAGTAGGGATTAATGGTTAATAAAATCTTACAAAGTGGGGGAAGTTTTTTAATGCGAACCCAAAAAACAATTCTTTCCGCAGCCTTTGTTATAGCCTTTACCTACGGCCTCGCGGCCATTTTAAGTTTAGTACGTTCCCGCCTTCTGGCGGGCTTTTTCGGAACTGACGTTGAGCTTGCGATTTTTTACACGGCCGATAAAATCCCAAGCTTTATTTACTCCCTTTTGGTGGTAGGAACCATCTCCACAGTCTTCATTCCGGTTTTTACAAACATCCGAAAACAAGATCCAGTTCAGGCCTGGAAAACAGCCTCATCCATGATTAACATAAGCATTTTGGTTTTTGGGTTTTTGGGAATTCTGGTTTATTTACTTGCGCCCACTTTAATTAACGCCCTTTCTCTTGGAAAGTTTACAAGCGACCAAGTCATGCTTGGAGCAAATCTAATGCGCATAATGATTGGCGCTCAATTACTTTTAATTTTAAGCAGTTTCATTACCAGCCTTTTGCAGTCTTTTAAATACTTTATTTTACCGGCGTTAGCTCCCATTTTGTATAACCTCGGAATGATAGGAGGAGTTATGTTTTTGACCCCAAAGTATGGAATTTACGGCCCGGCGTATGGTGTTGTTATTGGAGCGGTTTTGCACCTAGGTATTCAAATTCCACTCGCTAGAAAAATTAACTTTGATTACAAATTGCTCTTAAATTTTAAAGACAGGGGTATAAAAGAAATCTTCTCACTCATGCCCTCAAGAATTTTTGGTTCGGCATTAGTGCAAGTTTCAACCATAATTAATAATTCCTTGGCAATTTTAGTTTCTACCTCATCGGTTGTTATTTTTAGATTCGCGGACCAGCTGCAGTCTTTTCCAGTAAACCTGTTTGGCGCCTCCATTGCTTTAGCCGCCTTGCCAACGTTGTCTTTCGAAGCTGATGAAGTTGATCGCGTGAATTTTAAAAAAACTTTCTTAACATCTTTTCACCAAATGATGTTTTTGGTAATTCCGGCAAGCGTAATACTGCTTATTTTACGGGTTCCCCTAGTACGCTTGGTTTTTGGTGCGGCAAACTTTCCCTGGGAGGCAACGGTTAAGACTTCCTACACCTTAGCCTTTTTTAGCATTTCAGTTCTTGCCCAAAGTTCTGTGTACCTGCTGACTCGTGCGTTTTTTGCTCTCAAAGACACGGCAACTCCGGTTAAAGTAAATGTTTTCAATATGCTTTTTAGCACAGGGCTATCGCTTTTTTTGGTTCGATATTTAGGGCTTGGGATTTGGGCAGTAGCCTTTTCCTTTTCAATGGCGGCATGGGTTGATATGCTCCTTCTTCTTGTTTTGCTTGGGCGAAAAATTGGAGGCTGGGAATGGAAGGCGCTTATTAAACCTTTCACAAAAATAAGCTATTCAGCAATTTTCATGGCAATTGTTTTGTACGTTCCGCTAAAGTTTTTGGACAGATTAGTTTTTGACACCACACGAACATTGCCGCTTGTTATTCTTACGGCCATGGTCACACTTGCTGGAATCGCCTCGTATCTGTTTTTCACCTGGCTTTTTAAAGTTGAGGAAATTGAGCTACTCTATAAGTTGGCCAAAAGACTTAACTTATCCCGTCAGCCTGTTGTAGAAAGTGTTCCCGAAGCTATACAAGGCTAGTTTTGCTAGAATCCCACTGTGAAACAAGAAAATATTAGAAATTTTTCGGTAATTGCGCACATTGACCACGGCAAGTCCACACTCGCGGACAGATTCTTGGGAATTACCGGAACCATCGATGCCAGACATCTTACGGCTCAAACTTTGGACAGCATGGAGCTTGAAATTGAAAAAGGCATCACCATAAAACTCAAGACCGTAAGAATGAAATATTCGGTCAACGATCAAGATTACCAACTAAACCTTATAGATACTCCCGGGCACGTGGATTTTTCTTACGAAGTTTCGCGATCTCTTGCTGCGTGTGAGGGTGCAATTTTAGTTGTTGACGCAAGTCAGGGAATTCAAGCCCAAACCGTCTCTAATGTTTACAAAGCGCTTGATGCAAACCTCACCATAATTCCGGTTTTAAATAAAATTGACTTAAACATTGCTGAAGTTGAAAAGGTTACAAAAGATTTGGTTGAAACTTTTGGTTTTAAAACGGAAGAGATTTTAAAAGTTTCGGCAAAAACAGGTGAGGGGGTAAAAGAGTTGTTAGACGAAGTGGTAAAGCGAATTCCCGCACCACAAGGTGTGCCAAATAAACCTACCCGTGCGCTAATCTTTGACACTTTTTATGATGAATTTTTAGGAGTTGTTGCAATTATAAAAGTTGTTGACGGACGTTTTGATACAAACCTTATTTCAACACGGAAGAAAATTAAATTTTTAGCAACGGGCGCTGTTTCTATCCCAGAAGATGTTGGAATTTTAATTCCAAAAAGAAAAAGCGGTGTAAGTTTGGAAACCGGAGAAGTAGGCTATATTGCAACGGGGCTAAAATATATTCAGGAAGTTAGGGTTGGAGATACCGTAGCTTTAGAGAGCGAAGTTTCCAAAGGTGGTGTGGAAATGCTTCCGGGCTATAAAGAAGTTAAGCCCTTTGTATTTGTAAGCATATTCCCCCTGGAAAATGACAAGTTTCCGGAACTACGCGAAGCTTTGCAAAAACTTTCTCTTTCAGATTCATCTCTTTCGTACGAGCCGGAAAGTAGCAGTGCATTAGGGTTTGGATTTAGATGTGGCTTTTTGGGCCTTTTACACGCTGATATTATTCAGGAAAGATTAGAGCGTGAGTACAACCTTGAATTACTCGCCACCACGCCCTCCGTCGAGTATCAGATTTCCTTAACTGATGGCACCGAAACTTCAATAAAAACTGCCTCTGAGTATCCAGACAGAACCCGAATTGCAGAAGTTCGCGAGCCATGGATTTTGCTCCACATCGTAACCCCAGCCCAATACATTGGTGGAGTTTTAACACTTTGTGAAGAAAGACGGGGAATTCAAAAAAAAGTCGAGTACCCTTCGCAAGATAGAGTAGTGCTTGAGTACGAACTCCCTTTGATTGAACTTGTTTTTAATTTCTTTGACGAACTAAAAAGTGTTTCTTCAGGTTTTGCAAGTTTGGATTACGACTTTTTGGAATACCGGCCGGTTGATGTTGTAAAACTCGATGTTTTGGTTCACGGAGATGTTGTCGAACCTTTGTCGCGTTTAGTTTTAAAACAAACTGCTGAAGAAGAAGGCCGGGAAATCTTAAAAAAGCTTAAAGGTGTGATTCCAAAACAGCAGTTCAAAGTTTCACTTCAGGCGGCAATTGGCGGGAAAATTGTTGCGCGTGAAGATATTTCTTCGATGGGCAAAAATGTTTTAGCAAAAATGTCGGGTGGACATAGAGAGCGAAAAGATAAGTTGTTGAAGGAGCAGAAAAAGGGTAAGGCGAGGCTTAAGAAGTTTGGGAAGGTTGAGATTCCGCAAGAGGCGTTTAGGCAAGTTTTGAAAAGCTGATTTAAAAGAGAAAGGCGTTAACTCAGTTAAGATGAGAGTTAACGCCTTCCGTTGGTTCATAAAAGTTTAGATGTCAGATGGCATCAGCCCAAAGGCTTCAACTGCCTCGTCTAAACTGGTCATGAACTGTAGTTCGAACTGCTGCTCTTCCCTCCCATGGATGCCCAATTCGGCGCCGTTCGAGAAGGGTACCCAGATGTTACCGTGCAGAACTTCATGATCGTCCAGCAGACGATTCATAACGATCGTGCTTCCGGTCAGACATTTGAATGAGCGATGTTCCCCCCTGCCAAAAGTAAAGATCGGCCCTATTTGTGGCAAGTTCGGTGTTCCGAGACCCTTTCTCTCGGTTTCTGCGATAAGGGTACGACGCTCCTCGAGCTTTAGGTACGCCTCCTCCGTCATCACAGCGGTGACACCATTGTTACTATTTGCATAAAACTTTGCCATTTGTTCCTCCTTTTAAGGTTGATGGCTTGAAGCTTTTTTGGTCCCTAATTTAGGGTCCGTGCTACCATTATAGCCCCATTTTCACGAGCTGTTAATACTATGGGATAATAGGATAGTTAAAAGCCCCGCTAGGAAAATGAATCTCCTTGGCGGGGCTTTTAGGTTCGAGGCGTGTTTCAGTCTGTGGGGGAGACGGAAATTGGTTTTCCGCAGCTACAGGCCAAGTCATGTTCCTTTTGGGCTGATGCCGTTTCCACTTCCAGCTCCTCTGTGAAAACGGTTTTCGATGAATACCATACACCGGGATCCGTCCTCACTGAACAGGAGAAAAAGACACGGATCGTTTCTCCCAAGTCCTTTTCGATGTACCTATCATCCTCCTCCTCGTACGGGTCGTTTTGAGGATTCCCGTCCATACCATCTTCGTCGGGATCGTAGCTCTCGGCGTCGATCTGCCGTTGATCCGCTTCCGCATTGTCGGTGGAGAAAATTCCTGCCGGGCCATAATAAGGCTTTTTGCTAGACATTGTAACCTCCATGATTTGTGGAAAGGATAAAGCTAATTTGCCACATGATTGTACAACCTTTTCATCAAAGCGTCAAACACTATGGGCTCGCAAATCATAAAACTTACTAAAACCCCATTGACACGCTTAGCACTCATATGCTATTAGTGATAACACAAGAAAATATATATATGGAGATAGGTTTAACTGATCGTCAAATAAAACTTCTGGAGGCAATAATTAGGGAGTATTCAGAGTCCTCGGAGCCTGTAGGTTCCAAAACAGTTGTTGCAAAGTATTCCATCAAAGCATCGCCTGCAACAATTAGAAACGAAATGGCGGCACTTCTTGAAGACGGCTTTTTGGAAATGATGCATACATCTTCAGGTAGAATCCCAACGGCTCGAGCATTTAAGTATTTTATCGAGCAGATAATGGAAGAAGACGAACTTCCGGTTTTACAGGAAGTTGCGGTTAAGCAAAGACTTTGGCCTCAAAGGTTTGAATTTGAAAAGCTTTTGAGAAATGCGGTTTTGTCTCTTTCGGAAACCACAAGAAATATGGCACTTGCCTTAACGGAAGATGGTTTTATAACCCACGCGGGCTCAGTTCATATGCTTGATAACACAGAATTTTTAGACATTGACGTTACAAGGTCCGCGTTAAATTTAGCCGACAGTTTTGACGATCTTGTTAGAATTTTTACAAATCTTTCTAAAGATGGTGACGTAAATGTTGCAGTGGGGGAGGAAATTGCTTATCCAAACATGGAGCAGGCGGCACTTGTTTTTTCAAAGTTTAGAAGTGGAAACAAGGTTGGATATATTTCGGTACTGGGGCCGTCACGTATGAAATATTCATTTGTTGTGCCTTCAGTTAGGTACACAAAAAATTTGCTTGAAGAATTTAGCGGTAATTGGTAATTTCAAAAAATATGACTAAGAAAAAGGATGAATTAAAAAATAAAGATAACGTTGCCGCCGAAGATGCTAAAAGGGTTGAGGAGCTTGAGAATAATTGGAAACGAGCCCTGGCAGACTATCAAAATTTGCAGAAACGCGTTGCTGAAGAAAGGGAAAGTATTGTAAAGTTTGCAAATGCAATGCTGGTTTTAAGAGTGCTTCCGATTTTGGATAATTTGCTTTTGATGCATAAGCACGATGAAGACCCGGGTTTAAAGATGACGATTAAAGAGTTTGAGAAAATCTTGGCTGAAGAGGGTGTGAAGGAAATAGAAGCGGAAGGAAAAGGTTTTGATCCGCATGCTATGGAGGCGATAGAAAAGGTAAAAGGCGAAGAAGGAAAAGTTATAGAAGTTTTGCAAAAAGGCTACATGTATAAAAATAAAGTTTTACGTCCGGCTAGAGTTAAGGTCGGCGGCGCGACAAGCGCGAAGGAGGAAAATTAAAATGCCAAAAATAATAGGAATTGATTTAGGAACTACAAACAGCGCAATGGCTGTGATGGAGGGTGGTCAGTATAAAGTAATCCCAAACCACGAGGGGGCAAACACAACGCCTTCAATGGTTTCATTTGGCGCGGGAGGTGAGGTTGTGGGAGTTTCGGCAAAACGCCAGCAAGTTGTAAACCCCAAAGACACAATCTTTTCGGTGAAAAGACTTATGGGCATGAAGTTTAGTTCGCCCGAAGTTCAAAAGTTAAAGAAAAATTACCCGTATGCAATTGTTGAGGGAACTAACGGAATGGCCGCAATTGAAGTTGGAGGAAAAATTTACACACCGCAGGAAATCTCGGCAAAGATTTTGCAAAAGCTTAAAACTGATGCGGAAAAATACTTAGGCCAGACAGTTACAGACGCGGTTATTACAGTTCCTGCGTATTTTGATGATGCACAAAGATCAGCAACAAAGGAAGCTGGGCAAATTGCAGGCCTTAATGTTCAAAGAATTATTAATGAGCCAACTGCTGCGGCTTTAGCTTATGGGTTGGACAAAAAAACTAATGAAAAAATTGCCGTTTACGATTTGGGAGGCGGAACTTTTGACGTTTCTATCCTGGAAATTGGTGATGGGGTTTTTGAAGTTAAGTCCACAAATGGTGACACACACTTGGGCGGAGATGATTTTGATCAGGAAGTAATAAACTGGCTTTTGGAAGAATTCAAAAAGGATCAAGGCGTTGATTTATCGGCTGATAGACAAGCAATGCAAAGGCTAAAAGATGCCGCAGAGAAGGCAAAAATTGAGCTTTCAAGTTCACAGCAAACAGAAATAAATATTCCGTTTGTTACAGCGGACGCTTCAGGACCAAAACACTTAAATATAACTTTAACTCGGGCAAAACTTGAGCAACTGGTTGACGCTTTGATTCAGCGAACGATAACGCCTATGGGAAATGCGTTAAAAGACGCGGGTTTGGCTAAGGGAGATATTAACGAAGTGATTATGGTTGGCGGAATGACCCGAATGCCAAAAGTTACCGAAGTTGTGAAAAACTTTTTTGGTAAAGAACCGCACAAAGGAATTAACCCTGATGAAGTTGTAGCAATTGGAGCCGCAATTCAAGGTGGAGTTTTGGGCGGAGATGTTAAAGACGTGTTGCTTTTGGATGTAACCCCCTTAACTTTAGGAATTGAAACTTTGGGCGGAGTAAGTACACCGTTAATTAAAAGAAATACCACAATTCCAACCTCGGCCTCACAAACTTTTAGCACCGCGGCTGACAGCCAGACCACGGTTGAGATAAATGTGTTGCAGGGCGAGCGCGAAATGGCTGCAGATAATAAGTCTTTAGGCAGGTTTATACTGGATGGCATTCCGCCGGCTCCACGAGGTGTTCCGCAGGTTGAAGTTAAGTTTGATATTGACGCAAACGGAATTATAAATGTTTCAGCAAAAGACAAAGCTTCAAACAAAGAACAGAAAATTACGATTCAGGGAGGCGCTGGTCTAAGCAAAGATGAAATAGAAAAAATGGTTCACGATGCCGAAGCTCACGCTGAAGAAGATCGTAAGAAAAAAGAAGCAATTGAAAGTAGAAACATTGCCGATTCGCTAATTTATACCGCGGAAAAAAGCTTGAAAGACGCTGGAGATAAAGTTCCGGCTGATGTTAAAACAGAGGTTGAAACAAAAGCTAAAAGTCTAAAAGATGTGTTGCAAACCGCAAGTGTGGATGAGCTGAAACAAAAAACTCAGGAATTAAGTACCGCGATGCAAAAGATTGGCCAGGCGATGTATCAAGGGCAACCGGGGCAAGAAGGTCAGCCAGGTCAGTTTGGCGATCAAAAACCCGAGGATGAAAAGGAAGGCGAAACCGTCGAAGGCGAAGTGGTTGAAGAATAAAATTTTGATTGGAAATAAAAAACAGCCGCGTTGAGTGCCCGCGGCTGTTTTGTGTTACCAGAGCAGCGAAGAAATATCGTACCCGATGCGTGCGATTTCGTTTTGCCTGAGCGGTACCTCGAGAGAGTCGTCGCTGTGCACCTTTAAGGAGAGCACGAAGTATCTTCCATCAGTTCTGTCTGGAAGTCTCCCGATTGTCCACCTCATACCAACGATAAGCTTGCTCATAGGATCAAAGACTTGAGCCAGACCCTGTCTGAAGGTTCCGATTTCCCAATCATTGCTGTAAGTGTTGATGCAGGTGTAAGTAAAATCGTAGACTGGATCGGAGTGAGTCAACTCCCAATGTACAAGCTCGTCTTCTTCCAGCACTTGGTTACTAACTATTAGCACAGCTCGGAGAGTGAAGTCACCCACCTTTTTTCTGTACGAAGGGACTCCAGTATAGAGCCCAACCCCCCTTTTCTCCCTCTCTTCTACTCCATATACAAGATGCATTTTCGTCTCCTTGTGACTTCGCTACAAAGCATAAATTTGTGCTTTATATTGAAACCACGTAGCTAGTGGGTAAGATGACTTATAGTCTAGCACTTTAATTATTTGGAGTCAATCCAGTCAGCAAGTGCTAAAATGCTTTTTGTATGGCCACAAAAAAAGATTATTACGAAGTTTTGGGCGTGCCTCGAAGCGCTTCCCAAGACGATATAAAAAAAGCGTATAGAAAAATGGCGCGGGAGCATCACCCGGATGTTGCGGCAAATACAGACAAAACTGAAGCCGAAAAAAGATTCAAAGAAATTAACGAAGCCTACCAAGTTTTAAGTGATTCCCAGAAAAAGAAAATGTACGATCAATTTGGCCACGCCGCGTTTGGTGGAGCAAGTGGAAGTGATGCTGGAGCAGGCGGTCCGTTTGGAGGATTTGGTGGGTTTGGTTCGCAAGGTGGAAAGTGGGGGCCGTTTACTTACACTTATACGTCGGGCGGTGCCGGTGGCAATGCAGGTAACGGAATGGATTTTGATCCTTTTGACATTTTCGAAGAAGTTTTTGGATTTAGAGGCTTTGGCGCGCAACGTGGCCCGCGAAAAGGAAAAAATCTTTATTACGAACTGCACGTTGATTTTGCCGACGCGGTAAAAGGTGCTGAAAAAACAGTAAATATAGAAACTGGTAACATTTCGATAAAAATTCCACAGGGCGCAAGAGATGGTACGGAATTAAGATTTGCAGGAAAGGGCGCACCTGGGCCACAGGGGTCGCCTTCCGGCGATTTATACATAAGTTTACGAGTTAGAACGCCACAGGAGTTTCAAAGAGTTGGAGATAATTTGGGAACAGCTGTGGAAATAGATTTTGTTCAGGCAACTTTGGGGGATATGGTGGAAGTTGCGGTTGTTGATGAAAATTCGTCAAGTGGATTGGGCAAAGCGAAATTAAAAATCCCAGCCGGAACACAACACGGAACGCAATTTAGGCTAAAAGGTAAGGGAATGCCAAAGTTGCGTGGAACGGGAAAAGGCGATATTATCGTTCAGGTTTTTATAAAAATGCCCACAAGGTTAAGTCGAAAGCAAAAGGAGCTTTTGGAAGAGTACGGAAATCTCTAAATCTACCCAAGTCTTAAAGGAGAAGAGGATGCAGTCTAGATCGTACCGCAATCGTAATCGGGGTGTTGTCAAGGAGGGTACTTTTCGCTTTGAATTTGAAGGTGAGGAGTATCAGGTAACTGGCAAGTTGTGGATGGATAGATACATAATGTTTCCAGACGTCCGCTTTGCGACTGTTGGAGCATTTCTGAAAAACAACAAGCTGGAAGTGGATCTTTCCACCCACCCACCCTACTCAAGCGACGCCGCGCTTGAGGCAACTGTAGTAAATCCTGCACCAATCTACGCATAAATTAACTGGAGGACGTTACCACTCTGAACTAATCCGAGAAAAAGAAAGGGAGTGAACATGTTCACGTTTGAGTATATGCACGTACTTTATGGAGTAGAAGCTGCGCAGGTGATGTTGGGCTATTTTGTGCAATTGCCGATGGGAACGTTCTTGATCGTAGACGGTGTTTACGAGGACAAGACGTTGGAAGCAAACCCCGCAAAGGCAAGCCCGACGGCAAGCGACACCGTTTTGCAAGCCGTGTTCTATGTAGAAGAGCCCGCAGCCAAGCCTTAATGATCTTATGAACGGAATGTATTTGGAGCTTCCCGGTTTATATGCCGACTGGGAAGCTTCACCACTCATAACACCCCATACTTGACCCCGTTTACCTTGTTGTGATAATGTATCTTTGCAATTAGATAGTTGGTGCTTAGGTGGGGTTCCCCACCTTTTTAATTACAGCGGCAATTACCTACGCGCAAAAAATATATGGCAGTCACAGAATTTAGTGCAGCATTAAGACAGGTAGCAACCGAGCGGGGAATTCCCGAGGAAAGTATCCTGGAATCAATAAAAGTAGCAATAGGCTCAGCGTATCGAAGAGATTACGGTACAGAGGCTGATGTTTTGGAAGTATTTTTAGATCCAGAAACAGGTTCAACAAAAATTGTAAATGAAGAAGGCAAAGACGTAACTCCCCCCGGATTTGGCCGTATTGCCGCTCAAACCGCAAAACAAGTAATCTTGCAAAAAATCCGCGAAACTGAAAAAGAAGTTGTAATGGACGAATACAAGGGTAAAGTCGGCGAAATTGTTACGGGAACTATTTTTAGAGTGGAAAATAACGTAGTGGTTTTAGATTTAGGTAAAGCTCAGGGTATTCTTCCGCAAACTGAACAATCCCCGGTTGATGAATATAGAAGCGGCCAAAGGCTTAAAGTTTTGGTAAAAGATATAAGACAAACTACAAGAGGTACAGAAATTATAGTGAGCAGATCCGATGCTCAGTTTATAGTTAAACTTTTTGAACAGGAAGTGCCGGAAATTGCATCAGGAGTTGTAACAGTTGAAGCAATTGCAAGAGAAGCTGGTTCCAGAACCAAAATGGCGGTGGCTTCCCGTGACGAGAAAATAGATCCAGTTGGAAGTTGCGTTGGCCAAAAGGGAGTTAGAGTTCAATCAATCATTGCAGAAATTCACGGTGAAAAAATAGACATCATTCCTTTTTCAAATAGCATTGATAAATTTATTGCGGGAGCATTATCACCGGCTAGAGTTACCGAAGTTGAAATAAACGAAGAAGCAAAAGAAGCAAAAGTTTCAGTTCCCGAAGATCAGCTAAGTTTAGCAATTGGAAAAGAAGGGCAAAACGTACGCCTTGCCGCAAAACTTACTCATTGGAGAATTGATATAAAAGGTGCCGCGGGAATATTTGATGAAGAGGGTAGGCCTTTGGATACAGTTGGTGGCGGAAAAGAAGTGGTTGGAATTTGGGACGCTGCAATTAAAGCCGCCCGCAAAATTGAAGATGACGAAAAAGCAGAAGAAGCTGAAAAAGTAGCTAAAGAAGAGGCTGAAGTAGCTGCAGTTGCAGCAGAGGCCGTGGCAAGTGAGCCCGCTGTAGAAACTCCAGCGGAAGTTCCAACAGAAACACCGGTTGAAACTCCAGCTGAACCGGAAGTTGTAGCCGAAGCAACCGAGCCTGTGGCGGAAGAAGTAAAAGAAGAACCTAAAGAAAAGCCCAATGAATAGTCTTGAGCTTTTAAACAACAAAACATGGCAAAAACAAAGAAAAGTACAATTGAAAAAGGCATTCGTGCTCCCATCGTCACAATCATGGGGCACGTTGACCATGGAAAAACTAGCCTTCTTGATGCCATCCGTCATACAAATGTCCAAGCTGGAGAATACGGTGGAATAACCCAACACATCGGCGCTTATCAAATAGAACACAACGGATATCCCATTACATTTATAGATACACCGGGACATGCTGCATTTTCACAGATGCGGGCGCGGGGTGGTAAGGCTGCTGACATTGTGGTTTTAGTTGTGGCGGCAAATGATGGAGTTCAGCCCCAAACAAAAGAAGCGATCTCACATATTAAAGCAGCTGGTGTTCCTGTAATTGTTGCGATAAATAAAATAGACGCGGCCGGTGCCGATTCACAAAAAGTAAAACAACAGCTCGCAACCGAAAATGTTTTAGTGGAAGACTGGGGAGGGGAAGTTGTTGCAGTTGAAACTTCAGCAACAAAAGGTGAAGGTTTAGATAAACTTTTGGATGCAATTGTAGCTTTGGCTGAAATTTCGCAGATTCATGGTTCAGCAGAAAGCGAACTTGAAGCAACAATTATTGAAGCGCGGAAAGATCCAAAAAAAGGCGTGGTAGTTTCGGCAATTATTAGAAACGGAACTTTAAAAGTTGGTGATGAGGTTGTAGGAAGCGGATTTGGGGCAAAAGTAAAATCTATGATGAACGAAAAAGGTGAAATATTAAAAGAAGCCGTTCCCACAAATGTTGTTGAGATTTTAGGATTTAGCGAGGTTCCAAATGTAGGAGACATGATAGTTCAAAAGGGAAGTGAACTTGCGCAACTTGCAATTGATGAAAGCCGCGTTGAAATTGTTGGCCAAAATACAAAAAAAACTGTGGGAGTAATTATTCGCGCAGATACCCAAGGAACTTTGGAGGCAGTAAAGGAAAGCTTGGCCAAGCTTGTTACTGAAAACGTAAGTGCAGATTACTCTTTGAAGTTTTTACTTGTTGCAACTGGGGCTCCAAACGAATCGGACGTGTTACTTGCTTCAAGTACCCGTGGAATTATTGTTGGGTTTAACGTAAAAACCGCGCCTAGCGTTGAAGAGTATGCAAAAATTAAAAAAGTTCCGCTAAAAACCTACAAAACAATTTATGAGCTAATTGATGAAGTAAAAGATGTTTTGGAAGGAACCGCGTTTGAAGAAGAAGCAAAAATTAAAGGGCGCGCCGAAGTTTTGAAAACTTTTAAACTTCCATCAGGCGATATTATTGCCGGATGCAAAGTTATGGCCGGAGCTTTAAAAGTTGGTGGGCGAGTAGCCATTTACGATAAAAACCCCGCCGACGTTACAGATGCCGATGAACCTTTGTACACCGGAACCATCAAAAAGCTCAAAACCCAAAAAGACGATATAACCGTTGCCGGTAAGGATAATGAGTGTGGAGTCTTGCTAAAGCCCCAGTTTGACGGGATTGATAAGGGGCAGTATCTAGAGGTTTTGTAACCCCATGACCTATAATGTTGACAACTTTAGCCTTTCGTACTATAATTAAAGCATAATGGGACTGCCGAAATCCGGCTAAATCACCCCATCAAAGGAGATTGGAAATGATATCGAATGTTAAGGCTGCGTTGGGCACCACCTTGGGGATTCTGTTTGGGATCCTCGTGGGTTTCACCATCTTCCAGGTGGCTTATGGCGTGACTGGAGGCGCTGGGACGACCTACTTCCTGACCCTGCTGCTCGCGGTCGCCTCCTACGCATTTCTTAGCTCCAAGGATACCCCAGCGGTGTTTCTTATGGATGTCTTGGCATTTCTTTTCGCCGGCATCATCGGTGCTATTTCGATTACCGCAGAAAATCCAGCCGGGCAGCAAGAATTTGTCATTCTGGTTTGCCTGATCGTCGCCTGCGTCCATGCCTCAGCCGCCATCTACTACGGCTACGGTCTGGACAAGCTGAGCGAGAGCAAAGCTGAAAAACCTGCTCCAAAAGCTACGGCCAAAGCATCAACCAAAGCCTAGCTCCCCGCGCCTAACCGCGCACTTAAAGACGGTCTTGTCGAAATCCAGCAATGGGTTTTGCAAGACCGCCTTTTCTTTTTAAACGCTTTTACATTAATTCTAATTTGACGACAGTACAGCCCTATAGTACAATTCCCATGACGGTTGCGATCAAATCATATCCACCCTTTATGCCTCCATCGCGCATCGTGCATATGCACATAGCGCATCGGAGATCGGAGAGAAAAAAATGGTTTCATATGAAGCGTTTCAAATTGTAATTGGCTTGTGGTTAATCACCGCAGCAGTGCTGTTCGCCACCTGGATCTACTTCTGGGGTGACAGGAAGAGCCTGGTACAGGAGATTAGACGCCTGGAGATGAAGGCGGAGAATGACAGGCATACGCTTGGCTATTTCCTTGGCCAGTTCATCGCGCGGTTTATTAAACCGCTTGCTGACAACCTCGTCAAAGAATTGCCTGTTACGCCAGAGAAGCCGCGGATTCCAAAGATCCAGTATGCAAAACTCAGGGATGCTGTGGAATTTGCCACCGATCTGTTTACCACCATGGGGGTTGGTGTTACCGATGACATTGGATCATTCCTGGATCGCTACGGCATCGTGTTTGAGCGTGTAGGTGGTGGAAAAGGAGCTGCTTCCCACACGTATAACTTGGATGCAGGTGCTAAGGACCTTAACAAAGATTTTGTAGTCACCTACCGGTAATTTGATTTAAATCGTTCGCAACTGTCACTGAAGCTCGGACCAGGGTAGTAATACCTCGTCTGAGCTTCTTTTATACCAATAGCTTGACGATAGCACAGCCCTATAGTACAATTTCTCTGACGGTTGCGATCAAATCATATCCACCTTTTTATTACTCCGTTGCGCGTTGTGCATAGCACGTTGCGCGTTGGAGATAGGAGAGAAATGACTATACTCGAAGCTGTAGTGCTTGTTGTTGCTGTAGTGCTTTTAGCCTGGGTTGTTAACCTGTGGCGGGGCAACCAGGAGCTTGCCGATAAGATCAAAAAGTCAGAGCAGGCTTTGGGCCAGCAGGCGAAACGCAGTAAAATGAGAGACCACCATTTCCTAGCGCTGTATGTTAGGCACTTTGTGATCCCGGCTGCCGAAGAAGTAGTTTCTGCTTCGGACAAGGGGCGTGTTCCAAAAACTCAGTTTGAAGTACTTGCGCACCGCTTGAGCTTTGGCCTAAGTGTATTTTCTGACTTGGAAGATACTCCGAGAATCTTT
>Ga0209542_10007902_pt1 | contig 20058 bp, 22 predicted proteins | sample RifCSPhighO2_01_FD_184028 | JGI IMG/M metagenome (GOLD analysis project Ga0209542, IMG submission 184028) | Soil microbial communities from Rifle, Colorado - Rifle CSP2_plank highO2_0.1 (SPAdes) (version 2) | ecosystem: Environmental > Terrestrial > Deep subsurface > Rock core/Sediment ...
GGAAGCGTGGGGAAAACAACTACAAAAGACGCAATCATGCTGGTATTGGCTGAACGATTTCATCTTCGCGCGTCAGAACGCAGTATGAACAGTGAAGTAGGGCTTCCCCTTACTATTATCGGGTGTGATAATCCTGGTAAAAATAGTATGAAGTGGTTGGTTGTTTTTATAAAAGGAATGATACTGTGCCTTAAGCGTGATTCTGCGTATCCTAAACTTTTGGTGCTTGAGATGGCGGCAGATAAAAAGGGGGACATTGCGTATTTATGTTCAATCACGCAACCGCGGATTGGCGTGGTTACCGCGTTATCCGAAGTACATTTAGCGCATTTTAAATCACTTGAAGGAGTTGCAAAAGAAAAGCAGACGCTGATAGCATCACTACCTCGGAATGGGTGGGCGGTGTTGAATGCCGATGATCCGCGTATTGTAAAAATGAAAGAGATGTCAGATGCCCAGTACATTACATTTGGATTTGATGAGCATGCTACGGTGCAGGCCATTGATGTGTCTTTGCGATATAAAGAAGGGGAAACATTTTTTGATCGCATCAACGGGCTTGGTTTTAAAATTATTTATAAAGGAACCGCAACCCCTGTACTTCTTTCACAGAGCGTTGGGTATCACCATGTGTATACCGCACTTGCGGCATTTGCGGTTGGCACGTTATTTGAAATGAACCCACTTGAAATAGGGGAACGTTTAGGTTTGCTTGTCCCGGGTCCTGGGCGATTGCGGGTTTTGAAAGGGATGAATCATTCAGTGATTTTAGATGACAGTTACAATTCGTCTCCCTTGGCTCTTGAACGCGCGCTTGATACATTGTGCGATTTGAATGATCCTCAAGGCAATGGCCATCGCCGTATCGCGGTATTGGCTGATATGCTTGATCTGGGTAAAGCGTCGCAGGAGGCGCATGAGACCATTGGCAGAAAAATAGCAGGTCTGCCGATTGATCAGGTTGTTACAATCGGGCATGATAGTATGTGGATTGCAGAAGCGGCAAAAAACGCTGGAATGACTGCTGGAAAATTGATTCATTTTGATGATATGAAAAGCGTAGAGGCGTACTTGAAAGAGAATATTCAAGATGAAGATATTATTTTAGTAAAAGGATCGCGCGGCATGCATCTTGAACTATTGGTTGAAAAAATCATTGATGAACCGCACCGGAGTCGTGAATTGCTGGTTCAGAGCCATTGATGTGATTTATGCCTTGTGATAGATTGTGTGCGGTTGATTACTGCATTTTTTGGCCTCATCGTCTAGTGGTTAGGACGCCAGGTTCTCATCCTGGTAACCGGGGTTCGACTCCCCGTGGGGCTAAAACATTCTTGACATGAATAATCCATTGTATATACTATGGATATATGAAAACGATGATTAATATCAAAGCCGACAAGGATGTCAAAGAAAGCGCGCAAAAGGTTGCGCGCGATCTTGGATTGCCCTTGAGCACTATTATTAATGCGTATCTCAAGGAGTTTGTGCGAAATAGGAGCATATCATTTTCAGCCATACCAAGGATGACGCCAGCGCTCGAACAGTTTTTGGGTGGTGTGGAAAGCGATATTAGGAAAGATAAAAAAATGTCCAAAAATTTTTTGACTGCCGAAGAGGCCAATGCCTATCTTGATGAATTATGAAAATAAAATTTCATCAGAATTTTGAAAAGAAGTATAAAAAGCTTTCAGCTCGCCTCAAATTAAAAATTAAAGAACGAAACGTGTTATTCGCGCACAATCCTTTTGATGCTCTTTTGAATAACCACGCCCTCAAAGGGAAATATGTTGGTTATAGGAGCATTAATATTACTGGTGATATAAGAGTTGTATATAAACTCATAGATGTGGATCTATCCCTTTTTGTTACTATTGATACACATAGTAATTTATATAAATAACCCTTCGCATATAACCATACCACGCAAACCTTTCTCTCTCTTTTTTGATTGGACGATGTTATGACAGTGTACAGGCTTGAATAATGTATATCAGGATTTAAAGTTAATGACAAAACGATACTCGCACGAGCAGGGAGCATTATGGCAGACATGGCAGTTGTTTGCATAAAAATCCGCTAAAATTTCATTTAATGGTATATCCAAAGAATTCAGTACTCCCAAAATACAGGAAAATAAATCGGCGGCCTCTAATTTGACATTATTAAAGTGAATTTGTGTGTGTTCTCCTCTGTAAGCAAGAAATGCCTCAACCAGCTCGCCAACTTCTTCAGCCATATGGACACCTGCGTGCTCTAATGTCCGTGAAGCGCTTGGATAAATTTTTTCAAACATGATCTGAAAATCGGCAATTGTTTTTGGTTTTTTAGCTTTATCAGGAGTGATTGTTTTTCTTTGAGCTGGCTTTGAATCTTTGCATTGACATGGTCGGTTAGTGCAATAGGAACAGACATAAGGGAATCTGTACCAGAGTTCATCCTCAATATCAATATGCAACCTATTGAGAGTGGACATAAAAAAGCTGGAGGTTATTAAGAGGTTGAGTAGGCATTTTTCCTGATTTTTTTTGCGAATTCCTTTTAGTCCTCTCATGGCAAATCTCTGCACGTTATTCAAGAGGTCTTGCAACTCAAAGTGCAGATCGTTCGGCAATCCGTAAACTGTCTGAACAAATTGTTGATACTCTTTTAATGTTGAATTTTGCGTGATTGACGGCATAGTAATATATATACTACAGCATTTTTGTAAAAATGCATCACATATCCAGCTTGAGGGCTGGTTTTTTTGATTCAGATGGCGTAGGATAGTACTGCTTTTGTGAAAGGAGTGTGCGTGATGGATGAGATGCAGGACATACTGGATCGTTCATTTACCGGAACTGTGTCGGTTGCGATCAACCGATGCGATCCGGTTCAAGTACAGATCCAAAAGCAACCGCTCATTTACGCCGTTCAGGAAGCGATTCGTTTTCTTAAAGGAGGGCTTCCCTTAACTCGTAAGGGGGATTGGACGGAGGTCACCTTTAATGAAGAGGAAAAACCGCCGATATTATCCGTCATCTCATCAGTGAGATGACGGGGTTGGGCGTAGTCGATCGGTGCGTGACTACGCCTCCATTTTTTATCTTATGAATGTTATTCCGGCCTTTGAGCCGGAATCCAGGCGTTTATTATTTTATGAAAATTATTCAGCTGAACATTTGGGGAGGACGGTATGTGAAAGAGGCAGTTGCATTTTTTAAACAAGAATGTGCTGATATTATTTGCTTGCAAGAAGTAACAAGCGGTATTTTTACCAAAGCGGAAAGTGCGGATGTTGCCGGCAGTGATGTGTATGAGTATGTAAAAAAAGAATTGGGCTATGATGGCGTTTTTGAAAAATGTTTTTCAGCAGAAATAGATGGCAAGGTATCTCACCGTGGCAATGCGATTTTTTCTCGGTATTCTTTAAAAGATGTGTATACGGAATTTTACGATTATCCGTTTACGCGATTTGATATGAATATGGAGGGCAGAGAATACGCTCACACCCAACCACAAAATTTTATCTCTGCTCATATTACAACACCGATAGGGGAATTGCGCGTAATGTGTACACACATGGCATGGAGTAGGGTGTGTGAAGATACGGAACGAAGAATCGGCCAAACCAGAAAAATCATGGCATATCTTGAATCAGTACCAGATGAGCCAACCATTCTGTGCGGGGATTTTAATATCCATCCGCAATCAGAAAGTTTACGAATTTTTAAATCATATTTTGCAAACCCGGGGGAGGGGAGTATTAAAAATACTCTTAACCCATCTGTGCACCCAGTATTTTTTAACGGTGACCATCCTAATGGGTTGACTGTTGACTATATCCTGACTCATGGATTGAATATAGAGTTCATTCATTCACCTGTATTTACTATCAGCGACCATTTACCCGTTGTGGCTTTGGTATAAGCTCTTGACAACATAAAATTAGCACTCTATAATAGAGAGTGCTAATTTAAGTATGAGTGCTATGACTGCTCAATTAACCGATCGCCAGCATGAGCTGTTACTCACTATTATAGAGGAGTACATCTCCACAGCCCAGCCCGTAGGGTCTAAATTGGTTGCGGAAAAATACCTGCCTGATGTCTCGCCCGCGACAGTGCGCAACGATATGGCAGTATTGGAAGATCAGGGCTATGTGTGCCAGCCACATACATCTGCAGGGCGTGTGCCAACAGCAAAGGCATATGAATTATATGTAGCCCAGCTTGATCAAGAAAGTGTTCTTTCAGATCACATCTATCGTATACTGAAAGATATTGCGCAAGGAAGTGATGAAAGGGCTCGGCTAAAAAATTTGGCAAAAGCAGTGATTGAAGAAACCGGCGAAAGCGCTGTTATTGGATTTTCCGCTGAAGATACGTTTTATACCGGCATCTCGAATTTGTTTACCAAACCGGAATTTTCAAATATGCAGATGGTGGTGGATATGTCGCGGTTGATTGATCATTTGGATAGAATTGTAAAACAGCTTATGGATAATACATCAAAGCAGGTGGATATTTTGATAGGACAGCAGTGTCAGCTTTCTGATTACTGCAGTATGATTGTCGCGCCGCTGACACTTTCTTCTGGTAACGGCATGTTTGGATTATTTGGACTCACGCGCATGGATTACAAAAAAAACAGAGATATTGTAAAAGGAGTTGCTGATATTATTAATAAAGGTATATGACAGAATCATCAAAAAAATCAAAAGTTCACAATCAAGAATTAGAAAAAATAATGCAAGAACGTGATGAATATCTTGCCGGATGGAAGCGGGCGCAAGCAGACTACCAAAATGCGCAAAAAGAAATAGAACGTCAAAAAGGAGAGTATATTCAGTATGCGAAATCGAATATTATGGAAGATATTTTGCCCATGATTGATCACTTTGACGAAGCGCTTAAGCATATTCCAGAAAATCAAAAGCAAGTCGGCTGGGTGGTAGGGATGTCTCACATAAAAAAACAAATGGATGAATTTTGTCGCAAACAAGGATTGGATATGTTTGGAAAGGTTGGGGATGAATTTAATCCAATGGTGCATGAAGCTCTTGGCCAGGTTGATGACCCAGAACATACCGGATGTGTTTCAGCAGTGGTGAGGTGCGGATATCAGATCGGCAATCATATTATCCGACACGCGCAGGTGATGGTGGGGAAATGACAAATTCCAGTTATCAAATGTCAGTTTTCAAATTTGACATTTGATAACTGAAAACTGAAATTTATTATTTTACCTTTGCCCATCGTAGCGGTTTTCTTGATTGGAGAGAAGATTGCTGTGTATGGGAATATGTCTATGTCCCTTATTAGATGGTCTCCATTATTGGGAAATTCAATGTTTGATGATATGGATCAAGCGTTTGATTCTATGGTGGTTCCCGCGCAACGCGGATTTGTACCTGCTTTAGACGTGTATCAAACAGCAGATGATGTGGTTGTGGAAACAACACTTCCGGGTATGAACCCAAACGATGTGCGGGTGTCTATTGAAAACGACGTGCTTACCATTGAAGGAAGTTCAGAAAAAAAGACAGAGGTTGATGAAAAAGATTATTATCGTAAAGAAATCAGATCCGGCTCGTTCCATCGCGCTGTCGCATTGCCATCATCAGTAAAAGGAGATGACGCAAAAGCAAGTTATGAAAATGGCGTACTCAAAATTATTATTCCAAAGCGCGAAGAAGTAAAACCAAAAAAGGTGAGTATTGAGATTAAGTAATTAACATAATCTTCTATGTCCAAAATATTAGGTATTGATTTAGGCACAACAAATTCATGTATTGCGATTATTGAAGGCGGTCAGCCAAAAGTACTGGAAAACGCGGAAGGAAATCGTACAACCCCTTCTGTTATTGCAATGAGCAAAAAAGGTGAGAGACTTGTTGGTCAAACCGCAAAGCGTCAGGCAGTAACAAATCCTGAAAACACATTATATTCAGTAAAACGGCTTATCGGTCGCAGATTTGAAGATGCCGAAGTTCAGCAGGCAAAAAAAACACTGCCCTATAAAATCGTGAAATCAGGCAATAATGTAAAAGTTACGATGAACGGTACGGATTATACGCCACAGGAAATTTCCGCCATGATTCTTGCAAAACTCAAAGCAGATGCCGAGGCGAAGATTGGAGAAACTATTACTGACGCGGTTATTACTGTTCCAGCGTATTTTGACGATGCCCAGCGTAAAGCAACCAAAGAAGCAGGCGAAATCGCGGGGTTAAATGTACGCCGTATTATTAATGAGCCGACTGCCGCGGCATTGGCATACGGATTTGAAAAAAAGAAAGATGAAAAAATCGCAGTATATGATTTGGGTGGTGGTACATTTGATATTTCTATTCTTGAGGTCTCATCAGACACAGTTGAAGTAAAATCAACTAATGGCGATACACATTTAGGTGGTGATGATTTTGATCAGGTTGTGATTGAATGGATTTTGAATGAATTTAAAAAGCAGGAAGGCATTGATCTTTCAAAAGATCCGTTAGCGCTCCAGCGCGTAAAAGAATCAGCGGAAAAAGCAAAGATTGAACTTTCCACAGCGCATGAAACAGAAATCAATCAGCCATTTATTACTAATGGAGAAGATGGGCCAAAGCATTTGGTCATGATTTTAACGCGTTCAAAATTAGAGGAATTAGTTGGCAGTTTGGTGGAAAGAACATTTGGCCCTGTTCGCAAAGCAATGGAAGACGCGCGTATGAAAGCGTCAGATATCAACGAAGTAGTGTTAGTTGGCGGACAAACGCGAATGCCAATGGTGCAGAAAAAGGTGGAAGAATTTTTTGGCAAAAAACCGCACATGGGCGTGAATCCAGATGAAGTGGTGGCAATCGGAGCCGCGGTTCAGGCAGGCGTTCTGCAAGGAGATGTGAAAGATATTTTGCTGTTGGATGTAACGCCATTGTCGCTTGGTATTGAAACGCTGGGTGGAGTGATGACGCGCTTGATTGAACGCAACACAACCATTCCGACATCAAAATCACAAATTTTTTCAACAGCCGCGGATAATCAGACATCGGTTGAGATTAAAGTATATCAAGGCGAGCGCGAAATGGCAGATGTGAATAAATTACTTGGCAGGTTTATGTTGGATGGCATTCCCCCTGCTCCGCGTGGAGTCCCACAAGTTGAGGTTATTTATGATATTGATGCGAATGGTATTTTGCATGTAACTGCAAAAGATAAAGCAACAAGCAAAGAGCAAAAAATAACCATCACCGGCTCAACCGGCTTGTCAGACGCTGAAATCGAAAAAATGCGCAAAGACGCGGAAACACATGCAGAAGAAGATAAAAAGAAAAAAGAACTGATTGAACACAAGAATGTTGCAGATACTCTATTGTACACAACAGAAAGAGCGCTCAAAGACGCGGGCGCAAAATTGACAGATGATGAACGTAAACCGATTTTGGAGAGAATGGATGAGCTCAAGCAAGTCAAAGATAAAGATGATGTGGAAGCAATCAAAAAAGCAACTGAAGAGTTGAGCGAGGCGATTCAAAAGATTGGAGAAAAATTATATCAATCAGCGCAACAGCCAGCCGATGAGTCAAAACCCCCAAAAACTGAAGAACAGAAAACGGGTGAGCCGGTTGAGGCGGAGTTTGAGGAAAAACACGAATAGCTCCCTGCCACAAGGGCGGGGCAAGCACAAACCCGCCGAATCGGCGGGCGAATGGCTCACGAATAAAAAAGAGCCGTCCTTTCATAGCATGAGGACGGCAAAACGAGGGAGGATAAACCATGCATAGAGTTGCGCTACTGATAGCATGGCGAGACCTCCTTTGAATGTGCGAAGATAGGGATATTCCTGATCTTGCACCACTGCCATACTCCCTACAATTTCCAGGAAGATAGCAGGGGTGCAGAGAATCAGATAAACGAGAAAGTTCATGTATACCCCCCCTTCTTGCTTGGGGCGATGAGAGAAAAGAGCGAGCCAAGTACAGATGAGACAATAAGTCCAGAGATCGCTCCGGTCATATACCAGAGCGCATCAGAGAACAGTTGATCCATGATGTCCTCCTTTGAGAGATACTGTAAGTGAATATGATGTTCGTGTATTCGTCAAGATTTGGGATATAGAAACGACCCCCCCAGGGTGTCTCATTCGGTGAGACGCGGCAAGGCCACGTCTCTACACTAAGTAATCAATTTTTATCTATGCCAGACCAACAACAGATTCAAGTGAAAATTAATGATGACGTTTTAAAAGGAGTATATGCAAATTCCATGCAAGTCGTGCATACGCAGGAAGAGTTTATGATTGATTTTATGAATCTTTTCCCGCCACAAGGGATGGTGAATGCGCGCGTCATCTTGAGCCCTGGTCATTTAAAGCGTATGATAGCCGCGTTGCAAGATAATGTGAAAAAATACGAACAGCAGTACGGAGAAGTAACAGTTGCCCAGCAACCAGCAGGAGAGAATGAAATTGGATTTAAGGCGGAGTAATCCTACGAATGACTCACAAATAACTACGAATCATACACGAATAAAGCCGACTATTCGTGAGTTATTTGTCTCGTATTTGTGAGTTATTCGTTTCATATGCAAGATTATTATCAAACACTCGGTGTATCAAAAACAGCAACCCAAGATGAAATAAAAAAGGCGTACCGAAAACTGGCGCATCAGCATCATCCTGATAAAGCAGGGGGTGATGAGGCAAAGTTTAAGGAAATTAGTGAGGCCTACAGTGTTTTGGGGAACGAAGAAAAGAAAAAGCAGTATGACCAGTTAGGTCATGCCGCTTTTTCGCAATCAGGCGGTAATAGCGCAAATGGATTTAATTGGAATGATTTTACTCGTCAGTACGGCAGTGGGCATTTTCAGGATTTTAATGTGAATTTTGACGATATCGGCGATGTATTCGGTGATTTTTTTGGTTTTGGTAGAAGTTCCCAGAATGGATCGCGCAGATCACGTGGCTCTGACATGCAGATGATACTTGATATTGATTTTATGGATGCAGTATTTGGCGTGCAAAAAACAATTGTGGTAGAGCGCCATGAATCATGCTCTCGATGCAACGGGACTACGGTTGAACCAGGTACCGAGTTGCGCGCCTGTTTTCGTTGTGGAGGAGGAGGGAAAGTGAATGCGACGCAACAGACATTTTTGGGAACATTTCAAACCATTCAAACCTGCCCCGATTGTAGGGGGAAGGGAAAAGTTGCCGAGCACCAGTGCTCTTTGTGCCGTGGCAGGGGTGTTGAAAAAAAGCGCGCAGAGATAGAGGTCGCTATTCCCGCGGGCATAGATGATAGCGAGACACTGCGGTTGTCTGGACAGGGAGAAACAGGTGATTTTGGGGGAAGCAACGGCGATGTGTATCTTACAGTGCGCGTTAAAAAGCATCCGGTGTTTACGAGGGAAGGCACCACTGTTCGGTCAGAGGCAACTGCCCCGTTTTCAATCGCTGTATTAGGCGGCAAAATTGATATTCCCACACTTGATGGAGAAGCCACAATCAAAATTTCGGCAGGCACTCCTTCGGGCAAAATGTTTCGTTTAAAAGAAAAGGGCGTGCCTCATCTTCAGAATAGAGGCAGGGGAGATCATGTGGTAACAGTTCATGTCGCAGTCCCTCAAAAATTATCCAAAAAAGCGCGCAAGGCCTTGGATGATTTGAAAGGGGAAGGGCTGTAGAGACGCGTGGTCTATGCGTCTCTACAATTTTAAGGGGTAAATCCCCAATGATCTTTATTATATGGCAATATTGACAACTTCTCATTATTTTTGTATAGTAATCCTGTTTTTTGATATCGTTATTTAACCGAAAGCTTGTCAAAGGTATTTCTATGGCTGATGAAATACAGCCAAATACCCTTTTGGGGAAGATTATAGAGGCAGAGCATGAGCGGGAACAGGCGGAATTTGTTCCGTCGCTTTTGTTACAGACGCTTTTGGAGGTTTTAAATCAACGAGAGCAAGAGGTTATTGCCCGTCGCCATGGCCTTCAAGGCAAGAAAAAAGAAACCCTTGAAGCGATAGGTTCGTCTTTTCATGTTACGCGCGAGCGGATTCGGCAGATTGAAAATACTGCATTGCGACATGTCCGCACATCTGAATCATACCAACACGTTGCCGAGCGCATGGAGCAGGCGATAGGGAGGATTCTTGATATATATGGAGGCGTTATGGAAGAAAGTCATTTGCTTTCCGAAGCGCTTGCGCATATCCCGGAGCAGAGTCACGAGGAACCGTATGTGCTGTTTTTTCTCCGCGCGGTAGGCAGTGATAGAGTGCATGAGGTTTTTGAAAATGAATATGTCAAAACTGGATGGCGACTTGCCCATGCTGATGTATCTTTTCTTCATGCGCATATTCAAGAATTAAAATCCATTTTTATTGAAGTGGAATCGCCTCTTGAGTTTGATCATGTGCTTGAAGCTCTGCGCAATCGTCAGTTTTACACAGAACATCAGCATGTATTGAATGATGATATTACTCGTGCGCATTTGTATTTAGGAAAGCATTTTTCTCAAAATCCATTCGAGCAATGGGGATTGGTATCATGGAAAACTATTACCCCAAAACGGATGGGGGATAAAATTTTTCTTGTACTGAAAAAACATGGCGAGCCATTGCATTATCGTGATATCACAGAAAAAATTAACGACTATTGCTTTGATCATAAAAAAGCTCACGCGCCTACAGTGCACAATGAATTGATTCTTGATGATCGTTATGTGTTGGTTGGGAGAGGAATTTACGCATTGCAGGATTGGGGGTTTGAGCCGGGGATAGTTGCTGATGTGATTGATCGTGTATTGGAGGAAGCAGGTACACCGTTTACGCGCGAAGAAATTATCCAGCGTGTTCTTGAGCGCAGGGTGGTGAAGCGAGGAACGATTTATTTGGCCTTAGCCGATAAAAAACGGTTTACCCGTGACGCTGAAGGTCGGTACTGGAAAATGGGATAATTTTGATGATTTTTTCACTGATCCCGCTCTCTAAAGGCGGGATTTTGTTTGCATTTTTTACAAAAAAATATCCGAGAGAACGCTGAATGGCTTCAGGCCTTCTCGGATATATGCTTTCTGTGGTTGATTGCTACTCCTCCCAATGTTCGATTTCGTATCTGGCCGGCAGGATGAGTGAGTTGGGATTTTCTCCGTCCCACTGGATTTCGCGATGCACCACGAGGTTGGTTATCTCCGGTTGCCATCGGTGCTCCAACACGTTCACGCGGGCACCAAGGGAATCAGGAGTGTCATCCTCGTGAATTATGATATTGAACCGAAAGAAGATCGGCCCCTCATCGTATTGAGAAGTTGCAAAGTGCATGCAGACGGCGGAGTGAGTGATTTCACCGTGGCTGAATGCCGCCATCACTGCTTCGTGTACATGATGGCCATACATCCCATGACCGCCGAATTCGGGTAACGGTCCAGGGTGGATGTTGAAGGTAAAGCAAGGATCAAGTCCAATGACCCGCTTCAACCATCCTGAGAGCGCGAAGAACTGAGCACCGCTGTCCTGTGCAATGAGTTGATATCTCTCTGCAGTCCATGGTTTGGGGAAGTGAATGAATGGAATGCCGAGTTTATCGGCACGCTTTCGAACGCCACCGTGCTCATAGTTTGAAACCACTGCGACAATGGTGGCGTCAAGTATCCCTGTTCCCATGCTGTGCACCAAATTCTCAAACCCTGACCCGCCGCCTTCAAGGGAACCTGATGCAAATACGAGGAGCTTTGCCGTATCCATGCACCGCCCTCCTGTTTTTCGATGATGCATTAAAACTATTTGATATTATTGAAAAAATCAATACAGGGCTTTTTTGTTTTTGGGTAAAATGATATACTGTAATAAATCAAAAAGTAAAAATAAAAATGCAAAATGACATGTGGGTGGTACATGGCCGTAATGCACGTTTTTGAATTTTGAATTGTCATTTTATGTTTTGCTTTTTACCTTTTACATTTTAGTATAAGAGTATGAATCTTCCCATAGATGTTGATTTATCATTTTGGCTGGATTTGGGCGCGCATCATCCTTATATTGTTATGTGGCGCTTAATTTTGGTTGGTGGCTGGATTCCGATTGTGTTTGCAATATCAAAAGGATTGAAAGATTTATGGCTGTATTGGAAATGGATTGTATGGTCCGGCACGCTCAACTGGGTGTATCTTGCCATTGATGTGCCACGCGAAAATGACCAGTCACTTAAAGCCATGGAAGGGTTTTTGGCTATTGTCGCAGGCACGCGGAGGGCATTAACGAAATGGGAGCAGTGGTATCATGGCATGTACAATCTTAAAACAAGTTTGGAAATTGTGAGTATTGATGGATATGTTCAGTATCTTATTCGGGTGGAAAAACGGTATCGGGCAAACTTGGAATCAGCGATTTACGCATATTTTCCTGACGCGGAAATTATCGAAGTGGAGGATTATACCAAACAGATGCCAACCGAATTTCCAAATGATGAGGGTTGGCAGTGTTGGGGTACGGAATATGATCTTGATCGACCAAATTGTTATCCCCTGAGGACTTATGTGTGGTTTGAGCATCAGTTTGGCGAACGATATTTTATTGATCCTATTGCGCCATTTCTTGACATGATGACTTCTTTGCAAAGAGGAGAGCAATTTTGGTTTCAGTTAGTGTTAAGTCCTGTGCCTGATGATTTTGTGAAAAAAGGAGAAGCAGAAGTTGATAAAATCATTGAAAGGGATATGCCGAAAAAAGAAGATAAGACCCTCGCGTTTGTGGAAAAAATATTTCATCCGATTTTTTCGATTTTGCGCGAGGTGATGGGAGAGGAGCTTATCCCGTTAGGCGGTGAAACAAAAGAAGAAAAAAAATCGTGGCCAACTATGATGCAACACATGACCGCAGGGCAAAAGATGGGAGTGGAAGCCATTGAGTTAAAGATTGCAAAAGTCGCATTCAATGTTCGGCTGCGGGCGATTTACTGGGGAAAAAATGAGGTGTATAACAACCACCGATTTCTTTCCCATTTTCATGGGTATTTAAAACAGTTTCAGAGCATGGATTTAAACAGTTTTAGTCGTAACCAGCGGACAAAAACAGGCACTGACTACTTTTTTGTGCGATTACGCAATAAAGCGCGGCGTCGTAAGATTATAAAAAATTACCAGGCGCGCGAGAATACCGCAGGTGCCAATGGTTTTGTGTTGAATACAGAAGAACTTGCCACATTATGGCATTTCCCGACCGCAGGGGTTCGAGCGCCACTTGTTTCACAAGTTGCGTCAAAGCGATCAGAGCCGCCAGCAACACTGCCTGTAGAAGGTGGGCAATCAGGGCCTACTCGTATGCATACTCCGGTTCGGCGCGCGCCAGCGCCAGTAGGTTTGCCATCAGAATAACATTATGACATCGCTTTATCAGAATGACGATCTTGTATTATTTGCTCAAACGAACTTCCATAACCGGCGGGTTCGTTTTGGCATTAAAACAGATGACCGCAGGCGGCATATGTATTTTTTAGGTAAGACCGGTATGGGTAAGTCAACAGTGCTTGAAAACATGATTATTGCGGATATCATCGCAGGCAGGGGAGTTGCAGTTGTGGATCCGCATGGCGATTTAGTTGAAAAGGTGATTGATTATATTCCATCGAATCGCGTGAATGACACTGTCTATTTTAATCCATCAGATCAGGAATATCCGATCGCGTTTAATGTATTGGAAAGCGTTGATGAACAGCAAAAGCATTTAGTTGCGTCTGGCCTGATTGGGGTATTTAAAAAAATTTGGGCTGATTCATGGGGCCCTCGGCTTGAATATGTGTTGCGTAACGCAGTGCTTGCGCTGATGGATTATCCTGGCAGTACTCTACTTGGGATTATGCGTATTTTGACTGATAAGGCATATCGAAAAAAGGTGATTGACCGTATTCATGATCCTGTCGTTAGATCATTTTGGGTGGATGAATATTCAAAATATCCAGACAAATTCCAAGCAGAGGCGATTGCGCCGATTCAAAACAAGGTTGGTCAGTTTTTATCCTCAAGCATGATTCGCAATACCGTAGGTCAGGTGAAGTCAACCATTGATATGCGCGAAATTATGGATCAAAAAAAGATTCTTTTATTGAATCTTTCCAAGGGGCGCATTGGCGAGGATAATTCAGCGCTGTTAGGCGCTATGATGATTACAAAAATTCAACTTGCCGCCATGAGCCGTGTTGATGTTCCAGAGACCGAGCGTGAAGATTTTTATTTATATGTTGATGAGTTTCAAAATTTTGCCACTGATTCGTTTGCCAATATTCTTTCTGAAGCGCGCAAATATCGGCTGAATTTGATTATCGCTCATCAGTATATTGAGCAATTATCAGAAAGCGTGTGCGCGGCGGTGTTTGGAAATGTGGGAACACTGACTATTTTTCGAGTCGGCGCGGCTGACGCGGAATTTTTGGCAAAAGAGTTTGCTCCTCTGTTTACTGAAATTGATTTGGTAAATCTTTCCAAATGGAATGTATACATGAAATTGATGATTGACGGCGTTGCGTCAGAGCCGTTTTCTGCGGAAACGCTTCCTCCGTTACCTGTTGAGGAGGCGCATCAGCGCGAAAAAATTATTCGCGTTTCCCGCGAGCGGTATGGAGTAAGCAGGGAAATCGTGGAAGATAAAATTATGAGGTGGAGCGGTATGGGAGAAGAACATATACCTGCTTCCGGCGATGCGCCATCTTCAAAACAAAATAACCAAACATGGAGCGCGGGAGAGCAAAAAAAGAAAGTAAAAAAGCATCCGTTTGACGCGATCTGCGCGGCCTGCGGAGCGGAAACAAGCGTTCCGTTTAATCCTGACCCAACTCGGCCAGTGTATTGTGAGGGTTGCTATGCCAAACATAAAAATCAAAAGCAAGTCGCTCCTGTAGTTACTCCCCCTGCGCCTGCGCAACAACAGCCGTCATTTTCTGGAAACACTCGAGTACATCAACAGCAACCTAAAAAAAAGAAAAAATCCCAACAACCCGCTCCTCTGCTGGATAATTCTATAAAAGCGGAAGATATAGTAATTGAAACTGGCCCTGCTGTATCTCTTTCATCATTATTGCCACAGCAGAATATGAGCGAAAGGGATGAGAAAGATGAGTAGATGAAAAAAGAGGGAGTATATGAAAATTATTTTTGATCCTCCACTTACAGAAAGGGCGCAGTATTTTTTAAAACGATGTGGGTATCGTGAGATTTTAGATAGAAAGAACGGCAGGCGATCATGGGTGCGTCCGCTGAATCATACAGGTCATTATCCTCGATTTCATTGCAATATTGTGGATGATCGTTCAGTGTCTCAAATTATTGATGTGCATTATGATGTTTTGCGCCCATTGCATAGGAAAGAGTCATCTGCGTCGGAAAATTCTGGCCCGGTGCTGGAGCAAGAGATTGAGCGGATACAAGCGTTGGGACAACCTCGTAGAGACGGGGGGGAAACCGCCGTCTCTACAGCCTCTCAAAAAAAGAAAAAAATTCCATGGTGGGAAAAATTATTTTTTGGCGGATGATGTGGCTTGTAGAGACGCCCCGCTGGGGCGTCTCTTGCATATGATCTAAATTCTTTTTTTGTAAAGACGCATGGGGCCCGCGTCTTTACTACTATTTGACGGCACATTGGAGCGAGCGTATGGTAAAGGGCTATGAAAGAAAGGGGTCATCTCTTTCTGATTGTATGGATATGGTTACTCGGGGTTTCCGCGGGACTCATTATATGTGGGCTTTTTTTATTTCCCCGCGCCGCAAAAATATATGAAACAATAACAGTTGACGCTGGTCCTATTGTGATTACAATAGATCAGGATATATCTCAAACAAACGACGGCGCTATCGCAACATCTCGAGTTCGTGAAATTCGCGAGTGGGTTATACGCGTACCGAAATATGCCATCAGATTTAAAAATGATTCAGCGTATGTCTTGCTCTTGAATCACGGGAATCCGTATGACACGCCCGTATCAATCGGTGTGATCGGTGATGAATTCGCCGAGGTTGTTTCTGGTGTGTTATTTGGAGACGCTATAGTAACGAATATTAAGAAGTGAGTATTGTCCGCAATACAGCTACCGAGGCGAGCTTTTGGGGGAGATTAAAAATCCGCCAGCTTGCAGTTCCCATAACCGTTTGTACAAACTTGTTTTTTCATTTAACAAATCAGCATGCGATCCTTGTTCCAGCATTCCTCCTTTATCAATCACGATAATTCTATCCATTTTACGAATAGTAGACAGGCGATGGGCGATCACTATAACGGTTTTGTTTTTCATCAGTTTTTCTAAAGCGTCCTGAATCAGCATTTCTGATTCCGAATCCAAACTTGACGTTGCTTCGTCCAGCACTAAAATCGGCGCGTTTTTTAAGATCGCGCGCGCAATGGCAATGCGTTGACGCTCACCTCCTGAAAGTTTTACTCCGCGTTCTCCGACATAGGTAGTATATCCATCAGCCAGATGATCAATAAACTCTTGACAGTGCGCAAATTTAGCGGCTTTTTTTACTTCTTCATCACTGGCGTCTCGTCTGCCATAGCGGATATTTTCTAAAATTGTGCGGTGAAATAAAATTGTATCCTGTGGCACTAAAGAAATATTCTCCCGTAAACTGTCTTGTTTTACTCGCGCGATATTTTGGTTATCTACTAAAATTTTTCCTCCATCAATATCATAAAACCGAAAGAGTAGTTTTATCAGTGTTGTTTTCCCTGCTCCTGAGGGGCCGATGAGAGCGACTTTTTCCCCGGCGGCGATTGACAGAGACACACTTTTGAGAACTTCTCGCGTTTTATGAAAAGAAAACTGCACGTTTTGGAATTCTATGTGTCCTGTGGTGACAATAAGTTTTTTAGCACCGCGCATATCTTGCACCTGATGCGGGGTTTGCATGATATCAACCATCTCTTTGGCATCGGCAAAGCTTTCATAGGTATCACGAATGATACGGCCGATATCCCACATTTTATGAATAAGAGTCAGTAAATAGGCCTGAATGAGTACAAACATACCAAGAGAGAGAGCTCCTTTTTCCCAATACCGGATCGCGAAGAAAAATAATAAAAATTCTATTGCGAAAAATAAAAGCGATTGAATCATTTCTATTATCGCTGAAATATACCATGATTTTTTTGTAATATCGCGAAGTTTTTCCGCGATCTGCTTAAAACGTTTCGATTCAAATACCATGCCCGTAAAAAGTTGGATAGTTGTATGATTGGTAATAGCATCAGCCAGCGATGCCGTTGTTTTAGAATCCCACTCGGCTCGATCGATGTCATATTTTAATTTCCATATACTCAATCCGAAATTAACAGCGATAAATACCATCACCCACACCAGCATAACTATTCCGATAAACGGGTTGTACCACCATAAAATAATAATCGCGCCGAAAACGCGGATAATGAGTGGCATAAAATCCCAAAAGAGCCGGTCGGCAAATGTTTCAAACGCTCGCGCCAGTCGGTTGATTTTCTGCACCAAAGCGCCGCTAAAGCTGTTAGAAAAAAATCCGTACGAGTGCAGAATCAAATAATCAAACGCACGCATGCGCAGATCCGCCATGATATGCGATTGAACATACGAATTTATAAAACTGGAAAGCCGATATCCAAGAAATATAAACCCATTAAAAAATAATACCCATAACAATACGATAATCAGTTGCATGGCGGTGCTTTGAGACGGGACAGCGCCGGCCAGTAGATCAAAAAATTTTTTGTAATACAGAGGTGTTACCAATTCACCGACATTGGCAAGGATAAATCCGACGCATAATAAAAATACCGCCTGTTTATAGCGACGAACTTCTCGCCAATATATGCGCAATGTTGCTTTTACGTTTGTTGTTTTTTTCATATAGTTGCTTATGTATATCATGAAGTAATCTCTGTTATCAGGCAAGAGGGTAGTTCGTGTATTTTTGTTAAAAAAACGAGTGAATGTTAAAATTTTTATATATGCGGTATACTTAAAGCCTACAGAGTAGGAGAGAGCATATGTCGTTAAAATTTGACACAACAGAACAACACATTCCATCTTCATTCACCTGGCGGATTTTTCGGATTATGTCGGAATTTGTTGAAGGGTTTCAGTTTTTGATAGGACTCAAGCGCACAGTAACGTTTTTTGGTTCAGCGCGCACCAAACCGGGATCAGTGTATTATAAAAAAGCAGAAGAACTTGCTCGGCGACTTACAAAAGCAAAATTTACTGTGATTACCGGTGGCGGGCCAGGTGTTATGGAGGCGGTCAATAAGGGCGCGACGCTCGCAGGAGGTGAGTCAATCGGATTAAATATCCAGCTTCCGTTTGAACAGAGAATGAATACCTATGTTAAAAGAGGAATTGGGTTTCATTATTTTTTTACACGGAAAGTTATTTTATCTTTTTCCGCGCAAGCGTATGTATATTTCCCTGGCGGGTTCGGGACATTGGATGAGTTTTTTGAAATTATCACATTGATTCAGACAAAAAAAATGGAGCGCATACCAGTTGTTTTAATTGGAAGCGAATACTGGGACTCACTCGTCGCATGGCTGGAATCAACCGTTCTTATTAAACAGCGCGCGATTGATGAAAAAGACCTTGAATTGTTTTATGTGACTGATAGTATTGATGAGGCGTTTCGTATTATTAAAAAATCAAAAGAGCGCGACCGCGTATTTACGGAATAATATGTTTCGACTGTGGATGTTGAGAATAGGATTTTGTGTGGTGTTTGCCACTCTTGGCATTATGGCGTTTTTAACCCCGGAGGCGTGGGTTTCTTTTATTCCTTCTTTTGCGCTAAAGCTGACAGGCCTTTCATCTGATACATTATTATATGTACTGGCAGGGTTGGAAGTTGCGATTGCGCTGATGATGTTGTTTTGGTCGTTTGCGCGGTTTGGCTTTGCTCTTGCAATTTTGGTGCTCATACTCTTGGTTGGCACAGAGATTGCGCATCGCGCATGGGATATCGCGGCTCGTGATTTTGCGCTCTTGACTGCGGCTACCTATGGCGCGTGGAGAAGTATGATTTTATAACGTATGAAAAAATATAAAGAAGATAATAAAAAAAAATTAGACCACCGTATTTTAGAAGCAAAGCGGGCACATGAAAATAAAACCGCTCTTGAACATTTGCATGTGAGTGGCGGGGGAACGTATATTAAAGATTTGGTATATGGCGCAAATGATGGCATCATCACGACATTTGCCGTGGTATCGGGTGTTGCAGGCGCAGGGCTTGATCCGAAAATTGTTCTGATTTTAGGGTTTGCTAATTTGCTCGCAGACGGGTTGTCCATGGCTGTTGGCAATTATTTAGGCACGCGGTCAGAAGAGGATTACATACGCCGTGAGCAAAAAATGGAAGAATGGGAGGTTGAGTATCTTCCTAAAGAAGAAACCGCGGAGATTCGGGCGATTTATAAAAAAAAGGGGTTTGAGGGAAAAGAGTTAGATCGGGCTGTCGAGATTATAACATCTGATAAAAAGCGTTGGGTTGATGTGATGATGGTTGAGGAATTGGGCTTGATTCCTTTGGAAGGTGAAAGTCATGCGGTAAAAAATGGCATTGCAACCTTTATTGCCTTTGCGTGCGCAGGCGTATTGCCTTTAGTGCCGTATGTATTTGGCGCGGTTGGAAAACAGGCGTTTTCCATCGCTATTATTATGACAGCGGTAACGCAATTTACCGTTGGAAGCGCGCGGGTATTGATTACAAAGGGGAAATGGTGGAGAGCGGGATTGGAGATGCTGATGGTCGGGCTTTTAGCCGCTATTGTTGCCTACGGCATTGGCGCATTGATTGAACGGATAATGTCATAAAACGCAAAAAGCAACCTATTCAAGTCGTCTTGTCAATATTGCGAAAGCGCTCAAGCGGGGGTAGAATAAAACGCTTTCGAGTTCATATTAAGTTTAGGTGGGTATATGACATTACAAGGATCGTTAGAATATAGTTGCGCGTTTTCTCGTTTTTTTCTACATGCGTTGAGTGTATGTTTTGGAGTAGCCCTTGTTGGGCTTTTTTTTATTGCGTTTCCTGAAATAACCCATGCCGCGACATGGCATGTATCGCTAAGCGGAAGTGATACAAAT
>Ga0209542_10007903_pt1 | contig 20057 bp, 21 predicted proteins | sample RifCSPhighO2_01_FD_184028 | JGI IMG/M metagenome (GOLD analysis project Ga0209542, IMG submission 184028) | Soil microbial communities from Rifle, Colorado - Rifle CSP2_plank highO2_0.1 (SPAdes) (version 2) | ecosystem: Environmental > Terrestrial > Deep subsurface > Rock core/Sediment ...
CCATTCCTCATCGTTCTTAAGCAATGGATATTGTATAGCATTATTGTGCTTCTCGCAGGAACAATTGGTTTTCTCTATAATTTTCTCATCACTGACATTGGACATCTTAAACGAAAACATCACGTTCTCGCTGGAATAATTGTTCCTTCCCTGGCATTAGCCAATTTTGTTATTATGGTTATTGTGGCGAATCAATTTATTACAAATTTACCTATTAAAAACCAGCCGCACAATCCTTGGCTTATAAGTGGTGTGTTTGCTATCACGTTCATTCTTCCGTCTCTTCTTGGAAGAATAAGAACAACAAGAAAAAGAAGAAAAGCCGTAATAGCCTGATTGTTCTGGCCATGAATTATTCTTAGGTTCTTCTTAAATAAAAAGTATCTTTAAGTTAAAAAAACAAATGATTAACTACCGAGACCAATAAAAGTAACACCAATTATGATACCTATCAAGCCTGCCCATTTCCAAACATTCATTTTTTCGTGTAAAAACTTTATAGAAAAAAAAGTGGTCCAAATATAGGTCGTAGAAACAAAAGGATAGAGGACGCTCAAAGATTCTTTACGCAAAGCGAAGATATAAAAAACAAATGAAAGGCCGTACAGAAACAAACCCACATGAAAAAGACGACTTCTGATCATTTGTTTAAAAGAACATCGATTGACTTCTTTTTTGATGAGAAGCACACCGATTGCCGAAACAAAAGTTGCTGCTACTACAAGAAATAAAGAGGACAGACGAATTATAGCGCATCACCTCGTTCCATCGGAGATTCCACTTTTGATGCGCTTAGGCCTAGAATACTTACAGAGATCAAGATGATGAACACACCCAGCCATTTCCACCCGTTCATTGAATCCTCTGGAAATAGCAAAGGCGAGAACACACTTACCCACACGTAACTCGTTGCAAGAATAGGAAACAGAAGACTTAGTTCACCCTTTTTGAGGGCAATGAGCATGACACCAGCGCCAGCAGCATACGAAGCCAATCCCAAAAAGAGAGGCATATTGACAATGCTAAGCGGTGATTGAAAGTCAATTTGAAGAGCCCCGTACTTCTGTAATATCTGACCCGCAGCACTAAACAAAGTACATATTACCATAAGAAAAGCTGCCTGGATTGCGGTATTTTTCTTACGCAAAACAGGGGTATGCACAGTGGAAATTGATGAGGGACCCATCATTTCACCAGCAATTTTTCAATTATTGCAGCGTAGGCAGGACGGGCGATCAATACGCCAAACGAAAGTCCAGCAATTGTCGTGAGAGCAAATCCTTTCAGCAGTCCAGCTCCCGCCCATAACAATGGCAGCATGCCTGTCATCGTTGTAAGATACGCGCCAAGCACAATAACCATCGCATTTTTAATGCGCCGCTTCCAGTCCGTGACAACTTCGCCGCGTATTGTTTCATCTGTGATAATAATCAAATGATCAACTCCTGTGCCGATAACAATGATAATACCAGCAACCGCAGCAAGATCCATATTCCAGCCAATTAATGCAGCAAAACCTAAAATAAGAATTACTTCAGATACTAATGAGAAAACCATCGGCAGGACAATTTTAAAGTTCCGATAGCGAGCGAAAACGACGGCTACAACGGCTAATATTGCTAACAGGCCAACAAACAGAACATTACGCAAAAATTCTTTTCCCAAAGAAGGGGAAATAGTATCCAATTTCACAATTTCTAATTGCACGGGAAGGCTTCCTGAGATAAGAATAGTTTGTAGTTTCTTCATGTTTTGCAAGGAATTCGTGACTGCTTCCTGTTCAGTTCTTCCTGTTCCAGAACCAGAAATCTGGATGTTCGTTGTTGCTTGTCCTTTTAACTCTGCGCCAATTTTTAGCCTGTCAACTTCTTTATCATCAAGGAAAAGAATAATATCTTCACTAAGGTACGGGCTGCCATCTTGCTCTGTAACGGTCAACGTATTCGTAATGCGTCCTTGCCGTTCCGCAGCATTAGGGCTTAACGTGATAGAGAAGAAGAAACTGCAGGCATAGCCCTCAGCAATACGCGTACATCCCCGATTAGGGTCAATACCGGAACACTCCGCACTCCGGCAGACATAAGTAATATCTTTTTTGCCGCCAAAGAACACAGTTTCATTGCCTATCTGGGCCTCAAATTTTCCTTGCTTTGATAAAAGATCACGTACCTCTTCTTCCGATACGCCGGCCATTTCAATGGAGATAAAATCATCGCCAGCAAGATCCGACGCAGCGCGCACGACAATATCGCTTAATCCATAAACATTGAGGCGTTGTTGTAAGTTTTCAATAGTGAGTTCCAAATTATCTTCCGAAATGGGAGTGGTAGGTTTCAGGAGAACACGAGTTCCTCCTTCTAAGTCTAATCCTTTGCGAAGGTTAGAATGCGGTGTTGTTGTTATTCTTAGCCCGAGATCTTCAACTTTCCCTTGTTCATCAGCTTTGGTAAGAAGCGTATACAGACGTTCATTCGTTTCAATCCTGACCGTCCTGTTTGATTTCAAAGTTCCAATAAAATCATAATACTCTTCTTCTGAATTGACGGCATTGCCGTCGAGGGAGACAATTCGTTCTTTCGCCAGCGGTGTCAAAGTTGGTGATGGATTTTCTATGCCGGCAATGGCGGCGGAAGAGTTTTGCGCAACACTACGGATAGTGACACCACCAGTATCAAAAAGACGAGGTTTAATAGAGATAAGAGAAAACAAAAGAAATGTCAATAGGAGAATAACCCTCCAGTTTGTCAGTATTTTTTTAATGTTCATGAGGAATGCTCTTATTTATTCTATTGCTTAAATTCTATTTTTTTCATTTAATTTTGTTATTTATTCTGCTGTTTTATTCTGGCTGTTATTTTATTTTAATGCCTTTTTAATGCATTCTTCTTTTCCTTTGATTCTAAATACCATCGTAAGATTGCCACGTTCTGAATCCAAGTCATTACCAGATCAACCAAGAGGCCGATGAGTAAAATAAGCATGATCTGCTTCACAACATCGCTCTTTACCAACAGCAAGGCAGTAATAACAGCAGCAAGTGTTGTTGCACTCATCATTAATCCCGTTTGTATTGAGCTGTATATTCTCTCCATGACCGTTCCCTCGCGGCGTTTCAAAACGCGACTGCTTAATACCATATCAGTATCAACGGAATAGCCAACAAGCATCAGAAAAGCGGCGATTCCTGCGGCATTGAGCTTAATTCCGGTGAGATTGAAAATTGCCAGAGTAACAAAAATATCAGAAAATGCTGCCAATATCACCGCCAGACTCGGCACGACGGTTCTGAAATATATAAAGACAACTATCCCCATTAAAATAAAAGCAATGCCGATAGCAGTAAGTGTTTGCCTAAAAAAACTCCTCCCCAATGATGAACCGATTACTTCCACGCTGTAATCCTCATCTAGTACATTAATTTCTTCTTTGATGGCTGCGAGCAAGGCTTTAATTTCGGCATCCTGCTGGGCATCAGAATCAATTGCGAAACTTGTGATTTGACCTGCCGAATGCAATGTTCGCAAGGCGATTTCCGCTTTCGGAAATGTCTGCTGGAGAGATGTTTCCAATTCAAGAAGGTTATAGGAAGGAACATAATTAATCGTAATCGTTGAACCACCTTTCAAGGTAATCCCTTTATGCACAAAATCTCCCGTGGTGGCGTATTGGACACCAATTTGGACAAACGCAAAGAAAAGCAGAAGAAAAGGAATCAAAAGAAGAGCTTTATATTTTCGTTCATAAAAACTCTTTAATTTTTCTTTCATTCTGGTGCCTGAGCAGTAGAACATATATAAAGATTATGTTACTAGTACGTAAGTTATTAACTACAAATGAGGACACAATATTTATATATACCATTTAACTCATTGTTCTCGTGAAACTTATCAAATTAAAAGAGGTGTCGAAAAGATACGGCCAGGCGGCAGTTCTCGAAAACGTAAATTTGACTATCGAAGAAGAAGAAATATTAGGTATTATCGGAAAATCGGGCAGTGGAAAAACAACCTTGCTTAATCTTATCGCCGGCTTCGTTGAGGCGACGCAGGGAGATGTCGTGTACATCTCAAAAATAACCGGAGAAGAAAAAAACCTCAGCAGGAACCTGCATCGTGTTAAAAAGCATATTGGGTTCATGCCGCAGCATAATTCATTTTATCCTAAACTTACCGTAAAAGAAAATCTTCTGCACTTTGGACGCTTATATAATATTGAAAAAGAAACGCTGCATAATAATATTAAAAATCTTCTCACATTTACAGAACTATATGAACAAAAAGATAAGCTGGCAGCCGAACTTTCCGGTGGAATGCAGAAAAGGCTAGATATTTCCTGCAGTTTGGTTCACAAGCCAAAAATTCTTATTTTAGATGAGCCTACCGCGGATCTCGATCCTGTTTTTCAAAAAGAAATTTTGCAGATGCTCCAGCAGGTCAACAAACAAGGGATTACCGTTGTTGTTGCCTCACATAATTTAGATGGCATCGAGTCTATCTGCCATAAGATAGCTATCGTGCATAACGCGAGAGTGCACACCTATGGATCATTAGAAGAGGTACGAAAACCATACCTTCGTGATAATTTCACCATCACTGTTAAAACTGGACAAGATAAGCAGGAACTTATTAAAAAATTGCGTGTTCTTCCTGTAAAAAAAATTATTGAGCGGGATGGAAGTCTTGTACTTCAGCCGGAAGACATGGAAACAACGATGAAAAAATTGTTGCAGATCATTAATGAGGATAATTTATACCTGCACGATGTTGATGTGCGAAAGCCAACACTTACTGAAATATTTGAGGATATTACTGTTCAAAAATGAGCGCAATCTGGTTCCTGATCAAAAAGAACATTACACTTTTATTACGTTCAAAAGGATCTGCTTTAACAGTTATCTTTGCGCCTTTGTTAATCATTCTCATCTTAGGCCTTTCCTACAACACGTCATCCCAATTCGGATTAAATATCGGAGTTCATTCTTCTTCTTTCACGGAGGATGTAACTGAATTTATGGACATTCTTAAAGAAGAAGAGTTTAAGATAATTAAATATGAATCAACACTTGACGAATGTATTGAAGATATTAAAAATGGGTTTACGCATACCTGTATTGAAGTGCCGGAAAGTTTTGCCATAGATGGAAACACGCCAAAAGAAATAACGTTCTATATTGACCCCAGCAGAATTAATTTGGTATGGATGATCCAGGATACATTCAAAAGCAAGTTTGATTTCAAAGCCCAGCAGGTTTCTGAGCAGTTGGCAACCGATATTCTCGGAAAACTCGCAAATGCGAAAGAGAAAGTAGGAGCTGAAAAAAGTAAACTGGACGTAGTTAAAGAAAAAAACAAAGCTGTTTCAGGCTCTACAGAGAGTGCAAAGAATACTCTCACCAGTGTTGATTTAAGCGTTCCTACCACAACCTACGATAGAAGTTTTCTGGATAATTTGAGTTCAGAAATTTCCGAAGCTAGCCAAAAGATTGCCGATGCCATTGAAGCGATAGACGAGACTAATTTAAGTGCCGCTGATAAATCCAGCGTGAATGCCATTCTCAAAGATGCGGACGAAGAACTTGATGGTGCTTTTATGTATATCAATGGTACGGAAACAAATGGCACGGAAATTAAAGGAATCCCTAAACTCCTTGGACTTATGGAACAAGACTTGAATGATGCCAAGAACAAGTTGACAACTGCCGCTGGAACAATTAGCAGCACTTCCTCAACACTGACCTCAGCAGCCGTTTCACTGGGAGAGACAGTGGCCGCAATTGATGGTGTACAAGCGGAGTTGTCAGCAGTCCAAACCGATATAGAATCGCAGAAAGTAACAGATGCGGGCACGATTGCCGTTCCTTTGGCCACGAAAATAGAAAAGGTCAGTGCCGAAAGCACGTATCTCAATTATCTTTTTCCCCCTCTTTTAATCCTCGTGGTCATGTTTAGTTCGCTTCTCTTGGGCACAACCTTAGCGATGATGGAGAAAAACAGTCCGGCATTTTTTCGGAATTTCTTTGTCCCCATTAGAAAAGTAACGTTCATTGCCTCGACATATTTAACAAATGTAATTTTAATCGTGATTCAAATTGCCATTATTCTCGGTATCTCTTTATTTTTCCTTGATGACGTGGCGCATTTGCTGCCCATGACCTCGCTGGTGTTATTTATCACTGCATCGGTATTCACCTTTATGGGCATGACCATCGGCTATCTATTAAGATCAGAAGAAACAGGTGTTCTTACCTCCATTTCTTTAGGCAGTCTTCTGCTGTTTGTTTCCGGAGTGATTCTCCCTATTGAAAGTATCTCCCCTTTGTTGCGTAACATTACCATGTTTAATCCTTTTGTTATCGCAGAAAGGTTAATACGTGAAATATTTATTTTTAATTCCCCGTTTACTGTCATTTGGGTGGACCTGGCTATTCTTCTCAGCTATGCAATTGCTTTATTCCTCATAATCTTAATTCTTGAATCCCTCCTGCATGCCCACATGGTAGAAAGGTTCATGAAATATCATCATAAACAATTACGCCAAAAAGTGCCAAAAAAGAATAATGAATAAAAAAGGCGTTGACAAAAGAAAAAAAGTAATAATCATCACTGGTTCTCCGGGAGTGGGAAAATCCTCTTTGGCGCTGCTGCTGGAAAAAAAACTGGGCTTCCTGCGCCTTGACATTTCTAAACATTACCATGAGATTTCAAGCGGATATGATCGAAAAAAACAGAGTTATGATATTAATCTCAAAAAATTTGAGAGACTGGTACGGGAAAAGAAGAAAGAAGCGGGAAAAGGGCTTATTGTTGACTCCCATATTGCTCACTTGCTGCCCAAAAAGCTAGTTGATCTGTGTATTGTTTTAATATGTTCTGATTTAAAAAAGCTGGAGAAACGATTGAAAGCAAGGAACTATTCCAAGAAAAAGATTAGGGAGAATTTAGATGCAGAGATATTCCAGATATGTTTGGTAGAAGCGAAGGAGAAAGGGCATACCTTGGTTATGTTTGAGGGGTGCCGGCCCTTAACTCAAAACGACGTCGCAGAGAAAATACGTAAATCTTTATAAAACCATTCTACATTTTAATTCTATGGCGAAAATTACTGCTCAGCAAAAACTGCACTTAAAAAAGCTGGTTAAAGAACTGTCCAGCCATAAGGCTCCCCACACTGAATTTGTAACCGTATATGTTCCTGCAGGCTACGATCTTACAAAAATCATTCAGCATTTAGCGGAGGAGCAAGGAACGGCTGCCAACATTAAATCTGCTACTACACGAAAAAATGTCCAAAGTGCACTGGAAAAAATGATCCAGCATCTCCGCACCATCGGCAAAACGCCGCCCAACGGATTGGCCGTTTTCTGCGGAAATGTCGCGGCAGGGGAAGGAAAACAGGATCTGAGGGTATGGAGCACAGAGCCGCCCGTGCCACTGAATATCCGCATTTACCGCTGTGATAAAAATTTTGTCATAGACATCTTACAAGATATGCTCGTGGAACATAACGTCTATGGGTTAGTTGTTTTGGACAGAAGAGATGCGATTCTGGCTGTGTTGAAAGGAAAATCTATTGTGCCACTGAAGAAAACTCATTCGGAAGTGCCGGGAAAGCACCGTGCCGGGGGACAGAGCGCTCAGCGTTTCGCCCGTCTTCGAGAAGGGGCTTACAAGGACCATTTCAAGAAGATTGCCGAGCACATGAAAGAGCAGTTTCTTCCGCTGGGAAATAATCTGAAAGGAATCATTGTTGGCGGACCAGGGGTGACCGTGCAGGATTTCATCAACAAAGACTATCTTACAGGTGATATTAAAAAGAAAATTATCGGCACCAGAGACCTTTCTTATACGGATGAATTTGGACTGCAGGAATTAGTTGACAGAGCACAGGATCTTCTTGCAGAAGAAGAAATTGCGGAAGAAAAAAAAGTGATGAATCAGCTCTTAACGATGCTGCGGGATAATCCCAAAAAAGTAGCGTATGGGGAGAAAGAGACCCTTCATGCCTTGGAAATGAATGCTGTGGACCTTTTATTACTCTCAGAGTCCATCCCTGAAGATAAAATCTTTAACTTCGAAGAAAAAGCACAAACTGGTGGAGCGGAAGTGAGAATTATATCTATAGAAACAAGGGAAGGTATTCAGTTGCGTGATCTGGGCGGCATTGCCGCAATTCTGAGATTTGAGATAGAACAACAATGAACCTCATCCAAGAATCTTTTCAGCGGTTATTCCCGGATACAGAATTTAAGTATAAACCCCTATTGGAGTACAACCGGCGATTGGGTAATTTTAATGCGAACATCGCGTTGCGCTCTCATACCCTTAAAGTGAACATGAACCTCCAGTGGAAGGATATCGATTCTGAGATTAAGATTGGCTTGATTCAATATTTATTATTGAAACTATTTAATGCCCGGAAGCAAACACAGAACTTGGAGTTGTATGCTAGTTTTATCAAGCAAATTCCCTTGCTTACGCCAAAAACAAAAACAGACCCCTTGTTGGAAGCGTCTTTTGACCGGATAAACCAACGGTTCTTTCATGCCCAAATGGAAAAGCCTAATTTACGGTGGGGGCAGCAATCTTGCCGCAAACTCGCATCATATAATCTTCATAATGACACGATTACGGTATCAACCTTGTTTACCGATGTAGGACAGGAAGTTCTTGATTATTTGATGTATCACGAGCTGCTGCACAAACATTTCAAATTCAAACAGCGCAATGGACGGAGCAGATTTCACACGCACGAATTTAAAGAAGCAGAAAAGTTATATCCCGGGCAGCAGCACGTTGAACAAGAGTTAAATAACATTATCATGAAGAAAAGAAAGAAAAAGACAATGTTCACGCGCTTTTTCTAGGTTAATCATAACACGATCCTTTTTCAAAATACGCAAATAACAGCTCAAAAATGTTCAAACAAAACGCAATCTTTAAAAATACCCCCTATTTTTAGCTTTGTATGGCAAAAAAGAGGTTCTTATCCCATAATGCCATGGATAAAATCATGCGGGAAGCGGGCGCCTTGCGCGTTTCCGATGATGCAAAAATCGCGCTGGCAGAAGTGTTAGAGGAAGAAGCGGTGCGCATCTCCAGAGAAGCTAAAAAATTGGCCGAGCACGCCGGGCGGAAAACAATAACCGATAAGGATATCCAGCTGGCTGTCAAAGAATAAGAATAGAAAGTAATAAGCGTTTAAGAAGAAGACCGGTGGTTTCGTATGTATGAAAAAAAATTAGTCAGTGTGGGAACTTTAAAGAAAGGGGATACCCTGATCATTGACGGTGCAGCTTGCAAGATCACTGATACGGCCACATCGCGGCCAGGGAAACATGGACACGCCAAAGTTAACTTGATGGCTGTGGGCATCATGGATGGAAAAAAACGCAATGCTGTCATGCCCGGCCATGACCGAGTAGAAGTTCCTATCATTGAAAAGAAAACAGCGCAAGTGTTATCCGTAACGGGAAATACAGCTAATGTCATGGATACGGAAACCTATGAAACCTTTGAGATGGACATTCCTGAAGAATTGCGGGAAGAAGTTAAAGAAGGGACAAGCGTGTTATACTGGGTCCTGATGGGAATTAAAGTAATGAAACAAATTAAAGCATGAGGAGAAAAGGGAATACTTTTAAATAAAGACTTTTCAAACAATTAAATGGTAAAATTTGAAGAAGCAACCGCACGGTTATTACGAAATATTTTCGTGTGCAGGAACTGCAAGGCGAAAATCAGGGCGCCAAGCCTCAAAGTAAGCCAGGGAAAGGTAAAATGCAGAAGTTGTAAAGCAAAGAGACTCCGTCCGAAACGAAAGAAATAAATACGGCAACATAAGTCTTTCTTTTAATGATAGAACCTGTTGTTTCATTTCTACTCAAATATAAGTTTATTCTCTTATTTTATCTTATCATCATCATTCTGCTTCTTGTCAAGCGAAAAAATATTGTGGTGCAAGCAAAAATCATTTTTATGTACCGGATGAAATGGGGATTGAGATGGATGGACAAATATTCCCAGAAGTTCCGCGAATGGGTCATTCTTTTTGGTTACGTCGGTGTTGGCGCAGGGTTTGTTGGTTTGGTGCTTATTTCATATACACTTATCAAAAATTTATACACACTCATCACTGTACCGGAAGCTACCACGGGAGTATCACTTGTTCTTCCAGGAATTAACGTGCCCGGTTTGGGAGTTCTTCCATTCTGGCACTGGCTGCTGGCAATTTTCGTCATTGCCATCGTCCACGAGTTTTCACATGGGATTGTAGCCAGAGCGCATATGTTCCCAGTTAAGAATACGGGTTTAGTTCTCTTTGGTCCGATAATCGGGGCTTTTGTAGAACCTGATGAAAAAAGACTGCGCAAAGGAAAAGATATCACCCAATATTCCGTTCTCGCTGCCGGCGCTTTTTCAAATATAATCCTCGCGTTAGTCGCCGTTCTCCTGCTTAATTTTGTGTTCATGCCCCTGCAGCAAAATATGGTCGAGCCGACAGGATTCACGTTTGACCAATATTATGATGAGACGTATCCATTTGCCCAGGCAGGAATCCAGCCCGGTACGTTAATCACCGGTATTGATGGAACGAAAACAAGCCAGTTCCAGCAGTTTAGCGAGAAATTGGTATGTACACAACCTGGGGAGACAATTTCTGTGATGACTTCAGAGAAAAACTACGAAATTGCTCTTACGGCGAGTCCGGATAATCCGCAAAAAAGTTTCTTGGGCATCCAGCAAATACGCAATGAATTTGAAATTAAAGAGAAATACAAGAGTGAAGGCTGGACAGCAGTTTATTATTCTCTTGATTGGTTAACTGGATTTTTGCGCTGGTTGTTTTTGCTCAGTTTAGGTATTGGGTTATTTAATTTACTTCCATTGCCTATCGTTGACGGAGGAAGAATGGCGCAAGTCTTTTTGCATAAATTAAAAGGGGCAGAAAAAGGGGAGAAGTACTACCATAAGATTAGTTTATTTTTCTTGTTGGTGTTGTTGTTGAACTTGTTTTATCCGTGGTTGGTGAAGTTGTTTTAGGCCCAATAATCTGCGTAAGAATCTGCTTAAGATTATTCGACTATTCACACCTAGCTTTATTCTCCCTGTTCAGCTAAATATTTCTCAACTTCCATGGCTGCTTGGCATCCTGTTCCCGCAGCCGTAATCGCTTGCCTATACCTGATATCCTGAACATCACCAGCGGCAAACACCCCCGGAATATTTGTCTTCATAAATCGATCCGTCTTTAAATATCCCTGTTCGTTCATATCTACTACCCCTTTAAAGATGGAAGTATTGGGGACATGCCCGATCGCTAAAAAGACACCGTCAGTCTTAAATTCCATAATTTTGCTTGTTTTCACATGATGTAATTTCACGCCAGTCACCCTTTTGCCATCACCGAGAATCTCTACCACTTCACTGTCCCACATTACACTTATTGTAGGATTATGCAACACTTTCTCCTGCATTATTTTAGACGCGCGAAATGTATCTTTGCGATGAATGATTGTTACTTTACTAGCAAACTTAGTTAAGAACGTTGCTTCCTCCATCGCCGAGTCGCCACCGCCGATAACAACGACTTCTTTTCCTTTGAATAGAGCACCATCGCAAACGGCGCAAGTAGTTACTCCTCGGCCTTTATACTTCTCTTCAGAAGGGATACCCAACCATCGCGCAGATGCGCCGGTAGAAATAATCGCTGTTTTTGCCTGTATTTTCTCTCCACTTATCAATTCAAGTTCAAAACCACCAGTGATTTTACGAAACGAGTTAGCAATGTCCACTTTAAATCGAGCACCAAACTTTTCTGCCTGCTTTTTGCACATCTCCACTAACGCCGGCCCTTGCACTCCTTCAGGAAAGCCAGGGAAGTTTTCCACATCAGTTGTCAATGTCAGTTGTCCGCCATCTTCCGGCCCGGAAATAAGCAGCGGAGAAAGATTCGCGCGTGCTGTGTAAATCGCCGCGGTGCAGCCGGCAATGCCTGTGCCAAGGATGATGACGTTTTCCATTCTATGTTTCTTGAGTTTTATTTTCCTATGATCCCATCCTATCCTATCTACGCCTTTCTTTTCCCAAGAGATAGTAAGATAACACCCGCACCCCAGAACCAGTCGCTCCCTTCTGTGTATAAGCGCCTTCTACCCCCCAGTATGCTGATCCAGCAATGTCAATGTGCGCCCAGCGCGCTTTTTCAATAAACTTGCTCAAAAATACGCCTGCCGTAATAGATCCTGCTTCGTGTCCTTTGCCCTTCTGTGAGATATTATTCAAATCAGAAATCGTGCCATCCATCCAATCCTGATAATCTTCAAAGAAAGGCAATGCCCACACCGGATCACCGCTGGCCGAACCTGCTTCTTGTAACGAATTCAGCAGCTCTTGGTCCTTGCTGACTAAACCGGCAGCATAGTAGCCTAACGCGACAACACAAGCTCCCGTTAACGTTGCGAGATCAATAATCACTTCCGGAGTATATTTCCTTTCCGTATAGGCGAGAGCATCGGCGAGAATTAATCGTCCTTCCGCATCCGTATTCCCTATTTCAATGGTCTTGCCATTGTATGCTTTAACAATGTCTCCTGGCCGCTGCGCTTTTCCATTGACCATATTTTCGCAGAGAGGCATGACCCCCAGAAGATTTTTCTGTAAGCCAAGTTCCGCAGCCACTTGTATAGTCCCAAGCACGGCCGCGGCACCGGCCATGTCTGTTTTCATCTCCTCAATATATTTCGTGGGTTTTAAGTTATACCCTCCACTGTCAAAAGTTATGCCTTTGCCTACAAACGCGGTATATTTTTCCTTTGCGCCTCCGCCATTATATTCCAAAATAACCAGTTTTGGCGGATTATCACTTCCTGCATTCACGCCTAACATCGCGTTCATGCCCAATTTCTTTAATTCCATCTCATTGAGAACATTAATCTTGACTTTAGAAAAACAGGCAGCAATGTCCCTCGCAGCTTTTTCTACATAGAGTGAATTGGCAACCCCGGCTGGTTCGTTCACTAAATCTTTAACATAATTTGTTGCTTCAGCGATAACCCGCCCTGTTTTAAGTCCTTCACCAAATCCAGAAGAAGAGTTCTCCCATTGTAAGGAAACCATCTTCACTACTTTTTTCTTTTCAACTTTTTCTTTTGAAAGATACTTTGTAAAAGTATAATTCCCTAGAATGAGCGCTTCAGCTGTGGCCATTCCTAGTGAGGCATGATTCATTTCTTTGAGCGAACCTGCCATTTGAGTTATGTTTGTCGTAAACGAATCCAGTTTGGCCGAGGTTACGCATTTTACAGCTTTCCCCAGCGATTTTCGAAATCGTTCCACAGTCATTTCCTTTTTCTTTCCTAAACCAAAGAGCATAATTTTCTTGTAGGGAAGCCCAAGAATTCGTGTCCAATACATTTCTCCAAAATTAGGTGTAAATATCTTTTTCTCAACAGCATCATCTATTTCCTGCGCAAGAACTTTGTGATATGATTTGTAATGTTCTTTATCTTCTTCAAAAATGCCCAGAACGAGAGCATCCTGTCTTTCATCTAATGCTGGTTGTACTGTTATTTTCATTTTCCCCTCCTTTATTCCTAGGAATACCGTTCAAATTTAATGTCCGCAGATGTTACCCCTTTCCGTAAAAGGAGCTCCTTGGTTTCCAATACCAGTTCTTTTAATCCACAAATATAAAAAGTTTTGTTTTGCAAATCAGCAGGAAGATGGTTTTGGACTCTCCCTTGTTTTCCTTCCCATTTGTCCCTGCTTAAAGTTGGTATGTACGTGAAATGAGGGTACTTTTTCTGCAAGCTCAGAAATTCTTCATGAAGAAATAAATTTTCCTGTGACCGGACACCGAATAAAAGGATGAACTTTTTTGTACGAGACTGAGAAAGATGCTCTTGCAGCATGCTATAAAATGGAGCAACCCCTGTCCCGGCTGCGATAAACCAGTGTTCGTTGTGAGGGGAATTGGCATCAAAAACAAAATGACCAAAAGGACCTTTAATTTCAAATGTGTCTCCTTCTTTGGTTTGTTCAAACACTTCTGAGGCAAAACCATTCTCAATCATTTTAATACATAAATCGAGCTGGCCTTGTTGTGAAGGGGGACTTAATATCGAATAAGGCTTGTATTTTACCACCCCGTTATTTTCTATTCTCATATTGACAAATTGCCCTGCTTGAAATGAGAAGTCGGAAGGGATACCTAATGACAAGAGAATGACATCTTCAGTAAGATGTTTCTTCCTGAGAACAGTTCCGGTAAAAGTTTGAATTGCCATAGAATCTCTCTCAATTGAAATTTAAATGCCGTTTTAAATAATTTACGAAAAATAAATACTATAATAGAGGAAATAAGTTATTAATCAAAATTTTATTTTCTCTGGGGGATTTGTGTGCATAAAGTGTACACCTTATCGACAAAGGTTATTTCCGCCATCGTTGAATATATTCCTGGACTTGTTTTTCACCCTTCGGCTCTGCCATTCCGCCGAGGGTATAATAAGTCTTTTCCACCGATTTTCCCCAGGAAAAGTCTCCTTCTTCTTGCTGGATTTGATGCACTTCCATTTCTTTCGTTTCAAGACCTTTCCGTAAATGGTAATAAACACTCCTCTGCGTAACAGGAGAAAATATCTCATTATATAATTTAGCGATCTGATATCCGTAGCCTTTCTTCAGATAATAAAGAATTTCGATAATATTCTGCCTGATCTGGCTCTTGACGGGCCTTCCTCTTTTCATTATACCATTCATTACAATATTGAAAATAAATAACATTTATAATGATTTATGTCTTTGCTTACTATTATGGCCCGGCCAATTATCCCCAAAAGCAAACAGAAAGAAATTGCCAGAGAACGCATCAGTCGCTTGTTTGCGCAGGCAGCAGAGGTATTCCCTGGGAATAAATCCTTGGCGAACCGGTATGTAACGCTCGCACGAAAGATAGCGATGAAAGTGCGCATGCCTATGCCTAGAGAGTATAAAAGGCGGTTCTGCAAACATTGTTATCGTTATTTACAGCCGGGAGTGAATGCCCGCGTACGGACACGCGGAGGAAAAGTGATCATTTCCTGTTTTGAATGCAAGAAGTTTACAAGGATACCGGTGAAGAAAAATAATTTAAAGGCGCAACATAATACAATTTAAATAGGATTTTAATCCATTCGTATATGGGTGATAAATATGCCACGAACATTGTTTTCAATGCTAAAACCTACACATGATATTTATGGTAAGAAAATAAGTAGAAGGAAAGCTTTCAAAACTTCTACAAAAAAGATGGAATGGATGAGCGCAGGTGGAAGAGACCCTCTGAAATGGAAAACTAATTTTGTAAAAAGGTCAAAATGCAGAAAATGTAAAAGACCATTAACTTGGGGAGATAGAGTTTATGAATTTGATCATAAAGATAATAACAATTCTAATAATTCTCAAAGAAATTGTTATTTAGTGTGTAGGGTTTGTCATGGTAGAGCTACTGTAGTAAAGAAGAAGAAAGTCAGAGATAGATTAACAGGAATTACTACAGGCCATAAAACAATAAAGAAAAAAGTTGGATACAAAAAACCTACTAAACAGAAAACCGCTAAGAAAAAATTCACAATGAGAAAGTCAGCTAGTGGAAATTATTGGACTCCCATTACTGGTAAAAATGAGAGAGCGAAGCCGTTATTCGGAATTTAAGACCATTCTTTCCCTTCCAACTCCTTCCTCTCCGCATCCAATAATAACTTTTTCTCGGTTCGGGCCACAACTCTTCGTATCTGATCAACGGCATCAGCATTGGCCGAAATAGAATCTACGCCTTGATGGACTAAGAATTCAGCCATTTCCGGCCTGCTTCCCGCCTGGCCGCAGATCGACGTTTTCACATTATATTTCTTACAAATTTTGATCACTTTCGCCATCTCACCAAGAACCGCCGGATGCATTTCATCAAATAATTTGGCAAGGCGCTCATTATTACGGTCTATACCCAACGTTAACTGGGTTAAATCATTCGTGCCAAACGAAACAAAACTGATTTTTTCTTTGCATAACTCTTCCATGATCCAGCAGACGGCAGGAGTTTCCACCATCACGCCAAAATCAATTGCTATGCACGGTTCCAATCCTACGTCACGCATGATTTGTTTTGCTCTCTTAACCTCATCAACACGAATCACGAAAGGAAGCATCACACCAACATTTTTCAACCCTTCATAGTGCAGATCGCGGATCGCTTGAAATTCGGCCTGTAAGATTGCTGGTTCATCTAATAAACGTCGGATAGCATGCCAGCCGATCATCGGGTCTGTTTCCTTTGGCTCTTTATCACCGCCTTGCAGATTCCTATACTCATCAGAACGCATATCACTACAGCGTACCCAGACTGGTTTTCCAGCAAAAGCTTTGGCAATTTTTCTGATGCCATTTTTTAAGAGTGTAATATATTCTTGTTCTTTTCCCTGGCGGATATATTCCGCGGGATGAATTCCGCCGTTGGCAATCATAATTTCCAACCGAACTAAACCCACACCATCAGCTTCCGTGGCCGCGGCTCTCTCTGCGAAATCCGGTAAATCCATGATCACTTTTACTTCTGTTGCCGTAATTAGCTCTCCCGCTGCCATGATGGTCTCTTTTAGGGCAACAAGCTTTTCTTCTTTGGCAACTTCAATTTCACCCTCATAGACAATTCCACGAGAAGCGTGCACGGTCACAATCTCACCATCCTTCAACACTTCCGTGGCATGTTCCGTGCCCACAATACAGGGTATGCCCATCTCCCTACTAACGATAGCGGCATGACAGGTCATTCCACCCTCGTTAGTCACAATTGCACCTGCTTTTTGCATTGCTGGAACCATGTCGGGAGTAGTCATCGGGGTGACCAGAATATCACCTTTCTGAATTTTTCCCAACTCAGAAGCGCTATGGACTAATTTTACTGATCCAGTGTATACGCCCGCAGATGCCGTCTCCCCTTTCAGTAAAATCCGGCCTTGTTCTTCAGGGAGGCAGGGACGTTCATCCTTACATACTTTCGGAGAGAACGTGGTAACTGCTCGTGTCTGCACAATGAAAATCTGCCCTTTCTCTATTGCCCATTCAATATCCTGCGGTTTGCCGTAATGATCTTCCAGCTTTTTTCCCAACCGCGCCAGTTCTTTGATTTGTTTTTCATCGATAACCTGCCGTGTTTGTTCGTCTTTGGGAATTTTCTGCCTTTCGTTTTTTCCCTGCTCGTTGCGGAACAAGCCCAGTTCTTGTTTCTTCACTTCAATCTTTTTGATTGACTTTGTATTTTTGTCTATAATGTATAAATCAGGATTCACTTCCCCGCTCACGATCATTTCACCTAATCCGTACACGGCTTCAATGACGATCTCATCTGGATTGTTCGTGGAAGGATTCACCGTAAACATCACGCCGGAATGGGAAGAATTGACCATTTTCTGCACGATGGCAGAAATGAGGACTTTTAGATGGGGAAACTTGTTTTTTTCACGGTAATATATTGCTCTCGCCGTAAACAACGATGCCCAGCAGGCAAGAACTGCGGAAACAACATTCTCCTTTCCTTTAACATTTAAATACGTGGCTTGCTGCCCCGCGAATGACAATGATGGAAGATCCTCTGCCGTGGCGCTGCTCCTTACCGCAACAAAGACGTCTTTTCCTTGAATCAAGTCGTGGGCTTCTTTCGTATCAGCCCCCAGCAATTCGTAATTATCTTTGATTTCTTCAGTGATGTCTTCCGGAATAGGTGTAGAAATAATCAGCTCTTGAATCTTAGTGGCAATTCTTTGTAAGGAATCCGTATCTTCAACATCTAAATCTTTGAGAAGATCAGCTATTTTTGGTTGAATGTTCGTTCGCTCAAGGTATTCTTTATAGGTCTGCGCGGTGACGGCGAAACCGGGCGGAACAGGAAGCCCTACATTAAATATTTCACCTAAATTCGCCCCCTTGCCTCCTGCGACGGGAATAGAATCTTTATGCAAATCTTTAAACCACGCAACATAGGACATATAAACACCTCTTTTATGAGGTTATATAGGAGAATGAATTATTTAAACCTTATTGTAAAGGAAATTCTCCCACTATCGTATACACCGGCCCTTCCGGTGTTAATTCACTTTCATATAAGATGATTTTCTCCACAATCATGGAACCAAATTCGCGATGTTCAACTTGCTGAAGCGCCTCTTTCAATTGTTCTTTGTTCCTTCCTGACTTCATTCGCGCTATGGTAAGATGGGGAACTTCTTCATGCACGTCTTTTCTGATATAATCCAATTTAGTAGTTATTTTTTTCATTAATTCTGAGAATTGTGAATCTTGTACTCCGATCCAAACCACATTAATTTTTTCAAGAGAAGGAAAAACTCCCGTGCTTTTCACAAAAATTGGAAAGGCTTTTGTCTTCTTAGCAATCTCAGCTAATTTTTCTTCTATTTCCTGAATATTTTTCTCATTAACATCACCTAAGAATTTAAGAGTAAAATGAAAATGAGAAACAAATTTTAAATCAGCTCCTGTTTCTTTCAGTTTCTCAATAACCGGCCTGATTTTTTCTGTTATGTCATCAGAAACAGGAACGGCAACAAAAAGACGTTTCATCTCTCTTTGTTAAGATCATCGCCAAAATCTTCCGTATCCTCGTACTCATCCTGTTGCTCTTCTTCTGTTTTCTCAAGTTCTTCTTTGGATACTGTTTCAAATTTGGATTCTTTCCGTAACCTTTCTAATTTTTGTATAACTTCAGCAAAACCGACGTTCTGAAGAACTTTGGTGATCCTAACTTTGACATAGTCACCTTTCTTCACACCAGGGACAAACAAAACAAATCCTTTCACTTTGGCAATGCCATCTCCTTTTCCACCAACAGCCTCAATAGAGACCTCATATTCTTCTCCCACGCGTACGGGAGCACTTTGTTGTTCATTCATATACATATACCTCCGTTAGAGTATTGAAAAGAAAAAGGAAATTCAAGAAATTCTGCAATTCTATTATAATCATAACTTGTATCATTATTATACTTCATTTTCTATATAAATGTTTTGCTGGAAAAGAACTGTTCAAACCATCCTTTTTCCAGACAACAATCAATTTAAAATGAAAAAACATCCCACACCTATGATTCCCAATAGAACTGCTTCTGATGGAGAAATTATTGGTCTGATTAAACAAAGGATCCTATCCATACCTGATCCAGAAATCCTGGAAGACGCAGAAAAATGGACAAAAATCATCCAGCCTTCTAGTTTAGACTTACGTATGGGAGACAGGGCCTGGTTAATGAAAGGCAGTGCTCGTCCCATGAATGATGAAACTGTTGCTGATTTAGTTACACGTTATGTATCAGAAGAATGGGATTTAACATCATCTGTAGATCTTCTTCGGGACAGTGTTTATGTGATAGAATTACAAGAAACGGTGAACACTAAAATGCCAATGTGGTTCCGAGCTAATCCTAAAAGCAGTTCGGGGAGGCTTGACCTTCAGACTCGTTTACTCACGGACTTTAATCCCCACTATGATTCATTCCATGGGCCCCACTCGGGAAAGCTCTATATTGAAGTTGTCCCTAATTCTTTCCATGCCACACTGTGTAAGGGAACAGCACTTAACCAGCTTCGCGTTTCGCTGGGAAATCCTCTCATGCCAGATGATGAAATCCGCGACCTTCTTAAATTAAAACCCTTCCTTTATTCGAAAGAAGGCAAGCCACTTGAATTTGACCAAGTAACAGTTGATGGAGGAGTGGTCTTAACTGCTGATTTCAATGGAAAATACACAAACGAACCAAGAATTGTTGGTTATCGGGCCAAAAAAGGATGTGGATCGAAAGTTGATTTGCAAAAAACAAAACAAGATTCATGGAGCAAATTTTTTGACCCTATCGAGAGGCCAAAGAATGGAGAGCTATTGCTGGAACCAGGCTATTTCTATCTGCTCTCCACAAATGAAGCAATTGTGCTACCTCCTGCCTTTGCCGGCGAACTTGCGCAATTTGACCCACGAGTAGGGCATATTACTTCCCACTATGCCGGTTTTTTT
>Ga0209542_10007904_pt1 | contig 20050 bp, 18 predicted proteins | sample RifCSPhighO2_01_FD_184028 | JGI IMG/M metagenome (GOLD analysis project Ga0209542, IMG submission 184028) | Soil microbial communities from Rifle, Colorado - Rifle CSP2_plank highO2_0.1 (SPAdes) (version 2) | ecosystem: Environmental > Terrestrial > Deep subsurface > Rock core/Sediment ...
AACCTGAACCAGCCCGCCGCGGTCACGGATGACTATAAAGTTAAGGCCGCCTAGCAAGCGCTTTTTATGCAACCAGCCGCGCACCAAAACCTGGCCACCAACGTGGCTTTTCACATCCCCGGACAAAACCCGTTCCATCCCCCCAATTGTAACAAACGACCTCTAATATTTAATTATTCAATATTTTTATTCCTATCACTGTCTCTTTCAAATTCTGCCCGATCAGTCAAAAAATAAAAGTCTCAAGTTTTTGGAAAATGCCGCACACTTTCATAGATCTGTACATGCTGGCTCAGCCCCATCTCTTTAACAATTTTTGCCACTTCCTTGCCCAAATCCCTATCTGAAAGCCAAACACTCTTCTGTACCTGAATAAATTGCCACTCCTTTAAGACCTGGCGAAACTTGCGCCGTGTATCAGTTTGGTCTTCTGGGATATCAAAAATGACCATCAAATAGGACTTGCCTCTTAGCTTTTTGGCCACAAAAGGAGCTATCTTGTGCCGGCCCTGCTCGGTAAGTCTGATTATTTTCTTATTCAGTTTTATGAGCTGGTCCTGTTGAGCGCGATAGTAAGCCGATTCCAGGGTGGCTCGCTTGTAGCGCGAGACTTTCTCGAGCTCCCGAAAAAATTCTCCCGGCTTAAAAGCTAGTAACATATTGGGTTTAGAATATGGAATAAGTCCAATTAATACGTACGCCAGCGGGGATCGTTCTCTTAGCAGTTTCTTTGATCCGACCATTTTCCTACCGATAGACATATTCTTTCAAATAATGCCTGATCAGGCAAGAAATGAATATTTGTTAATTGTCATAATTAGCCAACATATATTAGCCAACATATGCTGTGGTTGACTGTGGTTTCTCTTCTTTAGCGGCCAGCTACGGCGTGGGGGTTGTCGTAATTTTCAAAGCCCTCGTCGGGGAGCTCACCAACCAACTGGCTAATAACATCTTCAAAGGTCAAAGTCCCCACGATTTCCTCGAAATTGTTAACCACAACTAGGAGATGGCTGCGGGTTTTAGAAAATGCTAAGAGAGCGTCACTTAAGCTTTGCCGCTCATTAATGTAGGAGACCGGCTTTTTCATCACTCCACTGACCTTGCCGCCCTCGGTTACGCCGATAATATCCTGAAGATATAGTATGCCGATAATTTCCGGCGAGGAAGCCTTCGCGGAACCCTTGACCACCGGAAAGCCGGTCTGACCGCTGTCGTGCAACTCATCCATTAGATGGGGTCCAACCGGTTCGCTGGCCTCGACAAGCTTGACTTTGCGGCGCGGCCTCATGACCGAGGCCACAGTTTTATCAGCAAAGCTCAGAGCGGCTAGAGCGGTTTGCAGGTCAGAATGGCTGATCCTATTGTCAACTTGAGTACCTTGGCGCTTGATGAGCGCCAGCAGATCTTCTTTTTCATAAGCTCGGGTATGCGGACGTTTTGGCTTTGATCTTGATACCATTCTTAGTCGTCGAAATAGGGGATCCATAATCACCAGCAGCCAGTCCGCCGGGTAGGCCAGATATCCGGCTAGTGACCAGTGTACTTTGCCGCTCTTGCCGTTAGGGTCCTTTAGCCAGACCAGCAGACTCAATACAAAGACGAGAGCTACCAGCCACCAACTAATTGCGTAAGCAGCCAAGACGCTGCCAATGAAGCTAGCTATGACCAACAATCCTAAAAATATGTCCAAAGACCGGCCGTAACCTACCAATTTGTAGATAGAGGCGGATTTGCTTTTTTTGTCGGCGCGGGCCTGGCGCCTTAGCTCAGCCGGCGGCAGAGCTTTAACAGCTCCTGCCAGAACCACCGACGCTAAAAAGACCGCTAAAGATGATAAAAACACCAGCACATCTATATTTTACACGCGTGGTATGCTGGTAGGCAGAGATGGATAAACGATTCATTGCTATCCTGGCTGGGATAATAATAATCTTGGGCGGCATATTTGTCGTAACCAAGAATTCCGGAGACAACGGCAATGGGGGCGGCAACTCCAACGCTCAAGCGACCAGTCATATCAGCGGCGAGGGACAAGCTAATGTTACATTTATAGAATATGGAGATTTCCAATGCCCGGTTTGTCAGGTCTACTACGGCCCACTCAAAGAAATAAAGGCTAAATACGCCAAGGATATCTTTTTCCAATTTAGGCATTTACCGTTGACCAGCATCCATCAAAATGCTTTTGCCGCGGCCCGCGCCGCCGAAGCCGCCAGCCGGCAGGGTAAGTTCTGGGAGATGCACGACAAACTCTACGAGAACCAAAGTTCCTGGGCCAGCTCCTCTAACCCGCTTAGCGTATTTAAGGGCTACGCCCAAGCTATTGGACTAGACGTATCAAAATTTGAGAAAGATTATGCCAGCGAAACGGTTAACGATGCTATTAATGCCGATGTCGCGGCTTTTGAAAAGACCGGCCGGCCGCAGTCCACTCCAAGCTTCTTCCTGAACGGTAAACCAATCGAGAATACCGAGCTGACCGATCCATCGACCGGCTCGCCAAGCGTCGATAAGATATCGGCTTTGATCGACAAGGCCATTGCCGAGTCTAAACAGCAGTAACTACTTAGCTACCCGAACTGTAACTATCTGCGGCATCGTCTCTACAGCCACTACTTTAATTGACATTTTTGCCCCTTTTTATTTGTGATTTTTGTTTTACGGCAGTCTCTCGCGGCAACCACGGTAAGTGCTTAAGACTATTACACATGCTTGTGCTTAGTGTCAATGCCTTATACCATTAGGCTTATACATAAATATGAGCCGTGGCCAAAGATAAACACCTCATTGAAAAAATTGCGGAAGCGCCGGCTTCGGCACTAGATAATACGATTACTAAAACTGAGGAATTGGCCGATAGTTTGCCAACCGAACAGACTATTGCCAGGATTAAAAATACTAAAGATAAGACCAAGGAATATTGGCACAATCTCGGGCCGGGCCTGACCACCGGAGCTAGTGACGACGACCCCTCAGGAATTGCGACTTATTCGCAAGCTGGTGCCCAGTACGGGTATCAATTACTGTGGCTGAGTGTCTTTACTTTCCCACTAATGTCGTTTGTGCAGGAAATGTGCGCCCGAATCGGCTTGGTCACCGGCCGGGGGCTGGCTGGCAACATCCGCTCTCACTTTTCCAGGCGAGTCCTGTATTTTTGTACTGTCCTGCTGTTTGCGGCCAACACTATTAATATCGGTGCTGACCTGGGGGCCATGGCCAAAGCTACCCAGCTACTAAGACCGGAGTTAAACTTTTACTCCCTAGTTATCTTCTTCGCGCTATTTTCGCTGGCCCTGCAGATTTTTACACCCTATGCCCGTTATGCTAAATACCTGAAATGGCTGGCGCTGGTGCTGCTGGCCTATGTGGCCTCGGCCATTTTGGCAAAACTTAACTGGAGCGAGGTTCTATCCGCCGCGTTCACCCCGTCTATTGAGTGGAGCAAAGAGCAAATCATTCTGATCTGCGCGATCTTAGGCACCACTATTTCGCCGTATCTGTTTTTTTGGCAGACTTCCCAGGAAGTCGAGGAACAGATTGTGGAAGGCAAGACTTCAATCGCTTCGCGACGGGGCACCAACCCGGCGGAGCTTAAAAAAATGCGTACCGATGTCTGGAGCGGTATGCTGCTGAGTAACATTGTAATGTTTTTCATCATCGCGGCCTGTGGAGCGATACTCTTCCCGCAAGGTATTACTAATATTGCTACCGCGTCCGATGCCGCGGAAGCTTTACGGCCGTTTGCCGGCGAGGCCAGTTACTGGCTGTTTGCGATTGGCATTATTGGCACCGGTTTGCTGGCCATTCCAGTACTAGCCGGCGCGGCTAGTTACGGACTAAGCGAAGCTTTTGGTTGGCGGGAAGGCCTGAACCGCAATCTGCACCAAGCCAAGGGCTTTTACGGGGTAATGATCTTTTCGGTATTAATCGGTCTAGCCATCAACTTTACCGGTATCGATCCAATCAAGGCTTTGATTTATGCGGCGGTTATCAATGGAGTAGTAGCGGCGCCAATTCTGGCATTGATTGTTCTATTGAGCAGTAATAAGCATATTATGGGCGAGTGGAAGAACCGACGCTGGCTGACTGGAGTTGGCTGGGGAGTAGTTGGTGTGATGGCCTTAGCCGGTGGCGCGGCAATCTTGGCTCTGTTTTAACCAAAACCATTTTTCAGGTTAAAATGAAGTCGAGTGGATAACGTCTTTACTGGTCTGAGTCTGATATTGGTGCTGGCCACTGCCATTGCCTTAATCATGCGCCTAATCGGCCAGCCGCTGATTATCGGCCACATCATCACCGGAATCCTGGTTGGGCCGGCGGCCTTTAACCTTATAACTTCTCCGGAAACTTTTCAGAGTTTCTCAGAAATCGGGGTGGCCCTGCTTCTGTTTATTATTGGTTTGGGGCTGAATCCCAAGGTCATCAAAGAAGTCGGCAAGGTAGTTGGTGTAGCCGGCGCTTCGACTATTATCTCCACGGCGATTATCGGCTGGGTCGGTGGCCAGCTGATGGGATTGTCTTCATCCGAAGCCTTGATACTGGGCGTAGCCTTCTCGTTTTCATCAACCATTGTGGTCTTAAAACTTTTGAGCGATAAACGCGAGACCCAGCGGCTGTATGGCAAGATTGCCATCGGTATGACGCTGGTTGAAGACATCGCCGCCGCAGTGGTGATACTATTGCTGATTGCCCGCGATGAGGCCGGCGGTTTTGCCCTCGGCGCCCTGATATTCTTAGCTTTTAAGGGCTTGCTGGCCGGTTTGATTATTTACCAGTTCAGCCAAAAAGTACTGATACTGCCCAGCCTCCAAAAAACGGTCGCCAACTCCCAGGAGTTTCTGTTTTTATCAGCCATCAGCTGGGGTTTTGGCATCGCGGTATTGTTTGAACAAATTGGCTTCTCGCAAGAAGTCGGTGCCCTGTTCGCCGGTATCTGCTTAGCTTCCCTGCCTTACGCCCAAGAAGTCAGCTCGCGGTTGCGCCCTTTGCGTGATTTCTTCATTGTGCTGTTCTTTATAACCCTCGGCTCGCAACTGCACCTTGATGCTGTCGGCGAAATGTTGCCGGTCATTCTAATGGGTCTTGCTGTGGTAGTTTTGCTCAAACCGCTAGTCGCTTTAATCATCGTGTCATTAGCCGGCTACACCAAGCAGACCAGCTTCAAAGCCGCCGCCATGCTGGGCCAAGCCGGTGAATTCTCGATAATTTTCATCGGTTTGGCTCTCAGCCGCAACTTGATAAGCGAGCAGCTTCTGACCGCCATGACGGTCATCGCTTTGGTATCCATTGCCACCTCGACCTACATCATCACCTATCTGGATAAAATCTATAAACGCTTAGAGGAACAACTGCAGATTTTCGAACGCGATAAGGCTCGTCCAGATGCCGATCGCAAGAAGCGCTACGATTTGGTACTGTTTGGCTACCAAAAGGGCGGGCACGAATTTCTGCGGGCTTTTGTGCAGCTCAAGCGTCCTTACGTGGTGGTTGATTACGATCCCGAGATGATCGAAGTCATGGAACACAAAAAAATCCACTGTATTTTTGGCGACGCCGCTGACCCGGAACTGTTAGAAGAAATTGGTTTGGAAAATGCCAAGCTGATTGTCTCGGTGATGTCCGACCGTAATACCAACATGCTGGTCTTAGACTGGCTCAATCATCACAATCCGGATGCCGCGTTTATATGCATGGCCGACACCCCCAAAGAGGCCACTGAACTTTATGAGCTGGGCGCCAGTTACGTGATGCTGCCGCACTTCATCGGCAGTGAGAAGGTCAGTTCGTTTGTGCGCCGCTCGCGCTTATCTAAGACCGAGTTTGATGCTTACCGCCAAAAACACATCGAGCACTTAAAGAGTCACGATAATATACTTGATGAGCCAGCTCGGCCCAAGAATCACAAAAAACTAGGCCACACCATCGTCGAGAACATTGCCGAACTAACCAAGGTAAAATCTACCAAACCTAAGTCTTAGGCGGATTTTTAAAGCTTTCGAAATACCGAGGTAGAGAACTGACCACGAAGTCTGCCAGACCCATGACCTTATCTTTAGCTTCGGCCAGACGTTTACCTCTCTTTATAACCTGCCCGCAGACATCTTGAACGTGACCGCAGTCATAGCATCCAATTTTGTCACCTTCCCGCCAAGCCTTTACAGTCTTGCCAGTCTTAGGTTTCTTTAAGCAGTTGGGACACCAGCTGGATTCAAATTCCTGATGGCCGGCAATCTGCAAAGCCGATGCTAATTCTTGGTCTGTTCCAACTTGGGAAGCACCCCCAGGACAATCCCCGCTGTGAACAATATTATTCTCAACTGAATAAGCTCCGGCGGTGGCAAGTTCACTGTAATTATCTTCACCTAACTCATTGGCCTCTGCCAACTGGTAGGTTTCCGGTTCTCCAAAAACATATTGCGGGATGCTGCGTTCGCGCAGATAGTCCATAAAGTCCCTAGCTTGGCCTTCGCTCAGCGGCCTTTGCCAGTAAATCTGCAGGGGTGGCGGCGCATCCTCAGCATCGTAACTCTGCCTTAGCCTCATAACCAGCTTGGCTAGCTCCGGTGTAACCACTTCCACGTTTAATGAACCAGCAACCGCAGCAACCGCTTCCCGATAAAGCTCCCAGGCTTTAGGTTTAGCCTCAACTGCGGCTATTGCTTCCTCATAAGTCAGTGGATTCTCAATGCCGAAATGGTAAGGCAAGCCGGTCTTTTGCTCCATGCGGCTGTCGTGGATATTTTTATGAGCGGCGGCGGCCTCCTGCCCGTCTGTATAGTCCAAAAAATCAAGCTGAGATAGCTTTGCCATTGATGAACTATAATCTCCACCCCTTACGCCCATCCTCTGGTCGTTGGCTTTTTGATCTTGCAGTGTTGTATTGTCCTGAGAGAAGGCATGCAGACATATTCCTTCCTCGGTTGGTTCAAAGATCCATACACTGGCCATGGCCCGCTCCGGCTTAAAGTTACCCAGTTTGGCAATTTCGGAGCTCACTTCCTGCTCCTCAGGGCACAAAGAAATCAAGCGGACGCACCTTGGATCGCCGCTCTGGCGCCAGTCAATTAACATATCGGGGTGTAGCTCCTGAACTTGGGCCCGCTGGTAGTGATATTCAAACCGGCTGTCCAGCCGGGCATTATTAGCGGCGGCCTCCAGTCCATTAGTCGTAAGTTCGCGAAGCGATAGACCGGTATCGGAAATCAGATCGTTATCTTCAAGATGGAAATGCCAAGTTTTGTAATAATGCCTTTCCTTGTTGGCGTGGCCGGTTCGCTCGCCTATATCACTGTGAAATTCAGTGCGGATTTGATGCTCTATGCTGCTTGGGTCACCACCTTCCATGAGCCGCCAAACATGCGCTAAAGAATCGTTAGACAATTTCTCATGAATAGCCAGATGCCCCAGCTCGTGCTGGTGGTCCGGGCGGTTAAATTCTGTAAGCTGTCTGGCTGTCTCGGCCATTAAAATACCCCCTACCGAACAGGGGGCGAAAATGCTTGGTATGCCAAGCATTTTGCTCCTGCTCGGGAGTCTCTGAGCTGTATCGGGCTTTAACCGTTGCGGCACAGCGTTGGAATTTCACCAACTTCCAGCGTTTTTGATTGTTAAGTATATCTATAATAACAGAACATAAATGGAATGAGTTTCTTTCACGATTTTAGCTCCCGAGTTATTGCCGACCGTGACTGATACTTAAGCTTGGGGGAATACAGTCACCTCATTACCCTGCTCATCATCAAAGATAATTGGCAGGCCGGTTAGGTCGGCGTTGTTTTGAGCTAGATCGTATAGTGCATCAAATACTAGAGTTCTTCTGTGCGTTATGTCTTCTCTGTGCGACAGTCCCTTCTGAGCAATATGCATTGGTCCGGGCAAAACAACACCGCTAGCCATCCCGACCGGCAGAAGTCCGTCAAGCCGCCTTAGTATGCCGATAGTCCCCGATGACACCTCGGGTCTTCGAAGTCTGGGGCCGTCATCGGTCTTGATAGCATCCATTGCCGAACCGGCGGCTACGACGCCAATGATACCGCCCCGCTCTCTGATTTTATTTACTACCCTAAGCGCTCCCCGATTGGCCTGGCTTACCGCCTCCTCGGGAATCGACAGAGCTTTGCGGCTGTCAGTATCTTGTATCACCCAGATGATTCCGAAAGCGTCAGAGGCTTTATCGACTACTGATTGGTCGTTGATGGCTTGGCGGCTGATGTTTAGACCAACCAAGGCGAATGTTTGCTCTCTGATTTTGCGAGTGTTTAAAGCCAGTACTATGCCCGCGGTAATATAGGCCAGGTCGCGCAAGTCGCCCCGATCGGTATGGTCACTGATCACCCCCAAGGTTTCGCCAGCCTCGATACGCTGATGGAACTCTTCAGAGATTGTATAGGGAGAGCTCTCAAACGCCAGGGTTTCTCTAAAGGTTTTAATCATGGCGTCGGTCTTATCGGCGGAGCCAAGGTTTCTGCTTATCGCCCGGTGCATCATATGGAACAGAAGCGGCTTTGGTATAAGGGGCCGTCTCTTAACGGGTGTCAGGGCTACATCAAGCCGCTGAGCTGGGTACCTGTCCGGGTCATAGCCTAGATCTGTGACCTCTACCCGTGAACCCTCAACGGCCCCTCTCTCTTTATGTTCTTCAATCCAAGGTGTTAGAGCTTCGTGGGTCTCGCTCTCCAAGCGGACGATCTCCGGATCTCTCATAGCAGAGATATTAGAACACAAAAACTACCTATCTGAAAATGGCTTTACGCAAGAAGGATTAGTATCAAGATGCCCAGGGCAATGCGGTAATAAACAAAAATTTTGAAGCTATGGGTGGCCACGTATCGAAGCAGCCACGATATAACGATTAAGGCGACCGTGAATGAAACTATAGTGCCAATGATAATGCTCACTGCTCCGCCATCCACGCTAGCCAGTTCATGACGGCCAGTGATCAACTTATAGGCTCCGGCGGCAATTAGGATTGGCACCGCCATATAAAAGGAAAAAGCGGTGGCTGTCACCCGGTTCATGCCACCAAGCAAGCCGCCGACTATCGCTGCCCCGCTACGCGAAGTGCCGGGGATTAGTGCCACGCACTGCGCCAAGCCGGCAATCAAGGCTTGTTTTGGCGATATCGAATCAATTTCGGCTTTATGGCCGTGAGCGTGAGCCGCAAACTTGCTGTCGGCCCACCACAGCACGAGGGCGCCGATAATTGAAGCAATGGCTACGGTTTTGGCAACGGCATATTTCTCAAAACTGCTTTCTAAAGCTAATGCCAAAAGTCCAGCTGGGGCAGTTGCCAGTATAAGGTTGGTGAAAAACTTTACCGCGACCTTATCAGATTTGAAAAGACCGCTAATTTTGCTCCAAAGGTCGCGACGGTAAAACCAGACCACCGCGGCGATGGCGCCGGACTGGATAGCCACGGTGAAAATTTTAGCCGTATCTGCAAAATCGATATATTCTTCAGCGATTATCAAGTGCCCGGTGCTGGAAATTGGCAGAAATTCTGTCAGTCCTTCGATGATACCAAGAAGGATGGCTTGCATTACTTCCATCCCCACATCATAACAAAAAGCAATCCCAAAGGGGTTGAAGCCAGTATAATAAGCAGTGTAGACTTACAAGTCGATATTCCGGAGTAGCTCAATGGTAGAGCAGCGCCCTGTTAAGGCGATGGTTGCCGGTTCGAGTCCGGCCTCCGGAGCCAGATTATTTATTATGCAAGAACCGGGTGGGAATTTCGACAAATACTTACGGGCAGCCAACTTCCTTACGGCTGCTCAAATTTTTTTGCAAGATAATTTCTTGCTCGAGCGTCAGCTTGTGCCGGACGATATCAAGCCGCGTTTGCTAGGTCATTGGGGCTCCGGGCCGGGCGTTAATTTCGCTTACTCGCACCTCAGCTATCTAGCCAAGCAGGAAAATCAGAAAATCTTGTTTGTCTTGGGACCGGGTCATGCCTTTCCTGCTCTGCAGGCTAACTTATTTTTAGAAGGCACGCTACAGCACTTCTATCCTAAAGCGACCCATTCCTATGAGGGCATTGGCTACATATGCCGTAACTTCAGTTGGCCTTACGGCTTTCCCAGTCACAGCAACCCAGCAACGCCGGGAGTAATTTTAGAGGGTGGTGAACTGGGTTATTCCTTATCTACCGCCTATGGAGCAGTACTTGATAATCCTGACCTCTTGGTAGCCTGTCTGGTTGGTGATGGAGAGGCTGAAACCGGACCTATCGCCGCGGCTTGGCACCTAAATAAATTGATCAACCCCAAGACCAACGGCCAAGTTCTGCCAATTCTACACCTCAATGGCTATAAGATATCGGCGCCGACTATTTTCGGCCGGATGAGCGATGATGAGCTAGTTTCATTATTTAAAGGTTACGGCTATCAGCCGCTGGTCGTCAGTGGCGAAAATATCCATCAGCAGATGCAGGAAACTTTAAGCAAGGCTTACTCAATCTTCCAAGCCAACCGTCAAGCTGACAGCCCGGTTAGTACTCACCCCCCGATGATAATAATGCGAACTCTCAAAGGCTGGACCGGCATAAAGGAGCTTAACGGACAGAAGATTGAAGGCAATTGCTTATCCCATCAAGTGGTCCTTACCGAAGCCAAAAGTGATCCTGGACAACTTCGGATGCTAGAGGACTGGCTGCGGTCTTACAAAATCAATGAATTATTTTCCGCTGGGGGCGGCTTTGGTGAATTCGTAACCAACATCATACCGCCTACAGAGTATCGGATGGGCCAGAATCGCCATGCCTTTGGTGGAGAGCCGGTGTACAAGCCGCTTATCTTACCTAGGGCTGAGCAGTTCGCCGAGGATGCGACTGAGCCGGGCACCATCGGTTCCAGTAGTATGCGCCGAGCGGGGTTGTATCTCAACGAGGTTTTTAAACTAAATGACAAAACAAAGAATTTCCGGATGATGTCGCCTGATGAAACCTACTCCAACAAGCTCGATGAGGTCTTTAAATCAACCAGCCGAGCCTGGATCTGGCCAATCGAAAGCTGGGACAAAGACCTGGATCCGGATGGCCGGGTAATGGAGATGCTTAGTGAGCACAATCTTCAGGGCCTAGCCCAAGGCTACATCTTAACTGGCCGACACGCCGTATTTGCCAGCTACGAAGCCTTCATTCAGGTGGTAGCCAGCATGATGGACCAATACGCCAAATTTCTTAACCAATCAATGGATGTCAGCTGGCGCGGGTCTATTCCGTCACTTAATTACATTTTGACGTCTTCGGGCTGGCGGCAGGAGCACAATGGCTTCTCGCATCAAAACCCGGGTTTTATTGATGACGTCCTGCAACGACAAGGGGATTTTGTTGACGTTTATTTTCCACCCGATGGGAACAGCATGTTAGCTGTTTTAGAATATGTCCTATCGACTACCCGGCAAATTAACGTTATTGCGGCCGGAAAAACTCTGGAGCCGCGCTGGCTGACTCCGGAACTTGCTAAAAAGGAGCTGGAGGCCGGACTGATGACCTGGGACTTTGCCAGCGACGATAACCCGGATGTGGTCTTGGCGGCAGCCGGAGATTATCTAACTAAAGAGGCTCTGGCGGCAATCGACATCGTAAAGAATGAGCTGCCGCAGGTCAGATTGCGCTTCGTTAATATACTTTCCTTAACCAGTTGCGGGCTGGGTCAGGGCGGCACATGTTTGACTCATGAAGGTTTTAACATGTACTTCACGTCCGATAAGCCGGTGATTTGCAACTTCCACGGTTACCCGGAAACCATCAAATCAATTATTTTTGATTACATCAGCAGCTCGCCTCAGCGTTTCTCTATCCACGGCTATATCGAGAGTGGTTCAACCACTACGCCATTTGATATGCACGTTCGCAATAAGACCAGCCGCTGGGATTTGGTTATATCGGTGCTTGAGAAGGTGTCGGCTACCGGCCGGGTGCCTTACGAGGAGGTCCAGCACATCATCAAAAAGTATCAGCAAAAACTAGCCGATAACACCGCATATATCAAAGAGAACGGTGTTGATATGCCCGAGATAGAGGAATGGCGATGGACCAGACCCAGCCGCTGACGCTGATAGCAAACCCCGGGAGCGCCAGTCGTAAATATGCGCTATACCAAGCTGAGCAATGTTTGCTCAAAATTCACTTCGAATACTTAGGCGACAAAATTGTCTATAGTCTCGAACAAGCAGGCACATCCGTTGGCCCAGAGCCGGCTGATATAAGCCATCTGACCTTTGCCGCAAATAAGCTACTGCCAATTATTCTTGCTAACCTACCGATTTCCAGTAAGGAGCAGATAAAACTGGTGGCTATCCGGGTGGTGGCGCCATCAACTTATTTTCAGAAAGACCGGGTGCTTAGTAAAAAGACTATCGACCAACTTACCAAGTTAGAGCCCCGGGCGCCGCTGCACATCAACGCCACCCTGCAGGAGATTCATGCGCTACGCCGAGTTTTCCCAAAGGCCGTTCTGGCTGGCATGTCAGATAGCGCTTTTCATAACACGATGTCGGAAGTAGCCAAATACTACGCCCTGCCGCCTGACAAAACAGCTAAGTTAGAAATAAGGCGGTTTGGCTACCATGGCCTTTCGGCTGAATCGATAGTGAGTAGCCTAAAGGCGGCCAAACTTCTCCCCAAAAGGTTGATTGTCTGTCACCTTGGGAGCGGGGTTAGCGTCACCGCTCTACTCAGTGGAAAAAGTCTGGACACCACGATGGGCTACTCGCCACTGGAGGGTTTGATGATGAGCACTCGTAGTGGAAACGTTGATATCACCGCTTTGATGGCGCTACAAGATAAGCTTAAACTTACCAAAAATGAGCTCCAGGATCTGCTGAACCTGCATAGTGGTCTGCTGGGCGTCAGTCAAATTTCTTCGGATGTACGGATCCTTTTGCAAAGTGAAAAAGATGGCTCTAAATCCGCCAAGCTGGCCCTTAATATGTACGTGCATCGCATTGTCTCAGCTATTGGTCAGATGACCGCCAACCTTGGTGGGGTTGACGGTTTAGTATTTACTGGAACGGTCGGTGAAAGATCCGCCGAAATTAGAAAACGCATAGTCAGACCACTGATGTTTTTAGGATTGATGCTTGATGCTAGGGCCAATCACCAGAAAATTGAGCAGCTCTCCCTGCTATGCATAAGCCCTAAGGACCATCCTGCTAAGGTCTATATTACGCACTGCGACGAAGACTTATTAATGGCTAGACGAGCGCAAGCATTGCTCTAAGTTGGGCCATCGTTAAGCAAATTTGATGATGGCTTCTAAGGCGATCACCAAGGCGATTAGGCACCAGAAGAAGAGATCGGCCCCCCGCGCCACCCAAGTGTCGAGTTTAGCCATAGTCTTTTTACTCAAGGGATAGTCTTTGTAATTGAGTCTAAACAATGCTCCATTGATGGCTAGCACTCCGCCGTAGCAAAACACGCAGTAGATGCACAGCACTCCGATATTGAAAATACTTTGCCAAAAGTACCAAAAGCCGAAACCGGCGAAAAATAGCGCCATAAACTGGAAGAAGAAGCGTAGTTTGGCGTTAATTGCACCACCGGTCCAGCCAATCAGTCCGGCTGCCAGCAGTAGTGAAAAAAAGACAATGCATAACAGTGAGTTGGGAAAGCCAAAGACTGAACTTTGGCTGGCATTGAGAACATTAGAACAGTTGAAGACTGAATTAAGGTTGCAGCTTAGAACCGCTTCGCTGTTTTTAACCAAAGTAATCTTTTCCAGCATCTGCAAGAAGGAGGCCAGTAGCCCCACAGCCGCCCCAATTGTTAGAATCATCCAGTAAAGTTTTGGTCCGCGCATTTTTTATCCCTCCTCAATTAGTTTTTGAATAGCCGGTGTGGGCCTTCGGCACTCGCAATTTTTGAGGTGTTCGGTATGCCAACTACGCCGCTGCCCTCGGGAAGGGTTCTTGGGCATCCTGTTTTTCGAATGCCACTCATTGTTAATCTTGCCCAATTGATGCTCGCTTCCTCAGCTCTTTAGCTATCTTGACCGCCCAAGTCCCAACATCGTTCCAGTCGCGCCAATCACCTTCTTCTAAACCAATCGCTTTAATAATGGAACGCTCCGCAAGATTCAGGTTTCTCTTGTCAAGTTTACCAGTAAAAACATGATGCTCCCGAGCCTTAGTTTTAGCGATGATTTCACCTATCTGCACTGCCTCGTCAAATTGAGGCTTTAAAGGTTTGCCAATTGGACCGCTGCTAAAAAGCCAGGTCGGTCGAGTTGCCAGCTCAGCTGCATGTTTGTTGACGAATTGCCTGGCTGACTTTAACCAACTTCCCCGGTAAACCGCGCTTCCCAAAATTACAGCCTCATAACCATCAACTTCCCCATCTGTCTCGATATTCCTTACATCGGCAACGATACCCCAGCCCATAAGAATCCGAGCAATACCGTAAGCAATATCCTGAGTGCCGCCGTGCTTGCTGGCGACAGCGACTAAAACCTTGGGGTACTTTATCGCAACGCTGCTCAACTTTAGCCTGACTCCGCTGCTTTAGGTATTACCAAGGCGGCGATGATATAAGCTATGATTCCCGGAACTATCGCTGTGACCAGAGCTAAAATTATCCAAGCCAGCCTGATAAGGGTCGGATCGACCCCAAAATACTCGCCCAAACCGCCACAGACCCCAAAGACTTTTTTGTCCTTGGAAGATAGGTATAGTCTTTTAAAGCTGTTCGTCTTGGTCGAGTTCTTACTCATGGCTACATCTCCTCTTTTTTAGAATTGTAGGTGCCGGCTTCACAAAGTTCAGTGACCAAAGTCACAGCAAATGCAGTTGGCCGGCTGGTGGTGTACGATTATTATTATCTGTATGGCAGCTGAGAAGGTTGATAAATTCTTTAAAGCCTATCCACTCAAACGCTTTGAGAAAGGCTATCTGCTTATTTACGCCGGTTTCGTACCATCGGGAATCTTTTATCTAAAGTCCGGTCGGGTGCGCCAGTACGACGTCGCCGAGAACGGCGAGGAGATTGTTGTTAATGTTTTTAAGCCGCCGGCCTTTTTCCCGATGTCCTGGGCTATCAACAAAACTCCTAATCAATACTTTTTTGAGGCCGACAGTGCTGTCACGGTTCGGCAGGCGCCGGCAGATAAGGCGGTTGAGTTTATAAAGACCAATCCGGATGTGATGCTTGACCTTTTGTCCCGAGTCTATTCCGGCACTGACGGGCTGCTGAGGCGCACAGCTCACCTCATGGCCAGCAATGCCCGGACGCGCCTGCTATTTGAGCTGATAGTCCAGTGCCGGCGGTTCGGTGAAAAACAGACTGACGGATCCTATCATGTCAAAATTAATGAAAGCGATCTGGCTAAGCGCGCCGGCCTGTCGCGCGAAACTGTCAGCCGGGAGATTAGCGGGCTTAAGAAATCACACGTCATCAGCGTCAGCCGCCAGGCCATTGTCTTACGCGATCTGGACAAATTGGAAGCCGAACTAGGCTCTAATCTTTAAGCAAGCACCAGAACGGCCCCGGCAAAGCTAAATATTAGAATCAAGCTGAAGATTATGGCCAGTTCGGACGTTTTTTTGTCAGTATGGTTGTCTGAACTCGGCACGACTGCTGCTTGGTGACTGCTCATTTGCTCATCATGGCCTGGCTCAGGCTCAGCTGAACCGTGAGCCCAAACTTTGGGAAACAAAAAATTGGAAACCGTTTGGCCAATATCAATCCTTAGATTTCCTAAGTGGCTGTGGGCCGGCGAACGCCAGGCGTTGTAACCCAGCACAACTAAAACCGCGATGAGCAGAGCGCCAATTGTAACAACAACTTTTCGGCGGGCTGGCGACAGCCACTGGTTACGATCCACAAACGGCACTATCAGCATCAGGGCAAAAATAGCAATCGGTGCCCACAACAAGGCATTAAGCCCAAATTCATTCTCCAAACCATAAAACGGCAAGAACAGCCACGGCGGTTTAGTCACCTCCATCCCAGAAACTCCCGGTGCGCCCAAAGCAGCCGGAGCCAGTAAAGATAAAGTAGCTATGAATCCGATGGTCAAAAAACCAAAGCCGGTGAGTTTTTTTAAGTGATCTCGAAAGTTTGAGCTGCCCATACCGTGCGTTGTTCGTACCGCAGCGTCGTAAACCGGTTTTGGCGAAATGCCGTGCTTTTTTATAAGGAATAAGTGCACAAAGAGCACAGCGAATAGCAGCAAAATTAAAATACCGATATGCGCCACGTAAAGCCGTGTTAGATACGGCACGCTTTCGCCAGCAGTAGAAATTACCAATTTGCCAATCGTTCCAAATTTTTCGGCAACTGCGTCCACGTGGCCTTGAGCCTCAACCGCCTCTTGATCCCATTTCAACACCGTTCCAGAAAAGAAGAGGCCTATCATTATTGCAAATAGCAGCACGCCGCTTAGCCAAGTAGCTTGGCGTGGCCTTTTGTAACTGCCATTTATAAACACTCGGATGACATGAAATAGCACTAGCAGCATAGCGATATTGGCCGACCAAAAATGCACGTTGCGCACAAAATCGCCAAGATAAACTTCTGAGTTAATGTATTCAATGCTGGCGTGAGCTTTGGCCGGATCGGGGTTGTAAAACATCGCTAAAAATATCCCGGACAGCACCGCCAGAGCAATGCAAAAAATGGTTATGCCGCCCAGCATATATTTAATTGAGTTGGAGTGGGCCGGCACCGGGTAGTTTAGTTCGTCCAGTCCTAAACTTTTTTCAAGGGTTGATGCCATTGTTATGGTGTTCCGCCGGCACCCTCGGTCCAAATGCTGATGCCGTTGGGCTGAGCGCCGACCTTCACTGACCAGACCACGATATCCCGGGAGGTATCGATCGCCGAGACATTGCCGTCTTGCAAATTGGTTACATAGGCGCGCCGTCCATCTTTAGAAACCGCCACCCCATGCGGGGCTTGGCCGGTTTTTATGGTAGTCACAACTTTAAGCTCAACTAAATCGATTTTATAAACACTACTGCTGGTAGGCTGGTTGAAATAATAGCCTTGGTCGGCTAAGTAAACGTAGCGCGAATCCGGTGTCGGATACATTTGGATCGGGCCCTTTGATTCGGCCGGTAGTTTTAGGTAACTTAGTTTTTTGGCGGCCGGGCTGTAGACTGCTAGACTTTTGGTGTCGTAAATGGAAGCTACCACATACTTGCCGTCGGCTGTCACGCCGGTCTGCACCGCCTGGCCTTCTAAAGGTATATACGATAGGCTGCCGGAAGCAATATCCAGCACGCCCAGCGACTTGCCGGTGGAGTTGGCAATGTATACCGCCACACTGTCTGGCGCTACCCGCAGGCCGTGCGGTCCACTGCCGGCTTTGACACTATACTGCTGCTCAACGCCGTATGTTGAGCCGTTGATTTTAAAAATCAGATCTTTTTCCTGGGCGGTAACAAAGGCGAATTGGCTATCCAGGGTTAGGGCCACGTGAGCCAAGTGCAGCCCCTGGCCCAGGCCAATGCGCTTTATTATCTTATCGGTGGCGGCATCGATGACAATTACTTCATCCTGAACCGGACCGCTGGCGCTCATTGGCGAATCATCTTGGGCCGGCATAGCTTCTTCATCGCCGTGAGCCAGTACCTTTTTAAACAAGCTAAGCTGGCCGGCAAGATTTTTCAGCCTATTTAAGGGCGAGGTTCCGTGCTGGTGTTCGCCAGCCGCATTACCGGTCACCCAAACTGTCCGACCGTCCGGTGCCACCTGGACATTGTGCGGCGCGTAGTGGGTGTCTGTGCCATTGACGGTTTGGGATAAGTCGATGTATTTGACTGCCTGGTTCTCAGGATTGATTACGGCGATTTTGCCATCTTCTTCAACAGCAGCATAAACTTTTTGGCTGGCCTCCACCGCAAGCGGTTCATTACTAGATAATCTGTTGGCCGCATACCAGACAATCACGCCCAGCTGGGCTACTACATATAAGATAACCAGTAGTTTGGTGTAGCTGAGTTTTTTGAGAAAGCGCATATTGATTTTAATCAAATCAGCTTACTCTGTAACGGTTACGGTTACCGTGATCTCAATCACAGTAAGCTAGGCATGAGCACTTTTGCTAAAGTAGATGTGTGATTAAGTGGATAAAAGCTAATCGCATTCCCATCCTAATCGGGGTTGCTGACGTAGCACTGGCCGCTATGTTGGCCATTGCGGTAGGAACGTTAGCCATGCATAAGCAGACTCAAGAACCAGCTACTGCACCGGTAAAAGTTGAAAAGCCAGCTCTTAAACCCCCGGTTGTAGAGCTTAAGCCCATAGCCAGCGGTTTTAGTCAGCCGGTAGTAATTACGGCTACTCCGGCTAAAAATGATAAGCGGATTTTTATCGTTGAGCAAGGTGGTGCCATCAGAATCATTCAAGCCGACGGTACCGTTGTCAGTCAGCCGTTCTTAGACATCAGCTCCAAAGTACTCAAAGGTGGTGAGATGGGCTTGCTTGGTCTGGCTTTTTCACCGAACTACGCCAAGGATGGTAACTTCTTTATCAACTACATCGATAAAAGCAGGAACACCATCATCGCCCGCTACCACGGGACATCGGCTGACCAAGCCGACCCCGCCAGTGAACAGGTAATCTTAAGCTTGGCTCAACCTTATGATAATCATAATGGCGGTGCCCTATTATTCGGTCGCGATGGCCAACTATACGCCGCGCTGGGAGATGGCGGCAGTGGTGGTGACCCGCAAAATCGGGCCCAAGATTTGAATTCCCTGTTCGGAAAGCTTTTGCGCCTGGACGTCAGCCAGCTGCCGTATAGGATTCCCTCGAACAATCCTTTTGCCAATCAAAACGGCAAGAAGGGTGAGATTTGGGATTATGGGCTAAGAAATCCCTGGCGCATCAGTTTCGATCGTAAAAACGGTGACTTATACATCGCCGATGTCGGCCAAGGGGCCATAGAAGAAATAGACCTGGAAACTACTGACAGTAAGGGCGGCATTAACTATGGCTGGCGATGCTTCGAGGGCAGTAAGGACTTTAATATCAGCGGTTGCCAATCAAGAGACAGCTACGCCTTCCCAATCCTGGAATACGACCATTCCGAGGAGCGCTGCTCAGTGACCGGTGGTTATGTTTACCGCGGTAAGGAGTATCCCGCCCTTGACGGCAAGTACTTCTATGGGGATTTTTGTAGTGGACAGCTCTATACGGCTGAAAAGGTGGAGAGCCAGTGGCAGACAACGCTAATTACTAAAACGCCTTATCGAATCAGTACTTTTGGTGAAGACAGCCAAGGCGAGGTTTATCTAGCTAACTACGCTACCGGTGACATCTACCAAATCCAGGATTCAGCCAACTAACCTTGCTATGATTAGGCCATGAAGCCTGAGAATAATGTTCCGTTCAGTGTGGAGCTGGAGCGATGGCTAAAAAGCCCTCGCCCCAAAACGCTGGCCGGTCTGGATAAAGTCTTCGCTGAAAAGAGCTTTGCCGTGACCTTTGTCCTGCTTATGGCCATCGCGGCCCTGCCGATACCAACCGGCGGACTGACCCACGCCTTCGGGGTTATCAGCGTTCTGATCTCACTGCAAGTGATAGTCGGCCGGCGCAGTTTGTGGATTCCCAAACGCTGGCAGGATTTACGAATCAGCCGTACCATGCAGCAAAGGCTGATTCCATCATTGATCCGCTTGATCCGCTGGCTGGAAAAATACTCCCGACCGCGGATGGCCAGTTTACTAAGCTCTAACTTCTTAGTCCGGCTATACGGCTTGGCGGTACTGGTTTTAGCGGCATTTGTGACGGCTTCGCCGCCATTTTCCGGCCTTGATACCCTACCGGCTATGGGGATTGTGCTGATGTCACTAGCGGTCATTTTAGAAGATTTCCTGCTGTTCATTATCGGGGTGGTCGTCGGCTCGGTGGGAATCAGCTTGACCCTACTGCTGGGCGCGGCGGCCTTCGAACTGGTTACCCGGCTGATTTAAGCGCAAAGGGTATTGACTTTTTAGGTATTTTATATTAGAATAATAGTCCACCTCTGTTTCTCAAGAGGTGGTGTTCATAATGGTACCACGACTCAGGAAAGGAGGTGGTCTCCGTGAGGAGACTGCTTCT
>Ga0209542_10007905_pt1 | contig 20048 bp, 17 predicted proteins | sample RifCSPhighO2_01_FD_184028 | JGI IMG/M metagenome (GOLD analysis project Ga0209542, IMG submission 184028) | Soil microbial communities from Rifle, Colorado - Rifle CSP2_plank highO2_0.1 (SPAdes) (version 2) | ecosystem: Environmental > Terrestrial > Deep subsurface > Rock core/Sediment ...
AACTTTATGCCTGATTTTTTAAATTCTATAGCAAGAGCTTTTTGGTAAATCCCTTCTTTGTGTCCACCACTTAAAGTATTATGTATATTAAAACAAGCACCTCTGATTTTATATGATAAATCTTCGTGCAAAAAATTTTTCACCTTTTTCATACTTTAATTTTAGCATTATCAGTGCAATCAGTCTCTTTCAGTGTTGATCAGTAAAAAAAGCTCCTTTCGGAGCTTTTTTTACTAGATTCCCTTAAGATCTTCCATCGCTTGATCCACAGTCTTCATTGAAGATGGAGCAGAATTGTCTCCCCCCGTAGGCCGCTCTGGTCTTGTACTGCCTTCTGGTTCGTTGATTTTTAAGTTCACGCGGGCATTATTCTTCATGCCGATAATACGCAAAAGAGTGCGAATAGCTTTGGCAGTGTTTCCCATTCTTCCGATGATCTTGCCCATGTCGGCAGGATTTACGGTAAGACTGATAAGCACTCCCATCTCATCCACCGTTCGATCGATCTTTATATCGTTCGGATTATCAACAAGAGCTCTCACTACATACTCCAAAAATACCTTGTCTGCTTCTTCCATATTGTTTTAATAAATTAAACTTTATAATCGTGCAGTGTTGCGACCCAATACTGCTTTACTGAATATCCATTATACTTGACCCCGCCATGGCGGGGCAAGTTATTTTTTTGCTTTCAACTCCTTTCTTGCAACTGTTGGCTTTTTCTTCGGTAATACATTTACCTTTTTACCTTCTATAACCTTATCATTCACCAAAAAATTATGCATCGTATCTGAAAGTTTTGCCCCTTTAGAGAGCCAATACTTTATTCTGTCACTAGTAAAATTTGTCCGAAGTTTTTTGTCGCTAACCTTTGGATTGTAAGTGCCAAGTAGTTCTAAAAATCTTCCACTCTTGGTGCTGTTTTTTGAATCAGTCAAAACTACACGAAAAGCTGGATCATTTTTTCTACCTATTCTCTGTAATCTTATTTTTAACATTATCGTAGCTTAACATAAATTATAAAAAAGGCAAATAAAATTATTTTATGTTATTCTAATGAAGATGAAAAAATCTATGGCCAAATTGCAAGGTATTATCTCTATCTCCTCTAAAGGCACAGGATATGTCGCCATTGGAGATAAAAAGGACACTCAAGATCCAGAAATTGATTCTAGGCATCTGAATACAGCTCTGCATGGAGATACGGTAGAAATAGTCCTCCATCCGAAAGGAAAAAAAAGACAAACTGCAGAAGTGTCAAAAATAATAACTCGCGCAAAAACCCGTTTTGCAGGAGTTTTAGAATTGAAAAATAGTATTTTTTTCCTAAAACCAGATGATACGAAAATGTATACGGATATTTTGATACCTGAGGGAGAATTGAATGGAGCTAAGGCAGGACAAAAAGTTTTTGTGGAAATAGTTTCTTGGCTTGACCCTCGCAAAGTGCCAAAGGGACGTATAGTTAAAATTCTAGGTAAGCCGGGAGACAATGACACAGAAATGCATGCCATAGCTATGGAGAAAGGTTTTGATTCAGAATTACCAACAAAAGTTTACAAAGAGGCGGAAAAAATAAAGCACGATGGTATTAAAGAAAGCGATTATGTAGGGCGTCGCGATTTTAGAAAAATCCTAACCTTTACCATTGACCCATCGGATGCAAAAGACTTCGATGATGCAATTTCTTTCCAAGAACTAAATAAAGATGAATATGAAATAGGTGTACATATTGCAGATGTGTCTCATTATGTAAAAATTGGTAGTGCTCTTGATGAGGAAGCGCGTGAGCGTGGCACTTCAGTGTATTTAGTAGATAGAACAATACCAATGTTGCCAGAAATATTGTCCAACGATTTATGCAGTTTAGTGCCAAATAAAGACAGACTCACAATGAGCGCAGTTTTTATCATAGACAAAAATGCTAGAGTAAAAAGTGAATGGTATGGACGTACAGTTATATATTCAAAAAAAAGATTCACTTATGAAGAGGCAGAAAAATCCCTCGGCCATAGACCGGCCACGGGCGAGGCAATCAAAAAATCTACCGCACCCCTCCACAGAGAATTATCTATTTTAAATAATTTAGCAAAACTTCTAACAGCTGAAAGGTTTAGAAACGGCGCCATATCACTAGAACAAGAAGAAGTAAAATTCGTATTGGACTCAAAAGGAGTTCCAATCAAAGTAATAAAAAAAGAACGTGGCAACTCAAATAGATTGATCGAAGAGTTTATGTTGCTCGCCAATAAAAAAGTGGCTGAAATACTTTCACCTAAATCGCCTCATCGGCGATCCGCCGGAGAGGCGGAAAATAATGTTTCCCTATATAGGGTTCACGACCTTCCAAGTAAAGAAAAAATGGCTGATTTAGCATTCTTTTTACGAAGCTTGGGACATAAAATATCTTTAGTAAATGGAATCATTCCCAGTTATGAAATAAATAGTCTTTTGAAAAAATTAGAAGGAAAAAATGAAGAGAGTACAGTAAATAGAGCAGTTATCAGATCTATGGCAAAAGCGATTTATTCTACCGAAAACATTGGTCATTACGGACTTGCATTTCCTTATTACACCCATTTCACTTCCCCTATCAGACGATATCCAGATATAATAGTTCATAGACTTCTCACACTCTATTTGTCTAATAAAAAAGTAAAAAAAGAACATTTACTTGAATATGCAAAAATTGCGAGAATTTCATCCGAACAAGAAAAGCGCGCCTCTGACGCTGAAAGGGCTTCCATAAAATATAAACAAGTTGAATATATGTCAAAACGTACGGGACAAAATTTTGAAGGAATTATAAGCGGAATTACAGAGTGGGGTATTTATGTGGAAGAAGTGGAAACAAAATGTGAAGGTGTAGTGAGAGTACGAGATATGAACAACGATTTTTATATTTTTAATGAAAAAAAATTAGAGTTAGTTGGACAATCCCGACGCCCTCCGGGGTCGGGACCCCGACCGAAAGCGTCGGGGAAAACATACCGTCTGGGTGACCGTGTCAAAATAAGAGTAAAAGGAGTTGATTTAGAGAGAAAAACAATAGATTATGCTTTAATATGAAAAAGGTAAAATTAATTTTGTGGGCTATATTTCCTGTAATCCTAGGTATTTCACTCGTTTCAGCTACAACATTTGTCTTCAAAAATATTGATTACACAAAAATATGGGGGCTGAAAAGTAGCCTGTCTGCGCAGGCAGGCACATCAGCATTGGATCAAGCTAGGATAGAAAAAAAACCGAAATATTTTTATTTAAATAATGCAGAAGTTCAGCCGAAAATTTCAGCTCTTGCTTATTTAGTCGGAGACTTAAATACAGGAGAAGTAATATTGTCCAAAAATCAAGACCAAAAATTCCCAATCGCTTCTGTATCGAAACTGATGACAGCATTAGTAGCAAAAGAGATAGAAAATGAAGACGATATTGCGGAAGTTAGTAAGAAAGCCCTAGCTACCTATGGCACAAATGGTGAACTTCGACTGGGGGCAAAAATAAAAACTTCGGATTTGTTATATCCGCTACTTTTAGAATCAAGCAATGATGCGGCAGAAGTGCTGGCAGAACATTTCACTCGAGAAAGTTTTATTGAAAAAATGAATCAAGAGGCTGATAAATTAAAAATGTCAGGAACGTCATATGAAGACCCGAGCGGACTCTCCCCCAATAACCAGTCAACAGTTTCCGATATGTTTAAACTAGTTGGATATTTGAACCAACAAAAAAAAGAAATACTTTCAATCACAACCATGCGCAGTTATTCTAATAAAAAACAATCTTGGTCAAATATCAGCCAATTCCTAGGTGAAGATGGATATTTGGGAGGAAAGTCTGGATTTACAAACCCTGCAAAACAAACAATTGTTTCTCTTTTTAATCTACCTCTCGGGCAAACAGGACTTCGTCCCATAGCCATCACCCTCTTACAAAGCTCTGACCGACATAAAGATGTAGAAAATATTTTAAAATATTTAAAGGAAAATATATATTACGGGGGCGCTCTCGATGCAAACACTAACTGGGTACAAGAAAAAGTGGGAGTGCCAGACATCAAAGATCCAAATTTTGTGACACTTGTTTTTGCTGGTGACATAATGCTTGACCGTGGAGTAAAAAATTCAGTTATAAAAAATTTCAATAATGATTATTCGGCACTTTTTGGAGCAGAAGAATTGTCAAAATTATTAAAAAAATCTGATATTGTTTTCGCCAACCTAGAAGGCACTGCTTCAGATCAAGGCGATGATATGAAAAACTTATATGCTTTCCGTATGGATCCAGCTGTCGTTCCAGCCTTAAAGGGCGCAGGCATTAGTATTCTATCGGTTGCTAATAATCACATGGGAGACTGGGGTCGTTTTGCTTATATTGATACACTTTCGCGCTTAAAAGAAAATGAAATACTTTACACAGGAGGAGGAATGAACAGCATTGAAGCAGAACAACCAATTATTATTGAAAAATATGGAATGAAAATTGGTTACTTGGGATTTTCTGATGTAGGACCGGACTCTATGCAGGCGGGAAAAGACACAGCTGGCATACTTTCCGCTAAAAATCCACGTTTTGATGAAATAATTAAAAATGCTAGTAAACAAGTTGACAGTTTGATAGTATATTTTCACTTTGGTGAAGAATATCAAGAAAAACATAATGCAAGGCAAGAATATCTAGCCCATAAAGCAGTAGACAATGGAGCAAAAATTGTAATCGGTTCGCATACGCATGTAGTAGAAGACACAGAAATTTATAAAAATAGTTTCATCGCTTACTCACTAGGAAATTTTATTTTTGACCAGCCATTTAGCACGGACACAATGCAAGGTATGTTGCTTGAAATTAAATTAAATAGAGATGGCTCTATGACTACGAAAAAAAATACCATTAAATTAAATTCCGCCTTTCAACCAGATAAAATAATCAAAGGTATTGAGGAAAAAATAAAATTTGAGGAAATAAAAACTACTTTGCAATAGCAGTTGCTTCTTCAAACTTTACAGATAGTAGCTTGGAAGCGCCGTTATTACCTATGGTAACTCCATAGAGGACACCGGCACGGGACATAGTCTCACGATTGTGGGTAACGACAATAAGCTGAGAATGTTTGGAGAGTTTCTCCAGCATATCACCATATTTGCGGGAATTTGCTTCATCAAGCGCGGCATCAGTTTCATCCAGCACGAGAAAAGGTGGAGGATTAACTTGCGACATGGCAAATAAAAGAGCAATGGATGTAAGTGACCTCTCCCCACCAGAGAGAGCGTGAAGCTCTTTGACTTTCTTTTGAGGCAAGGAAACATTTATTTCTATTCCTTGCTCTTGCACAGTTTCTTCATCTTCCTCAAAAAATTCCTCATCTAACTCAGTTTCCGCCTCTTCGGCGGACTTGTCCGCCAACGCGGCGGATCGCCGGCGAGGCGATTTATTTTCAACAACAATGGCAAGAGAACCTGTTCCGCCACCAAACATAAGTGAAAAAAATTCCTGAAATTCAACATTTATCTTTTTGACACCCTCTTTAAATTCTATATCTATTTTTTCTTCTAAATCTGCTATAAGCTTTTGCAATGATTCGATACTTTTTGTCAAATCTTCCATTTCTTTCGCCAAAAAACCATCTCGCTCCGTAACTTCTTTAAATTCTTTAAAAATTTCTGCCCCGCCACCAACTCCAGCATCTTCTAATTTTATCTTTATACGCTCAATCTTACGCCTCAATTCTTCTTGAGTAACCCCCGAGTCATTTTCCGCCTCTTTGGCGGACTTGTCCGCCAACGCGGCAGATCGCCGTTGAGGCGATTTATAAGATAAAATTTCTTCTCCGATAAGTGCCACACCTTCTTTTATTTCATTTTCAAAAGCTTCAGCCCTACTCTTTAGATTCCCCTCTTTTATAGACACGAGCTCTAGGGCAGATGCAAGTTCTCCGTGTCTCACTTTAAATTGAAACTTTTCTTTTTCAAGATCACGGAGGGCTTCCACCTCTTGGTTAATTTCTTGTTTTATAAGTTCGGCTGACTTTAACATCTTTACCTCTTCTTCTTGTATTTTTTTTATTTCAACTAAAATTTCAGTTTGCGAATTTTTTAATCCTAGTAATTCTTTTTCATTATTTTGTTTATTCTCTATCTGCTCTCGGCTGACATCTCCTAATTCTTTTCCACATGTCGGGCATCGCCCAGAGAGACTTATGCTTTTAACTCTATTTTGCTTGGCTTCTATCATTCCTTCTATCCTGCCCAATTTACGTTCCATTTCACTCTTTAATCCGCGAATTTCATTCAGTTTTTGCTCAACTATTTTTAATTCTTCAATTTTTTTGTTTCCCTTTACGGAATTACCGTCTTCAGTATTGGAAATTTTACTAGTTACATGCTTAAGTTCATTACTAATTTTATTTCTTTCAGCAAGCAAACTCTCTTTTTCTTTCTCTAAATAAAAATTTTCCTTTTTGAGATATTCTCTGTATAAAATGAATAGCTCTGCCTGCATTTCCTTTGCTTTTTCAAACTTTTCTACTTGTTTTTTTAAGAAATTAAGATGGGGAGCATTCTCTCTGCGCAACATCACCACTTCTTTCATGTTATTGGACGTTCTCTCTAATTTCCTAACTGATTCTTTTATTTTATATTGATAAATTTTCAGTCCTAATGCATCTTCCACCATTTCCTTTCTGTCTTTTGGACTTGCATTTAAAATTCTATCAGCTTCACCCTGCGAAATAATATGATGTCCGGAAGAACCAATGTTGACTGATGCTAAAAGATTATGAATATCTTTTAAACGTACTTCCGTGCCATTTAAAATATATTTATTTAATCCATCTGAAAAAACTTCACGAGAAATACTGATAGTGTCGTAATTTAAATTTACATCTTCTCCCCCATCATTTGATAATTTAAAAATTTTATCATCATTGTTAAAAAATATAGTGACATTTGCTCGCATTCCCTTAGGCAAATTCTTTGATCCTTTAAAAATGAGGTCAAGTCCAGTCTTACCACGCATTGATTTCATTGACTGTTCACCCAAAACATAACGCATAGCCTCTACCACATTTGATTTGCCAGACCCATTAGGCCCTACCACAGCCACAATAGAACTCTCAAACTCCAAGGTCGTTTTCTGAGAAAAAGATTTAAAACCATTCAGTTCAAGAGTTTTTAGTCGCATAGTTTATATTAATCGAGCCAATTCTTCACTTTTAACGCAGCAAGAGCGGCAGACTGTTCCGCCTCTTGTTTTGATTGACCTTTACCTTCGGCTATCAAATTGGACCCAAAGAAAATAGCAACCGTAAAATGTTTATCATGATCGGGACCCGATTCGCTCTGAACTTTGTACGCAGGTGTAACATTTACAAACTCTTGAGCTTTTTCTTGCACAAGAGATTTTGCATCACGCCAAAGCTTTTTAGAAACTATTTCCTCTGTTTTAGGTAAAAGAGATTTGCGCACAAATTTATCTACCACGTCTATTCCTTGATCCAGATATAAAGCCCCGATATACGCTTCATATGTATTTGCTAAAATATATGATCTAGCTTTGCCAGTATCTTTTGCCTCACCTTTAGACAAGAGCAAGTATTCATTCATACCTATATCAGATGCAATTTCAGAGATAATGACTGCATTAACCAATGCCGAACGTAAGGCAGTTAGTTCCCCTTCTGTGTAATTAGGATATTTTTTATAAAGAAAATCGGTGACGATTAACTCCAGCACAGCATCACCCAAAAATTCTAATCGTTCATTGTGAGATAGCTGGGTCGATGGGTTTTCATTTATGTAAGAGCGGTGTATAAAAGCCTGCTCTAACAGCTTTTTATTTTTAAAAATTATTTTTGTTTTTTTCTCGAAATTTGAAAATTGAATCATAACTTTTTACTATTGTTTGCTGATAATTTCAACCGCCTTTGCGATAAGTGGAATAATGTCATTATAGATTCGCAGATCCGGCACCTCTGAAATATCAAACCACCTCGCTCCGTCAAGTCCGCCAGATTTTTCAAGAACAAGCTCTTTATATTCACTATGTGCTAAAAAATATACCACTTTCTTCAAACTTCTACCCTTCTGTGGGTGCGTTGCAACATATTCATTTTCTCCAAGCTTCTCCTCTACTCTTATATCAAGTCCGATTTCTTCTTTAATTTCTCTTTTAGTAGCTTTTTCTTCACTTTCTCCTTCCTCTATGCTCCCTTTAGAAATAGTCCAATACCCAAAAACATCGTGCACAAGTGCAAATAAAATTTTTCCATCTTTTTTTGCATATACTAACGCACCACCCTTTTTTTCAACTGGTAATTTAGAAATATCTACCTCTTCCTTAGGTTCTTTTGAATAAATATGACTTTTATTTTTATTGGATGTTTTTTGATGTTCTTTATCGGGCTCGCCTATCTCTTTATAGACCGCCCCGAGCACGCCATTTACAAATTTACCAGAATTTTCTCCTCCAAAAGTTTTTGCTAATTCTATAGCTTCATTGATAGCCACCTTGGGAGGCACTTGTGATCTATCGCCAAATAAAAGCTCAGTCAACCCAATTCTTAAAATATTTCTATCAACAACAGAAATTTTATCTATCGGCCAGTCCGGCGCAGCTTTTTCTATTATTTCATCAATCATTACCCGTTTCTTTAAAATTTGATCAATGAGAGAAAAAACGAAAACATCGTCCTCAAGCCCAGGAGCAAATTCTTTTAAATTTCTATTCAATGCCTCTTTTATGTCATTATCAATAGAACTACCCTTCTTTTTTTCCGCGGGCAAGAAATCCCACTCGAAAAGCGTCTGGAGCACTATTGATCTTGAAAGGTGCCGGTTAGCCATAAATTAATGAACAAAACAAGGTGATCTAATTCTGCGCTTTTTTAGCCTTTTCTTTCTTTTGCTTCTTTTCTGTCTTTTTAACTAAGTCCATTACTTTTTTTCCTCTATAAAAACCACAAGATGAACAAACTGTGTGACGTCTCTTTAAAGCTTTACAATTTTCGCACTTAGAAAAACTCGTGCTCGTCAGTGCGTGATGGGAACGTCTGTTTTTCGTATGCGATTTTGTACTCCTCATTCGTACTACCATAATGGACATATCCTAGCACATTTTTAACTAAAAGCAATTAAAGTTAGACTTTAGAATATAAAATAATATGTTATGATGTAAAAATGGAAAAGGTGGAAAAATTAAGCAATATGAGACATACTTTGGCGCACCTGCTTGCGGCGTCAGTGGGAGAAATATATAAATTTGACAAAATAAAGCTCACTCTCGGACCAGCCATAGAAAATGGCTTTTATTACGATATTGATTTTTGTGAAGAAAAAATAACTGATGCAAATTTGAAGAAAATTGAAGATGTGATGAAGAAGAAATTGCCTAAATGGACAGATTGGGAACATAAAGAAATAAGCAAGGACGAAGCACTAAAATTCTTTAAAAACGAATACAAAGCAGAGTTGATAAATGAAATCGCGGAGCGTGGAGAAAAAATTACCACTTATACCTGTGGAGGATTTACTGATCTATGCCGTGGCGGACATTTGAAGAATCCAGCAGAAGAAATAAATTCTGATGCTTTTAAATTAGACCGTATTGCAGGAGCTTATTGGCGTGGAGATGAGAAAAACAAAATGCTCACCAGAATTTATGGGTTGGCATTTCCGACAAAAGAAGAACTGGACACTTTTCTAATACAAAGAGAAGAAGCATCCAAGCGAGATCATAAGAAAATTGGTCAAGAACTTGATTTGTTTACTTTTTCAGAACTAGTTGGCGCGGGACTTCCTCTTTTTACTCCTAAAGGAACGACTATGCGTGATTTATTAGATGGTTTTGTCTGGGAACTTCGAAAAACAGCTGGTTACGAGAAAGTGGATATTCCACACATAACAAAGAAGGAACTTTATGAAAAGTCAGGACACTGGGACAAATTTAAGGATGATTTATTTAGAATAAATACTCGCGAAGACCACGTCTTCGCAATGAAACCCATGAACTGCCCACACCACACTCAGATTTACAACAGGCGTCAGTGGAGTTACAAAGAACTTCCTCAAAGATATGCCAATACTACGAAAGTTTACAGGGACGAACAGACCGGAGAACTAAACGGACTATCTCGAGTGCGCTCTATCACCCAAGACGATGCCCATGTATTTTGTAGATTAACAGACGCGAGCGGAGAGATGGAAAAAATTTACAATATTGTTAAAACTTTTTATGGTGCTTTCGGATTTTCTTTAACACCTCGCCTGTCTCTACATGATCCAAAAAATATGAAAGCTTATTTGGGCACTGAAGAAATTTGGATAAATGCAGAAAAGGCACTCCGAGAAATAATTAAAAAAAGTGGAGAAAAAGCAATAGAGGCACTAGGTGAAGCAGCTTTTTATGGACCAAAAATAGATTTTATGGCTAAAGACGCCATCGGGAGAGAACACCAAGTGGCTACTATTCAGCTCGATATGAATATGCCGGAGAGATTTGATTTATATTGTATTAATGAAAAAGGAGAACAAGAGAGAATAGTAATGATTCATGCCGCTATCATGGGTTCAATTGAGAGATTCCTTTCTATTTTGATTGAACACACGGCGGGCGCCTTCCCTCTCTGGCTCTCCCCTGTGCAAGTAAAAGTTATTCCTGTGAGAGAAAATCATAATGAATATGCAAAAGAAGTTTTTGAAATGCTTAAACAAAATAATATCCGCACAGAACTAAACGACGCTGATGAAAACCTCGGCACAAAAGTCCGTGATGCAAAAAATAAAAAAATTCCATACTGGATCGTTATAGGTGATAAAGAAATAGAAGCTAAAAAGGTTACTCTGGAATCCCGTGATAATGGTCAGCTTGGACAAATGGAAAAAGAAGATTTAGTAAAAAAACTTTTGGAAGAGAAAAAGAATAAAAAATAAATGGATCAAGCACCAAAATTAGAAGTCAAAAAACCCATCGAGAATGTGCACGACCTTCTAAATCTTTCTCCAGAAGAAAAAGAGATACTGAAGAAAAGAGTAGAACAATGGGGGGGTCTCGTGAGAATATTTGTTCATCCTTTATTTGAAAAATGGAGAGACGGCGAATATGAAACGTACGAATCTTATATTCGAGATGAAAATATCGAGATAGAAAAAACACTTTCTAGAATTCTAGCCATAGATAAAGGAAAAGTGCCTCCTTTAATAATAATGCAAGAGAAGAAATTCATGTCTGAATTTAAGAAATGGCTTAAAACAATCCGCAAACCTTCCCAAGAAACTGTTTACTTCGTTAAAACCTTTTCAACTAATCCAGCTCCAAGCATAGAAGGCAAAGAAAGATCTGATGTTGGTGAAGCACACACAATTCCTTCCTGGAAAAATCTTAAAGATACCTTAAAAGAAATTGGAGTAAAAAAAATATTTCTCGGAGGAACGAAATTTGAAATGTCAGAATATGAAAAAGATTGGACAGATAAAGACCCTTTCATGGGAGGCTGCGTCGGTATTGCTATGTCTGTTCTCTCAAAAGATAAAGGCGGTGAATTTGAAGTAGAATTATCGCCACTAACAGCACCTTTTAGGGAAAGAAGGAATTTTGCAGATTTTCAAAGAAAAAATAAAGAATAGTATTGAAAAACTAGATATTAATCTCAGCTCTTAAATTTACTATCTTCTTAATCTATCATATATGATATACTAATAAATAAAGAAAATGCCACATGTTTCATCAAAAAAACTTAAAATAGAACATTTGCAGAAACTTTACAATGAGTTTAACATTGCTCTTGAGAAATCAGCCAAGAAATCTTGGATAAAATTTTTCCTAAATGATTTTTTGACCCGTACGGAAAAAATAATGCTCGCAAAAAGATTTGCAGTTATCTGTCTTTTATCACAAGAAATCCCAGCCTCGTATATAGCTGAAGCTCTTTGCATGAGTCCGGCGACTATTGCCAGAATGTCTCTCAAATACGATATTGGCAAGTATTCTTCTCTTTTAAAAACAATCAAAGATGAGGATAAAGATATTCGGAGAATTTTGGAGAAAATTTTGAAAGCAGGATTGCCACGTCGAGCTGGAAGAGGTAGATGGAAATTTCTATACAAGTAGGCTTTTTCTTTGAAACCACAAAAATATTAACTTATCATATATGATATACTAAGAGATTTTCCTAAAACTAAGAAAGAACAATAATTTATTTAGAAATCTCTTTCATAAAATTCCAAAACTGGGGCCAAGATTTATTTACAGCTTCAGGGTGTGAAAAAGTTAGTTTTTTGTTGTTCACCATCCCCCACATGGTCATAGCTTGTACAACTCGATGATCTTTGGAATCAATCAGTTCGCCGGCTTCCGCTTGAGCAATCGCTTTTTCCATTTCTTCTATACGGTCTGTCTCGTGGCCTCGTAAACTCGACCACATTTTTTCACCCTCTTTTTTAGTCATATATCCAAAAACTCGAGCGAAACAATAATCTTCAGAATGTTCCGGATTAAAAACAGGCCTTGATCCTGTGTAAAGTTGTAAAAATGCTTCAGCTTGCTTTTGTATTGTCTCATCATATTTTGATTCCCAAACCAGTCCGACCTGTCTCTGCTTATTCCAATGGTCAACTGCATCAAAGGTCTGTTGTAATTTATGGGGAGGATTAGAAATACGCTCTTCATTTCCTAACAGAACCGAAGCAGTGGCCCATTGTGAAGTTTGATTATCCAATTTTAAAAGTTCTTCCAAACCAAGATTTACAATAATTTGGTCATTTGTAATTGATCTACCCTGAAGAGTTCCTTGCTTAATAAATTTTTTATTTAAATTAAGTTTCCAAGATGCAAATTGAAGCAAACGGTAAAGAGTCCCTGACTCACCAACATCAATCGGGGAATTAGTATTCCATAATTCACTAGCACGTTTTAATGCAAGCAAATCATCACTAAGATTTGTTTGTTTTGCCAGAAATTCTTGAATATCAGTATACCCATGAATTATATCCAAAACACCCATGCGATTAATCCATGATTTATCCAACAGAATAAATCTTTCATACCTTTTACTTTCATGTTTCTCTATTTTACCTTCCATAAATTTACTTAATTTCTTTTTTAAGAACTTTAAGAAGATTTTCTACTACCTCATAGCATGCGAGAGAGCAACTTCAAGAGATACGAAAACATCATCTCGCTTTCCACTATCTGAAAATCCTTGTTGATTTTTCTTTTTTTCAATTACGCCAGTGATGATAGCTTGTGTTTTTTCATATTTACGGGCTATTTCAGGCTGTCCTATATTTTCAGCATATTTTGCAAAAGCTTTAGCCTGCATCAAAACTTCTTCAAGAATCTGCATCTGGACTGGATGATTGGCAAGCACCTTATTATCTTTCGATAGCCACAGTTCTGCCAATTCGTTTACAGTGCGAGATGATACCCCAATAACAACTCTTGGAACTTTATTAAGTTCCCCTCTAAATCCAGTATTTTCAGCAACTGCGTATTTTATCTGTGCCAATTCTCCCTTATTTATCTCTTCTTTTATTTTTATTAATTTATGATCAGGAAATGTACTGTAAGTAGCATCAACTGCAAGAGCAAGATAGGAAGGAGATGTTGCTTTTTCTTCAAATTCAACAATTTCATCAACACCATTCACAATATCATCAAATCGCGAAGTTTTGATGGTCACAGCTGCTTCTCCAAACCAATTACTTTGTTCCCCATGTTCATGAAGGATCGCTTCAAACACAGCTGCCAGTTTGCGTTGTTGACGATCCGCATCGCTCAAAGAAATCTCAAATTCTTCTTCTCTCTTTTTTACATACGCATTGTCACGAGCAATAGTTTCAGCACCATACAAATCAGCTAATTCGTCGGTTTTAATTCTATCCCGTTCAATAATTTCCAGAGCTTTTTTATAAGCTTTTTCAAGAAATTGGTTTTTTTCTGCGCTATGAAATGTTTCACTTTGTCTCATATAGTAAAAAAAATTATTAGATATCAATCTCCGCTAATTTCGCATTAGACTGGATGAAAGACTTACGAGGAGGAACTTCGGAGCCCATAAGGATATCAAAAATTTTATTGGCTTCTTCGGCATCCTCAATATTTACTTTTTTGAGAACACGGTTGGCTGGATCCATGGTAGTCTCCCAAAGTTCCTCTGGATTCATTTCTCCGAGACCTTTATAACGTTGAATGTGTATTTTGTTCCCGCCTGCTCCCAACGTAGGAGAGCGGGTAGGTGATTTTTCATCTTCGATAGTCTCTTCTTCGGCTGGAACATCTGTCTCAACCTCTTGTATCTCACTTACATCAGCACCCTTGCCAACTATTTTTATTCTCTCCTCATCATTATAAGCATAGGAAATATCTTTACCTTTTTTTATCTTATAAAGCGGTGGCTGGGCAATAAAAATATATCCAGCATCAATAACTGCTCTAAAATATCTGTAAAAGAGTGTCAAAAGTAAAGTTCGGATATGCGAACCGTCCACATCCGCATCAGTTGCAATTATTATTTTATGATAACGCATCTTAGATAAATCAAAAGTGTCCCCAATAGAAGTTCCCATAGCAATGACGAGCGACTTCACTTCTTTTGAAGCAAGCATTTTATCTATGCGCGCGCGCTCAACGTTTAAAATTTTCCCACGTAGGGGCAATATCGCTTGCGTGCGACGGTCACGCCCCTGTTTAGCCGAGCCTCCTGCAGAATCTCCCTCTACTAGAAATAATTCTGATTCTGATGCATCTTTACTTTGACAATCTGCCAATTTCCCCGGAAGTGTCATCCCTTCCAGAGCGCCTTTTCGAAGAATTGAATCTTTTGCGGCTTTTGCGGCTTTACGAGCCTTTAGCGCGAGGATTGATTTATTTATTATAGCTTTTGCTTCATCAGGGTTTTCTTCCAAAAAATTATTAAATGCCTCACCGAAGACAGTAGCCACCGCTCCTTGGGCTTCCATACTTCCCAATTTCGCTTTGGTTTGACCTTCAAATTGAATCTCACGGAGTTTTACAGAGATGGCTACAGTTAAACCTTCTAAAACATCTTCACCGGTAAATCCCCCTTCGGACTCTTTCATCATTTCATTTTTCTTGCAGTAAGTATTTAAAGTCCTCGTGAGCGCAGTTTTAAAACCTGTCACATGCGTACCACCCTCGGGAGTATTTATATTGTTAGCAAAAGGAATAATTCTATCCACGATGTCATCCACATATTGGAGCGCAATCTCTACACCCACACTATCTAACTCTTTTTCCACGTAAAAAATACTGTTTTGAATTGATTTCTGAAATTTGTTGTAATACTTTATAAGAGAAATTAATCCACCCTCAAAATAAAAAGATGTTGAAGGAAGTTCTAGTCCGAGATCCCTAAAATAAAAAACGTCAGAGTCGTTCATTCCCTTCTTGTCATCCCATTCTCGCGCATCAATTATTAAAATTTTTAATCCTTTTACTAAATAAGCTTGTTGGCGAATATGATTTACTATCGTATTCCAGTCAAATTTAATATCTTTAAAAATTTCTTTGTCTGGCTCAAAAGTTATAATGGTGCCGTGCAACTTTGAACTCCCTATTTTTTTTACCGCAGACTTTTTCTTACCTTGAGAATATTCCTGCACATAAACACCGCCATCTCTATGCACCTCCGCTTTACAATAAATAGAAAGAGCGTTGACGACAGATGCACCAACTCCATGAAGACCGCCAGAAACTTTATATCCACTATTTTCTCCGCCAAATTTTCCTCCAGCATGAAGAGTAGTCATCACAGTTTCCAACGCAGAGACTTTTGTTTTTTTATGAGTATCTACTGGTACACCTCGCCCATTATCCGCTACTCGCACACGATTGTCTGGCAAAAGCACCACCTCAATATCATTACAAAAACCCCCCATGGCTTCATCGCGTGAATTGTCAAAAATCTCCCATACCAAATGATGTAGCCCTTCCGGCCCTGTGGTACCAATATACATCCCCGGACGACGTCGTACGGGCTCCAGACCCTCTAAAACAGAGATATCAGAGGCATCATAATGGTGCCCTTTTTCGGCACCTTTTTGTTCCTTTTCCCCGCCTGCATCGCTATGCGAAGCATTGCGGGCAGGTTTTGCTATTTTTGCTGTCATGTATGAGTATTATAACAAATCCATACGGCATTTGCTAGTGAATTATTGGGTATAAAAAGACAAAAAAGAGGCTGTTGCGATTTATCGCAACAGCCCCGTGATTATTTAAACAATCAAGTCTTTTGGGAATGAGCCAAGTATCCACAGTTCCGAGGTTTTTTCTTTAAGTTCAATTAAAGCCTCACTAACTTGTGTATCTAGAACATGACCCTCAATTTCAACATAAAAGCTATACTTCCACCCCCCAAGAGGAATAGAATGAATGGCGGTCATGTTGATATTTCGTGCAGCAAACGAGCGCTGTGCTTCAAAGAGTGCGCCGGGAATGTTGGGTACTTTGAAGATGATCACAGTTTTATCTTTACCAGTTGGAGAACTTTTACTTTCAGGCCCGAAGATAAGGAAACGAGTCGTATTATCATCCAGTGTCTGAACATTGCGCTCGATAACATTGAGACCGTACTCCTTCGCTGCAAGCTCCGATGCAATTGCGCCAAGCTTTCTTTCAGAATGTCCTGAAACAAATTTAGCAGCATCTGCAGTGCTCGTAGGAACACTTTCGGTCTTTACTCCCCAGCGTTTAATACTTTCACCACACTGACCTATTGCTTGCGGATGAGACATGATAAGTTCTAACTCCTCAATAGTAGTTCCCTTTCGAGCCATAAGGCAATGTCGAATCGGCAACTCTACTTGACCAATTATTCGCAATGGATAATCTACCGATTGTCGTGCTAAATGTCCCAGCACATCGACTACATCTCCGTAGCTACTATTTTCAATCGGAACAATTGCATATGTTATTTCAGATTGAGCAGCTGATAAAATACTGACATTTGTAGACACAAAAGATATATACACATTTCCGAGCCACTTCTCTCCAATCTGTGCTGCTTCATGCCCATAAGAACCTTTAGGCCCCAGGGCGATTAGTTTTGTTTTCATAGATTTTCTTATTCTGCTATCAACGAGCGTTTTAGTTGTATCCTCGTAAAACGAGAACACCAGCCTTTAGAGGGCTGGTGTTTGGGTTGTAGTTTTGTTAGTTGAATTATTTTTACAGCGCAAGTATCAGCTCTCTAATTTGAGGGCTGAAAAAGAAAACATTATTAGCTGAACTTCTTTTTTGCTGTATATTTTTACCCATATTTAGATGATAACATTTATTAAATAAGTGTGAATTACAGGGTGTGGAAAACTTTACTTTTCAACAATTTTTCTCTAAACTTGAGAAATGGCAAAATATAATATAGAAACTCAGCAAGAAGCAGCTTTTAGAAAAGATTTGGAATCTAAAACTGATACTCACTCTATGCGCTTAAAGCGTTATCTTTCCATGCCGGACCTTTCTCGCACTCCCGGAAGCCCATTAGAAGAAATTGTAAGAAAGGCAAAGGAAGTATCTTCTTTAAAAAATTTTGATGATATCAAAATACCAGAGATTGTACCTAAGGAAATCCTTTTTGATTTATTTAACATGCCCGAGGGTCACCCTGCCCGCAGTCCATCTGATACTTATTATGTTGATGAAAATAATGTCCTGCGAACGCACGACACAGTGTTTTGGTATTATTATTTAAACCTTCCAGAAATAAAAAGAAGAATTGCAAACAAGGAAACTCTCGGGGCTATTTGTTATGGAAAGGTATATCGCAAAGATGAAATTGACGCTCGTCACATGAATGTTTTTCATCAATTTGGAGGCTGGCTCATAGCCCCTGACGATAAGAATGATAAAAAAACTATTACTCCGGAAGATCTCAAAAAAGCTTTGACAGAGATAGCGACAAGTATTTTCGGTAAAATAAATTTTCGTTTTTATGATCACAACTTTCCTTATACTGACCCAAGCTTTGAAATGGAGGCGGAAATTAACGGTACATGGATAGAAATGTTGGGTTCTGGGATGGTAAGAAAAAGTGTGCTCTCTAATTTAGGACTCGAAGGCTATCACGGATGGGCTTTTGGCTTTGGACTTGAGCGCCTCGCTATTGCCAGCATGCAACTGCCGGATATACGTCTTTTGTGGTCAGAAGATGAAAGGGTAAAGAAACAACTTAAACTGGGACACAAATTTGTAGAAGTTAGTAAATATCCTCCAATCGTTCGCGACATTTCTTTTGTGGTAAAAAATGATTTTATACCGAATGATTATTTTGACTTCGTAAGAGAGTTAGCTCCTGGCATTGTGGAACAAGTGGAACTTTTAGATAAATATGAAAATACAGAAAAATTCGGCGCTGGAAAATTGAGCTATGCTTATAGAATTACCTATCGATCAATAGAAAGAACCCTCACTTCGGAGGAGATTGATAAAATCCACAAAAAATTAGAAACTGAAACTAGTAAGTCTTTCTCGGCGACAGTCCGCTAAGCCTGAACTGGGCTAATCTTTCCGCCCCCGCCCTGGAATTCGCTTTGGGCAGGTTGGCGGACAGGCCTTCCATGACGAGACAGAACACATCCGCCTGGGCAAAAAGTATTTCCTGCTGCGTCGTCAATACATTTTTCACAAATTATAAAGTGCCTATGGCATACTGGGTTTGCGCAATTTACATAATTTTCTGATTGCTCTCTACATGCATCACATTTGCCTATTATTTTGTGTTTGATGTCGTCAGTGTAAAAGCCCCCGCCAAGGAAATCAGGGCGGGCGGGCATCATCACTACACGAGCATCAAAAACGTATAGCTTCCCTTGGAAATCTTCATTTGGATATTTTTCCATATAGCTTACTATACCGCCATCTAGTTGATACACGTCGGTAAACCCTTGCGTAATTAAAAACCCAGAAGCTTTTTCGCAACGTACTCCCCCAGTGCAAACTGTGAGCACTGTTTTATTTTTCAAATGCGCAATTTGCTCCACAACTTTCGGCAAATCTCTAAAATTTTCAATCGGCGGTAAAATAGAATTCTCAAAATGTCCAACCTTGTGTTCATAAGCATTCCTCATATCAATTATATAAAATTCACGACCACTTCTTATCCATTCGTGAAGTTCTTCTGGTTTTAAATGTACCCCAGTAATCTGATTCGGGTCTATATCACAAGTTCCTAAATGTAGTGACACAATTTCCTTACGCACTTTAATAGATAACTTAGGAAACGCATTCCCAGTGCCATTACTTAATTTAAAATGAATATTCTTAAATCTTTCATCGCATTCTATCTCTTTAATGTATTCTTTTATACTCTCTTTAGTCCCTTCAAAAGTTGCATTAATACCTTCAGTAGCAATAATACATCTGCCTTTAAAACCCAACTTTTCACAAAGCTCTCTGTGCCTTTCAGCGACTGCCTCAGGATCCGCTATGCGGACATATTTATAGAAAAGTATTATTCTGTATTGTTCATCAAACATGTAAGTATATTAGCTACAAAAAGACAAAATTACAAGATTTTGGTATGATTTACAAATGAAGAAAATCTATTGGATTTTAATCTCTCTAGCAGTCTTCTTCGCTGTCATAGGATTCTATTTAGGCTGGCTAGATAATGGACCTAGATTTTAGACTATCCCCTTTAGGTATTTCCAGATTGCATACATAGCATAGGTATCTAGCTTGCAATATACTTTCAGACTTTCAATTTTTTCTAAAGCTTCTTTTTTGGAATATTCGCCTTTGACAATTTTATCCCAAGTATTTGACGCAGTAGCGCCTTCCTTAATATCAAGCTCTTTATAAGATAAGTCTGGGACAAGCACAGGAAGAATTGATTTTATTGAAGTCTTCCCCTTGAACTTTGGATGAATAAAATATTGTTTCGAAAAAATGTCCATGAGATCAATAATTCGAGAATTTAGATCTTCTAAAAATTCTTTGTGTGAAGGATTTCTTTTCGCAAGATCTTTATTTCTACCCATTTCGAAAGCTTTAGACCACACTAGAACAGATCCTTTACTAGGAACTTTTTCTCTAAGAGC
>Ga0209542_10007910_pt1 | contig 20032 bp, 16 predicted proteins | sample RifCSPhighO2_01_FD_184028 | JGI IMG/M metagenome (GOLD analysis project Ga0209542, IMG submission 184028) | Soil microbial communities from Rifle, Colorado - Rifle CSP2_plank highO2_0.1 (SPAdes) (version 2) | ecosystem: Environmental > Terrestrial > Deep subsurface > Rock core/Sediment ...
TCAAATTTCCACACTATTGTTTACTTATACCAATTTGAAAATCCCTCAAATGAAGTAAAATCAAAACAAATAGCATTTTCTAGATATTTATCAGATATAAAAGATAAATACGGCGCAAAAATAATACTCATCCCAATTGCAGGCGATACTGAACTAAATTCAATAGACCTTATAAAAGACAAATACGAACTAAAGAGCTATCCTCTAGTAATAGTAGACGAAACAACTTTAATAAGAGAAATTGAGGATTTGACAAGAATTGAGAAAAATATTGATTTTAATTGAAAATCAAATATACCTTTTTTATACAGCAAATATTATAAACAGATTTAGTGATACTTTTTAATGAAAGACTGGGAAGGAGAGCTAAATAAGGAAGATTTTGTAGAAGCAATAGATGAGGGAAGGATAGTAAGAGTTCCAGAATCATACGCTAAAAGAGAAGGGCTTCCTATTTTAAGAAAACCAATTAGAGAAGTAATAAATCAAAATAGAGTTGAAAACGAAAAGAAATCATTAAAAGAAGAAATAACTCTAAATTCGGCTAAGTTCAGTATGAAACAAAATCCTATCATAAAAGAATTAATAGATAATTTCCATTGGGAAATAACAAAAAAGAGAAAAATTATGAATATTACAAGAAAAAGAATGGCTGATTCAATAGGCGTATCAGAAGAAGATCTAAAACTTCTTGAAAACGGAGTTGTAAGAAAAAATGACTTCATTCTAATAAATAAAGTAGAAAATTATTTAAAAATAAATCTAAGAAAACCAGGGAACATTTCAGGCATTGACCAAAGCATGAGAAAGCTTGTTGAGTCAAATTCCATGCTAGACAATCCCCCAAAACAAAAAGATATTTAAAGCATAAATTTTAAACAATTCTATGAATCTTGGAAGAAAAATTACTGGTGGAAAATACCACCGAAGAAGAAAAAAAGTCCTTTCTCATAGAGATAGTCAAGAAAGAATAGTTGAACTAGGCGAGACAAAAAGAAAATCTTTGAGAACAAAGGGCGGAAATACCAAAACAATTCTTCTGAAAAGCAATATAGCAAATCTTTTACACAACGGAAAAATAAAAAAGGTTGAAATAAAGAATGTTGTTGAAACACCACAGAACTTTTTCTTAGCAAGACAGAATAGATTAATGAAAGGTTCAATCATATTGACCTCTGCTGGAAAAGCAAGAATAACAAATCGCCCTTCACAAGAAGGAATGGTCAACGCAATTCTTCTCGAGGAGTAAAACAGAAAGCTTTATAAAGCAAAAAGCATAAAGTTTTTAAATCTTGACAAAAAAAATAAGGAATTTTTATGAGTTATGTAAAGCGTTGTCCCGAATGTGGTAGTGTTGATCTAACATACGATGATCAAAAAGGTGAAATAATATGCAATGAATGCGGTCTTATTGTTGAAGACAAAATGGTGGACACCGGCCAAGATGCTGGAGGCCAATTTGACAAAGCAGAAAAAAAAGGAAGAGGTGGAGCACCAATTTCTATGCAAAAATTTGACAAGGGACTAACAACTAACGTCGGAGAAATATCTGACATATACAAATTAGAAGCAGGTCAAACAAGAAAATTCTTAAGACTTAAGAAATGGCAAGAGAGAGTCTCAACTTCAATTGAAAGAAATCTTAGACTTGCAATGGCTGAATTAAGAAGGGTTTCCTCTTTTCTTAGCTTACCTTCAGTTGTAAGAGATGAGGCATCCAGAGTTTACAACTATGTCCTTCAGAGAGGATTAGTAAGGGGCCGTTCAATGGAATCAGTAATTGCTGCCTGTATTTATGCCGCCTGTCGTTCATACAACATTCCTAGGACACTAGACGAGATCTCAACCGCATCTGACGTAGAAAGAAAAGAAATAGGAAGAACTTACAGATTCATAGTAAGAAAACTTAAAATAAAAGTTACACCTTCATCTCCAAAAGATTACATATCAAGATTCGCATCAATTCTTCATCTCTCTCCAAAATCTCAGAATGAAGCACTTAAAATATTAAAAAAAGCAGACACCTCGGAATTAACTTCAGGAAGAGGCCCAGCAGGAATCGCCGCAGCCGCCCTTTATGTAGCTGCCCTATTAAACGATGAAAAGAAAACTCAAAGAGAAGTTGCAGATGTCGCAGGAATAACAGAAGTAACAATAAGAAACAGATACAAAGAACTCATAGACAAATTGCAGTTAGAAAACAAGTTAAAAACAAAAGTCTTATCTGCTGAAAGCTAAAAATCTTTTCAGAAAAGCCTCTCTTTAAATAATTTTTATTCTTCGTAATACCCTATAGCTTGCTTTAAGAATAAAACTAGGTAGGATTACCATTTTAAATTTTAGATAATAATGATAAATATCTAATGCTCGAAGGGTTTAGAGTATTATGAGATAATTAAGAGCTTATCGTTTGATGCCTAATAGCTTGCTGTGGGGAATTTCACAGAAACCAAAAACATTATAAGCAATAACAAAATACATTTATTGTGCGGGGATGCCGGAGCGGTCAAACGGGTCACGTTAAGGCCGTGATAGCTTAGTGCTTGCAGAGGTTCGAATCCTCTTTCCCGCATTTTAATTTCTCCCATAGTTTTCTCTTCCCGAGGGTTCTCTTTTTTAAAGAGAAGGCTCTCCGCAGTGAGAAAGCCCACAGCTAATTGTAGTTTTCTCTTTCCATTAGGGTTTCTTTCTTCCCGAGGGTTTTCTTCTTCTCAAGAAGAAAAGGCTCTAAAGACACCATTAAATAATTACAACATAAGGAAAAGTTTAAATACTGAAACTTCTCATAAAAATTATGTCAGTTAGCGAGCATGTTGCAAATAATTTAGGAAAATATGGAATAGGGGCAATAGTAACCTCTGTGGTTTTAGCAATCGGTGGAGGAATTTATTACGTTAGTTCTAACAGAGACAATCTCCAAAATTCCCCAAGAAACATAGCCACTCAAGTTAATTCTCTACCAATAAGCTCTAGTTCACAAGAAATAAATCCAGCCAGAATAACTCTTCAAGAATTAGTAATAAATGAAAAAGGATATGTTGTAACACCTGTTCCTGAAGGATACGTTGCAAGTATAGAAGGAAGAGAATTACCAATAGAAAAGGGAAGATTCTCATTTAAGGAAACAAAAGATATTACAATTAACTTTGAGCCAGGTAAAACTCCTTCAATAATTGAATCTCAATTTACAGAACAATATATCTTAGTAAGAGCTTCAAAAGACAAAAACAATAGATGGAATATAGACCCGAATACAAAACATGGAGACCTTGTTAATATTGTAAATTCGAGGCTTACAGAAACAAATTCAAATTCAACTGGAAAGCACAGCCAAACATCAAATTATGATATACCAGGAGCTAATCTACCTAGAGTAAGAATAGGAAACGAAAATTACTTCTTAACTGAATGTGTAACTCCAGATCATCCTCAAGACCTAGATATAATACTAATGCCTGTAGGTCAAACTACTATAAGTCATAGACTAACAAAAAATGCTGAAGGAATTTCTTTCACATCAGATGTATTGAAAGGTCCAGTATATATGGCTAATTTGGCTCATATAGGTCTTCCTGTTCCACATCCAAAAAAAGAAGAAAAGAAAGAAGATTCAAGACCAATAAAGTCAGAATCTGTTGAAAATGCCCTTCTTGATAGAAGCGATTTAAATGACGCAAAGGCATTAATAGAATCTTCTGATAATTTGTATAAAGAAGGATTATTAGGTAATAAAATCGCTAACCCGAAGAGAGTTAGTGAAGCTATGAACAGGATGCACAAGGAAGCAACAATACCTCCTGCAAGATTTTAGTTAATTTTTAAAATTCTAAAATTAATTAGCATTTCTAATATCAGGAATAACCACAATAGACTTCTCCTTGGTCTCAATCAATTTTCCATCTGAATCATAACAATTTGCAACAAATCTATAATTTGCATTAGCTAAAGGATTAGTATTCTTATCATAATCATTTGAGTTAATATTTTCTGTAGAAAGCTCTTGATTATCTTTATAAATTATCAAGATAACATTTTTACAATTATGTTTTATTTTGATATTAAGGGGTTCTTCATTAACAGGCAATTCATTACTAATACTATTTACAATAAATTCGCTAATTCCCACCCCACTAGGAGGCGAAGACTCTTCAGCAGGTAAACTAGATTGGCTCTTTATCTTAAAATTCTCAAAAGACTTTCCATCAAGATAATTTATTGAGTCTTTATTCCTACCCCATAATTCTTTATTTGAACTCTCAACATATTCCAAAGCACCTTGATAAAAGTTAATCTTATTATTTTCTATTTTTCCAATATCATATTTTATATTGGATGATGTTATGAGAGGAATCAATACAATAGAAGCTTTTATAATTGAACTTTTATCATTAGAAAGCTCAAGATAAGGTGGGTCAAGTGCAATTTCCAACTTTTGACTTTTATAATAAAGAAAATAATAATCTATACCCCCAACGCTCTCTTTATCCTGGCTTAAAACATAATCTCCATTTGAACCAGCTGGAGGAGAAACAGTTGAAGAACCCTCACTAGAAGTTTCTTGACCTTTACTAATAATTTTCCTACCTTCAATCTTTGCCCCATTCAAAGCGGAATATATTTCTTCTGTCAAAATTTGATATCCAGGATAATTACGACGATTTTCATAATTAAGCATTGTAATTATATAATTATTAATAGAACCAGCAGTTAAGTCGAAAGACAAACCATCATATCCAAATAATTTTCTAGTCAAATAAATTTTATTCTTTTCAATATAAATTTCACTATCCTTTCCATTAACAAGAATTTTATATATAAGGTTGGATTTTTCTTTATATTCAGAATCCAAACTCAAAACAATTTCACCGCCAACATTTTTCTTTTCACTATTCCCCGAATCAGCAACATCTTTACTTTCTTTGGGCGTAATTTTTTCAGACAAAGAATCGTATGTAATTATTACACTCTTATCAATTTTTCCAAAATTAATTAAATTAAATAATTCATCGCTAATAAATTCTTTAGAATATTCAAAAAGAGAAATTTCTCCTTTTTCATTTATAGAACCAATATAATCAGGATTATCATCATAATAAACTTTCATATCTTTTATCACAATTCTAGTATCTTCATCATCAAGAAAAACAACATACTCCTTACCACTAGGATTATTTAAATCATAATCCTGATTAAGAGTAAGTCTTGACTCTGTGCTGTCAAAAGACCCACTTGAAACTCCACCAACCACATTTTTATCATCCACTCCCTGCTTCAACAAACTATATTCCTTAGCAAGACCAAGAGCGCCCACTTTCTTTATCTTCCCCTTGAGCAAGAATACTCTCGCCTTATGATGATTATACACAACTTTATCTTCAAAAGCATTAATACTAAACAGCAAAGGTTCTACGTCTCTCTTCATCTCAACTACATTTACCTTTACCACATTATCATATTTATTCTTTATAACTTCATATCTCTCTTCAAAAACCTTAATCTGTGCAATAAAGTCTCCCTCATTAATAACATATCCTTGCTTCCCAAGATTCTCTTTATTTATTTTCTCAAGTTCAGAAAGTGTTGCATTTCTTGTCAATTCATTTCCAGCAGTTATACTTCTATCAACGCTATCTTTATCCAACCAACATCTTACTCCTGTATCTCCACAATTTCCTACATCAACAAACCTACTAGGGTTTGTAGAAGCTCCAGGATTTCTTGTTGAACAAACTCTTACAACTCCCTTTGAACTTGCATCAGAAGAAATAACTCCTTCAACACCAGATTGTAAATTTGGATTTAATAAAGAGCCAACACTTGAACTTCCAAATATACATTCCTTCTCCGAACTAATTTGCCCATTAGTTAACTCATCTGCAACAAACTGATCTCTTACAAAATTAACTGCAAAGCTCGTGCTCACTTGTCCAAATCCACATTCCTCCTCGTTATTAATTCTAACACACAACTCCTTATATCCTTCAGGAGCAGTAAAGTCTCTAGTCTCGGAAGCATAATTTCCTTTTGTAATGAACCCGCTCTGAACCTGTACATAAGGAGATATTGAATAAAATTGACTAGTCTCCGGACTCTTCAAATAAACAGAATACCAAACTCCAGAATCCTTTCCAGAATATATATGATAAAATACTTTATACTGAGAAGTAGGTGGAACAGTTGCATCAGTATATTTATTTGAACTAAACCATGCATGGAATTGCGGAGGACTATCAGGTTGAGTCAAAGTCTTGAATGAGCTAGGTGACTTCGCAGAAATAAAAGACTTACAGAATGAAGTTCCTGCTTCAGCTACTGAACGAACATTGAATGCCTTGAAAGAATTCACCGCATAACTTTGAGTGAAATAATCAACTGAAGCTTTTGCATTATCCCAAGCACCAGCAACAGTCAAATACTCTCCTCCGCCTCTCGTTCCTTGTCCTAAAACACTTTGTAAAATAGTTGGAACAATAAGGTCAGCAAAAGGAGCTACTTGCTTCCAGAAGAACTCACAAAGATAAATAGAATATATCTCATCGCATATTCCAACATGTTGTCCACTCTTCAAACTTTCAGTCAAACAATCTCTATGATTCTTGAGTATAGAAACAAATCCGTCTATTCCTGCCTGTATTCCTGTTAAACAAATAGGAATAGCAATACCTTCTCTCACATTAGGAAGACACAACAAAGTACTTCCCACTATCCCTGACTGAATTACATCAGCAACTTGATATTGCCCTCCAAGATTACATCTACTAGCAGGACATATAACTGGATCACAAACATTAAACATCAACTGACAATCTTCAGGACTCATGAAATCTTGACAATTAGTTCGAGGAATTGGAACTGTTCCATCTCCAACTCTAAGATTCTGATTCTCAAATGTAACTGCTCCAACTGAAGAAGATATTTTTTTCTGCCTTGAAGCTTCTAAAAGAGCTAATTGTGCTTTGCTTACAAGTGACCTTGACTTTCCAGAATCAAGTCCAAGAACAGGAATATTATCATTTATTCCAACGTGAATAGTTTGACATTCATCTTCTTGATCAATCGCTCCATCACTTCCAACATTACATATATCAAATATCCTCGGCTGTCCTGATTTATCATATGCCTGTATCTTATCTCCAAATGAAGCAACAGAATCAACTCTTGCATACCATCCATTTCTTACATCAAAAGAAATCAGCGCAGCCAAATCTTTGTAAGGCCCAGAAACAAAATACTCTACTTTCTGATCACTACTTCTTATCGGATTCACAAAATCCTGCCCGCCAGCATTTCTATACTCCTTGATGTTAAAGTCAGATTCAAATTGCCTTAAACCTTCTTTAGAAGCACCAACATCATATCTAGGTTCAGCATCATGAAGAGTTATCTCATTTCCACTTCTAGTGTATTTGTAAACTCCATAAGGATTAATTTTTCCCGCATTGTCCAAATAACCAAGAACAACATATTCTCCCCTCTTGCTTTCCTTTGTCTCGCTTCCATCTCCCTCTATTTTAATTATCTCTCTATCAGCAACGACAAACATAGCAGAATTGAAACTATTTTTTTTATTTTCCCCCTCTTTACCCGCAATGACATTAGCAAAACTACTTTGTCCAAAATTAATCACTCCATCCTGCCCAATTTTAGCACTATTTTCGCCTACATTAGAAACTCTTGCAACATTTGTTCTTACAACTGAAGCGGTACTAGCCCTTCCAACAAGAGCAGGTTCAGATGAGAAGTCTCCTGCAATTTCTCTTGATGCTTTTATATTCTTTGAAAGATCTCCAGATTCCTTAACTTTTTTAAGAATATCCTCATAACTCTTATCATTATGAATATTACTTCCCCCAGATTTCAATCTCCTCAAACTATCCAAAGACCTCAAGTCCTCAATAGTTACATAATCCAAATCATCACCTGAAGGAACCTCAACTCCCTGCGACCTCAAATAATTAGCATATTCACTCTTTAATTTCTTTGTATCAACTATATCTCCAGAACTACTGGAACTCCTAACTCCCGGCTTATTTTCAATTTCCTTTATCTTTTCATTTGTTTCTTTAATTGAACTACTCCACGCATTAACTTCTCCACTAACTAATCCTCTATTATCATTCAAACACTCTGTAAGGCTCTTATAATTAGCCGCTTTTGAACTTCCATCAGGCAAAATTATTTTTCCATTACTTATTGCATTCTTACATCTTTCAGTCCATCCATTTTTTCCGCTCATTACATTTTGCCTTGCAATAGATTCTCCGTTCAATCCATTAACAAAATTCTTAACTGTCAAAACCGCAGCCGTTGCAAAACAAGCACCTTTCAATCCTGAAACAACTTTTGAAAGTTTATTTGATATCGCATCCCACTTCTGTATTGATTTATTGAGATTCTCTATCATCTCTTGTGTTTTTTCAGGAGACAATTGAATAGCTCTCTTTTCAATTCCTATTCCTATAGTTATATTTGTCTCAACTCTTGTTCCTCTTGAAGTAGGAATCAAACTCACTTTAGCGACACTCTCCCAATTTATTTCATCAACTTTTATTTTTCCTCCCTTGCAGAATTCAACAGCGTCTTCTCCTATTCTTAAACTTCTTGAAACAGGACTGGTAGATTCCTCAAGACAACTCACACTAACTTGAACTCTATCTTCATCAAATATTTTCTCAAGAGTTATAGAATAAATTCCTTGTCTAGCACTTGAATTTTTCCTATCATTAATCACTTTAGTATTTTTAAGAGAAATCTTTTCTGTAAGTCCAGGTTTATCACTAAAGCTAAATGTAGCATAAGATAATTTAGAATTTTGAGGAACATCAAAACCAATAAGTCTTATAAAATAAATATTTCCATCAATTTCAACAAAAGAACCAGAGTTCTCGGTATCATATCCCTTAATAAGATTTAACATTTTAATCTTTTCAGATACCCTGCTACTTTCAGGATAATTATCTATAAATTTCTGAATTAATCTTATTCGGCTCTCCTCTTTTCCCTTAACCATTGAAGCAAGTCCAATCCCTTCATCTAAAGCATCAATCCCATAAAATCCCTCTTTTTCTCCCTCGACGGCATTTGTTCTTTCAGAAGGAAAATTATCTGCGACACCCTCAAAATCACTTAAAGCCCCGTCAAAATAATCTTCAAAATCACTATTGTTATTATATTCGATATCAACTATTTTCTTCTTCCCTGAATCTCCAGATAAACTAGGCAAAATGCTCTTCCCAGAAATCTTAGCATTATTTAGAACAGAAAACAAATCCGCGCTTATAAGTCCATTTGCAGAACTATCTAAAACAATTTTCCCCTCTTTTATAATACCAATCTTACTATCACCATTCAAAACCTCTTTATTCTTAATACTAATTCCCGTATCTTGTCCAGCAAGAATAACTTTCAAAACTTTATTTGCATCATTCTCAACATAATCTCCATCAAGAGATAAAATAATATTGCTATTTGATTTCAAACTTAATTTGAAAACCCTATTAGGACAAGATACACTTAATTCCCCTTCTCTTGTTGCTTCATTTATATCTAACTTTCTTACGCTACATTTTTCAAGAATACTTGACCCTTCATAAACATCTTGCCTATCAATTTTGCCGTCTCCGTAATCAATTTCTATACCTGCCTTTGGTTCAGCACCTACAAAACCTCCATAATTAATTTGTAATCCTGCTTGACAATACAATCCCGGAAGAAATATCTCTTTTGAAACTTTACCTCTTTCCGCTCTTATAGTTGATATTCTCTTATCTCCCTTATATATCGTAACAATGGCATACTCTGGTCTTGCCTCTTCAAGTCTAGCAAAATATCTTCCTTGCCAGAAACTATTCTTAAGCTTCTCGCTCTCCCATCTCTCATCACTCACAGGCTCCAAAATAAATTCAGTTCTTCCAATTCCATATGCATTCCCTGCCCTATAATCAATTTGAGCTTGTAAAGTCATATTAATAAGTTCTGGAAGATCTTTCTCAACAGGATTTCTTTTCAAAACAACAACTACATATCCAATATTATTTATCAAAGGATCTCCAAGAAGTTTATCTCTCGTCCTCAAAGCCGCTCTTGCAGGATGAAATCCAGTTACAGAAACCTCTTTAGGATAATTTCCTGTAAATCTTATATTTCTTATTTCCTGCAAATCAATTAAAGGATTAACCTGTAATGCATCAATCTGACAAAAAACAGGAACATTCTGTTCAGCCAATAAATCACTTCTAACGACAGCAGGCTGACATCCAAACGGAGCAATCTGAAGTAAAATATCTTGCCTAGCGTCACACTGCTCTCTGTCCCCCAAAATTGGCCAATATGTATTTATGTTCTCACTTGAATAATAAGTCCCAAATGAAGGCCGAGAATAAGAATTTGAATAAAGTGCACTTGAAGAAATTCCTGAAAAACTCTTAGAACCTATATCAGCTCCACTAGCAAAAAAGGAAAACAGAATCAACAAACCGAAAAAGAAAAGCATTTTATGCTTCATTGAAAATCGCCTCCACACTCTGAGCTTCAAAAAGCGCATAATTACTCTGTAATTCCTCTATGGAATTCGGTCTAGGCAATCCTCCCGCCTTTAACAAAATCTTTCCATTCTTGAGGTCATCCTCAAGGAAGTAATCATTACTCTTTCCTCCACCAATAATTGCATTTTCTATTTTAGTCGCAGGAATAACTAAATCAAAACATCTTTCCTTTGTTGAACCAAATATTCCCGCTATTCCAGATTCAGGTATATCTGTGCACTCTGTCCTCGTACTCTCTGGAATAACTATACTTGAATTTCCATAAACATAAAGTCTTATTTCATAAACTCCCTCGGAAAGTCTGACTTTTTCAACTTCAGGAAGTATTGCACTATAAGTTTTTCCTTCTTCATCTACAAAATTTACAATTACATTCTCCGCAACATTTCTTCCATCAATTTCAACATCGACGACAACTTCATGTTCTCTATCCATTATAACATCCAAAGATAACTCTTTATTTGTTGAAAACAAAATTCTATTATCCTTATATCCTTCTACTCTTGAAACTACAAATCCATTTAGACACGAAGGAGCAAAAGTATTAAGTTTTCCATTTTTACTTTCTCCTAGATAACAATTCTGATTAAAACATTGATAACTTACATTAGCATCAATATTCTGAAGATTCCTGTCATAAATATTAACCGATATTTCCTTGTCCTTAAACTCACACAAATCAAAATCTTCGGCTTCATTTATTTCAGAATAAATTCCCTCTCTCGGCAAATTATTATCAACTACAACGACAACAGGGAATTGAAACAATTCTTCATTATTATAAACCTGAACAATTACAGGAAAACTCAAATCATAAACATAATGATAAGGAACATAACAGAATCCCATCATTGACAATCCTTCTTGATTTCCAACAGACTCGGCAATTATCAACGAATCGCCAGCCCCTTCTCCTGAAATATCTATTTTAGTCGGCCAATTTTTATTATATATGACATTAACACTCTCATCACTTGATTCATCAATAATAAAATATTTATTTTCCTCCTTATTCAATTGATAATAATTTCCATCAAACTTTAGACTTGCAAAATTATTTTCCAGCCCAGTTTTTACTTCATCAAAAACTTCATTTGTTTTCCAAACTTTTGGAGAACAGGTAATTTCAGTTCCATCGACAGGAGCATAAAGTCTCAAAACGTCAACTGCATAATTCTCAAAGAAAGACTCTTTCTTTTCCTTATCATAAATTCTCTTTGCAATATCATAAAACTTCCCCATTCTACTATCCAAAACAACTTCATGCAAAGATTTACTTGAAGCAATCTCTCCACTTAATGCACTCAAATCAGAATTAACACTCATCTCAATATTATTTTCATTTATTTTTACATCAACACTTTTAACTTCTCCAAATTCAACTTCAATTCCTCCCTCTTCAAACTGACTAAAATCACAATTAACTGCATTTAGTCTAACATATTCCTCAATGTCATCTTCAATCTCGTTCTTTGTTGGAACATTCTCTTTTATAAGCCCATTTCCTGCAACATAATACCAATAAGGAACAGGAAATCCAAGAAAATTCATTTCAGAAGAAAAAGGAGCATATTCACTTCCAGGAACATAATCATCAATGAAAATTCTTCCTCCTTGCGTACCAGAAACATCAACAGCAATTTCTAATTCCTCCTTAATACATTCAGAATAATAATCATATACAGGCCTCAATTCAGAAGGAACTTCCGAAAAAGAAAAATATCCCTTAAAAGCAAAAAAGGTCAATAAACCCCCAACTAAAACAATAGCTATTATGACAAAAATAGAAACTTGTCCAGATTTAAATAACCGCCCCTTTTCCTTAAATAAATACATCATTAATATAAAAAAACATAATATATAAACTTTTTTTGAATGGCCCTGCCCAGAATCGAACTGGGGCCTCATCCACGTCAAGGACGCGTACTAACCACTAGACGACAGGGCCTACTAAAAAGAAAAAGATACCCTATTAATACCTTCCGATAATATTAAATAATAAAAATACCATGTACCTCAATGCTTTCACTAATTTACGACAACATAAAAAATCTCATACTTCTAAACTCAAAACCTGAAGTCATATTTATCTCTCTCCCACTTCTTCTAACAGCAATAATAATGACCATATATTTTGAAAGATATAGTCGAGAGCGACCCGGATGGAACAGCTATGTCGCTGACTCTTTAGTTTTAGTTTTCGTATCTCTTGCCCTACTAAGATACATTTTCTCTATAAATTCAGCAGGAGCAATAAATTATTTAGATTACACCTCAAAAAGCATAGCCTCACTCTTTCTTCTTTTAATAGGCTTAATCATTTTAAGATTCAATTTTGAGCACATCCTCCCGGAAAAATTAGCAAACCATATTAGTACACCGATAACCACAAATCTTTTTGCATACATAATTGTCCTCTTCGTCCATACCAAAATAGAAAACAGCATCTCCCTCTGGATTTCACTAATAATACTATTTATCCTAATCTGGCTAATAATCTATTTAATAAGAATACCTTTAAAAAAATTAAACAAATATATTGAAAAAGAAAAGCTAAAAGAAGAATTAAAAGACGCAAAGCAAGTAAAATTTGAAATTTCAGAACTAAAAAATGAAATAAAATTCAAAGAAAACATTTTAAAAAAGGCGAGAATAAAGGAACTTGAAAAACAAAAAAATCTTGCACAAAAAATTGAAAAAATCCTTAAGAGGTGAAACTCCCCACAATAATCTATGGAATCAAACGATAAACTCGTAATTATGTCTAATACGCTAAACCATTCGAACATTAGATAATTATCATATTTATTTACATTTTAAAATATTAACTCTAACTTTATCCCTAAAGCAAGCTATAGTGTATTTAAACGAAAGCTTTTTAATAGACTATCTCGTCAAAATTCCATGCCTCTATAGCTCAGTTGGTTAGAGCATCAGTTTTGTAAACTGAGGGTCGGGGGTTCGAGTCCCTCTAGAGGCTTTTTAATAACATGCCTTCCGTAAATATTTATACTAATGAAAAAAATGTAGATAAATTAGAAAAATCTATTATATACATCAAAGAATTTATAGCTAAAAAACTTAGTTGTGATAATAGAAAAGTTGAAGCTAATGAAATAAGTATAAGAATAATTGTTCCTTCAGTATCCTCTACCATATCTGAAACCGAAATTGTAATGATTGCTCATTCTTATCCAGAAAGAATACAAAAACAAGATGAAATATGTTTATCAATAAAAAATTTTATAGTTTCGCTTCACCCCTCCCTTAAATCAACTTATGTTTGGCTTCAATTATCCGAATTAGGTCATAGTGAATAATAATAAACTATCAAATACAATTTTAAATCTTACTCCAAAAAACACAACAATCAATATAAATCCCATTAAAATAAAAATGAATGCTTGATAGAAAATCTCCACCTTGGCTAGACGGATATCCTGTAATGGGCTACAACCCAGAAAAAAGACACTGCGGTTTTTTCTTTGACCCTCTTTTTTATGGAGCAAATGTTAGTAATGTAGAATTTACAGAAATATCGGCTGAACATGCTGAAATGGAAAGAACAAAAGCATTATTCCCAAGAAAAGAAGACATAGAAATACTATTCACACAAGAACAGCATACATTGGCTGAAAAATTCACAGGAGTAAAAGGCAAAGTAATTTGTAGAGATTCAGGAGAAGGATATGATAGAAGACTAGTAATAAATCATCAATCAGTACCTTTTGCTACAGCTCTAGGATTTGAAATGAAATTCCCTTTTATTACCTATAATCTACATAATTGCGCAACACCAAATTTAGCAGTTAGAATTTATCCATTAGGATTGCAAGCATTAAAAAGAATATACGATTCATATGGTCTTGATTCAACTCCCCTTCCGTCAATGCATTTTACTAAAGAAGGTTTTAATTTCAGATTTCCATTTCCCATATTAACGGAAAGTCAAAAAAGAGATAATCCTTCCAACTTAGAAGAAATTCTAAAAAAAACAAGACTTCCATTTGAAAAACCTCCATTTGAAATAACTGGGCAAACAGCGCCCTACTCCATAAGAATAGGCGGGTGTGAATTAAGAGTTGAAACAAAAGAAGGAACAAGAATTATGACTGGACAAGTATCAAATAGGATTGAGGAAGATTTAAGAAATATAATTGCAATTAATCTATTATGTCTTGCATCTACTCAAGCAAGCATTTTATATCGAGATCAGCACTATTGTGAAAATGACCCCTAAAAGAACATCAGAAACTAGCCTCCTAGAAGAAGCATTTGACATAACTCCTAGAGAAGCTCAATGGATTTTAGATTCCGAAAATGTAGACCCGAAAAATGATGCTTTTGTTAGACAATTTAACATTACTCCAAATCAAGCAAATAGAATACTAAATGCCGTTCCAGATATAGACTTAACAAGAGCATTTTCACCAATAAATTCCCACACAACTAATTACAATTACAGAACAAAAGCAAGAAAAAAAGACAATAATATGGGAATAGCCATTTCAGCAATAATAATCTCGTTAATAACTTTAGGTTCAGTAATTTACTACAAAGCAAAGCCCTACTCACCACCAAAACATCAAGAAACTTTCCAAACAGAAAATAGATTCCCCTATTCACAAAAAAAACCCTAAAAAATAAATCCAAAAAGAATATAAAACAAATTTCCATAATCAATCTATGACAAAATACAATTACATTTATCTTCACAAAAGAAGAACCATATTTGCATTTTCCATAATAATACTCTTATCTCTTTATTTTTTCAAGAACTCCTCTTTTCTTCTTAGAGCATTCTCCTCCATATCTCTCTTGACTTTTTTCTATTTTCTAGATCATATGTTTGACATTAAATTCAAGATGAGACATTACCTCTTTATGATTTTAATAATTATTTTGAGTATTCTTCTCTCTCCTCTTTATTTTACATATCCAAATTACGATAAAGTCCAACACTTTATACAACCCATTTTATTATCATCAATGGTCTTCTATTTAATTGCAAAGTTAAATCTTGAACTAAAATGGAAAATTACATTCACTTTCTTTACCGCTATTGGAATATTGGGACTATTTGAATTAGGAGAATATGGACTAGACCATCTTTTTGATTTAAAACTTCAAGGAGTTTATTTAAGAGACATAGGAGGAATAGAAAAATTCAATTTAATAGTTGATAGAATAGACGATACCATGATAGACCTTTTCTTAGGAATGATAGGAACCATGTTATATAGTTTATTTCTAATAATAAAATACAGAAAAGAACTTTCTAAGAAAACTCATTCATCAATGTAACTAGCCTTTCCACTCGAGACAAGTATCTCTGCTACTTTTGAATCCATATTTACAACCTCTCCTAATGAAAAAGGACCAATCAAACTCCCATCCATTGAAACAAATTGATCCAATCCCTCATTTATCATTACCATCTTAAAGATATTCCCACTCTTAGCCTTATCTCCTAAAAGCATTTGAGAAAGAACTTTATCTCCTTCTTCAAAAGCAGAAACAAATTTATCAAAGACCTGCTTTTCATGAGAAAGCATATTTTCATAATCTCTTTTCATTATTCCTGTTTCAGTAGCAGTAAAAACCAGACTGAGCAATTTCTTTTTCCTTCTTAGAATCAACTCCTTAAACAAAGCAATGGAGTTTTCAATTTGTTTTTTTGACTTTGCAAGAGAATCAGCAAATAAATCCTGCTCTGAAGAATTTTTACCCCTAGTTTCAGAAAGATAAAGAGAAAAATCTTCTATAAAATTCTTAGGTAAAGGTTGAAGAACATCTGAATACTTTTCCTTTCTCAATATTTCATAAATATCATTATAACTTATCATAAATTCCTATAAAAAAAGAGCTATATAAAAATATATATAATTTCATGAACTAAAATAAAAACCTCTTTAAAACATCCTTGCCCACAATTTCTCCCCCCATAGCAAAACTTTCACTATACCTTTTCTTTCCTGAATTTTCAGAATTATAAACCATTACTGGAACAGGGTGTGAAGTATGCATCTTCTGCCTACAAGAAGTTGTATGATCTGCACAAACAATCAATTTATTGTCTTTTATTATTTTCCTGATATATCTAAAAAATCCTTTGTCAATCATCTCAATCATCTTAACCTTATCTCTCGGATTGCCGTCGTGCCCTGGAACATCAGTCTCTTTAAAATGTATATAGAAATAATCGTATTTGTTTTTATACCACCAAAGCATTCTTTTAGCATTTTTTATAGCCTTATTCAATCCCTTGTAAAGATGTTTATAGGAATCTATTCCCCTCAATTTAGGATACCTAAATCGATAGACCTCCATTCCAGAAACCTTAGCAATACCTATTTCAAGAGGCATATATCCCAAAGCAAGCCATCTACCTTTAACTTTTTTCAATCGAGGAATAGAGCTTCCCGCATCTCTACACAAAACAATATTTGCAGGATACAAACCTTTTTTCACTCTATTAACATTCACCGGATGACTATTTAAGACCTCATAACAATGTTTAACAAATTTATTTACCAATTCTGCAGACAAATTAGAATCATCTTCATCATCAAAAGACTTTGACTCAAGCAATTTATCTCCCTTAGAAGCAACTTTCCCTTCACTATAAAAAGGGTCGACATTACTTACATTGTCAGAAAATCCTCCACGAAAAATCAAGATCCCTCTATGCCCTATAGTTGGAATAAATTCAAATCTAAACTTATCATGAATTTTCTTTGAATTTATCGCCTTAGCAAGCTGTTTTGCCTCCCAACTTGTTAAAGTCCTTCCAGCTCTTCTATCAACAATTCTTTTATTATGCCAATTATCTATAGTCGCGAAATTAGCTCTTAAAGCCAAATCTCCATTTTTTATTTTCACACCTGCCCCAATCGACTCTAAAATTCCCCTACTTACAACATTAGGTTCATATCCTAACAAAGACATAACCGCAGCAGAAGACTCTGGCGCAATTCCCTTTCCAACCGAATGACATGAATATATTTTAGACCTCTCAGCTAAAAAGTCCATATTTGGAGTCTTAGCCACTTCAAGAGGAGTCTTACCTCCAAGAACAGAACATGGCTCATCCGCCACACCATCAATAATTACAAACACGCCCTTCATATAAAAGAAGAGGCATTGAATTATATAAATATTCTTAATCCAAAAAGAAATGATTTATAAATCATAAATAATACTATTTAGAATGAATGAACTTGACAAGGTATTAGACAAAAATGAAAAAGTATTTTGGGATGGAAAGCCAAAATTCTGGCCTTTTGTACTAACGGGGATAATTGCAATTCAAATTATAGGATTGTTCTTTCTAATACCTTCAATCATATTTATAATAATTGTATTTTCAACAAGTAATACTGAAATCGCAAATTTAGGATTTGCAGTATTTTTATTTCCTCAATTATGGATAGGAGTATTTTTAGTATTTGGTCCACTTATTTATAAAACTCTCCTTCATAAAAGAATTCATTATGCTATAACAAATAAAAGAGTTATTTTACAAAAAGGACTAATAGGAAGAGATTTTGAGATGGTTGATTTTGATCAAATAACTAATGCTGAAGTCAATGTAGGAATAATAGATAAATTATTTGGAAATGGTTCGGGAAGCATATTAATATCAACTGCAGGAACATTTACATATGGAAGAAGAGGAATAGCACATAAACCTTATATCATAAGTAATGTAGAAAATCCTTATGAAGTATTCAAATTCTTCAAGAAAGTTTCTCACGCAGTCAAGACAGATATAAACTTCCCCAATAAATTCAGGCCAAAAACAAATCCAGGATACGATACTGATTATAAGTGATTTTAAATAATTATTATAAAGCAAGTTCTTCAAATCAAAACCTTTAAATAACTAATTACTCATATGAGTAATATGATACTCAATAATAAAGAACTAAAAATACTCTCAGAATTTGCATCTGATTATAATAGTAGAAAATATGGAAGAGCAATTTCTTCAAAATTGAAAATGAATCAAAAGACTACTTCAAATATATTAAAATCTTTAGAAAAACAACATATAATAAAGTTTAAACAAGAGGGAAAGAATAAATATTATTTCTTAAATAAATTAAACCAAACAACAAAAGAAATGATAAAATTAGTTGAAATAAATAAAAGAATACTAATACTTGAAAAATATAAAAATTTAAGTTATTTATTTTCTGAAATAGGAAAGAGAACAAGAGGTATAGCTATAATTTTTGGAAGTTATGCAAATTTCACAAAGAATGAAAATTCGGACTTAGATATTTTAGTTATAGGAATTATATCAAATATAAGTGATTTAGAGAAAATTTATAGTATTAAAATAAATTTAGTAAAATCAAGCAAAAATAAGTTTAAATCTAAAGATTTATTTTTAAAAGAAGTAATTAATAACCACATATTGATCAAGGGGGTAGAGGAGTTTATTGAATTAATATGGTAAGTTTAAGATGGTGTTGTAAACAAAAAGATGGACTTAAATTAATTGAACCTAGTGATAATCTCTCCATTTCTTATATGAAAATGGCTGAAAATGCGCTTGGAACAATGAATCGAGAAAGAAACTATAATCTAACATTCGCTATATCTGCTTGCTATTACTCAATGTATTATTCACTTTATTCTATTTTAATGAAGTTAGGAATTAAGTGTGAAATTCATTCTTGCTCATTAGAATTTATGAAAGAAATTCTTACAGAATTTTATACAAAAGAAGATATAAAAATCATCTCTAAAGCCTTTGACTTAAGAAATATTGCACAATATTATGTTGACAAAATAATTGATACGAAAGAAACAGATTTAATTATGGGCAAAGCACCCTTTTTTATCAGCACTTCTAAAGATATTTTATCAAGAATAAATGAAGATAATGTTAACAATATCAGAAATAATTTAAAGCATTTTTGTCATCAATAAAGACCTTTCAAAAACTAGTTATCATCATAAAAAGGATAATCTACATCGTAAATATAAACATTATCTATATCAAAGTGATAAGTTGCTGTTGTAATGTCTGTTATAGCTTGAAGATTAAAATTGTCTGGACCATCAACAGCACCACTAGAATAATGTTCTTGTCCATAGGTATCAGTAAAAGTAACCTTATACTGCAATTCAGGATAAACAATGTTAAGATTATTCTCAGGTAAAAACTCTACTTTAACATGATACAAACCATTTTCAGTAAACCCAATAGACACACCGTTATTATCTAATACTCCTATAACCATCAATGTTCCACCTACACGGAAATGATGTCTTCCACCACCTCCACTTACATAATTAACATCTAACTCAATAATATCTCCAGGGGAGAAATCTCTATTAAAATATAACCAAGAATTACTAAAACCTAACTCTCCGCCAAGAGGAGTATCAAGAGCCATATGATAAACTCCTCCATCTTCTGTTAAATCAATAAAACCTTCTGACCTAAAGTTGCGAGCCACCCATTTATTACTATC
>Ga0209542_10007911_pt1 | contig 20031 bp, 29 predicted proteins | sample RifCSPhighO2_01_FD_184028 | JGI IMG/M metagenome (GOLD analysis project Ga0209542, IMG submission 184028) | Soil microbial communities from Rifle, Colorado - Rifle CSP2_plank highO2_0.1 (SPAdes) (version 2) | ecosystem: Environmental > Terrestrial > Deep subsurface > Rock core/Sediment ...
AATAAAAAAAGCTGGTGCGAAGAACAGCAAAGATGACACAAAACTCTCTAAGTAAAACAGCCACAACAGCTTCAACTCGTCTTTTTCAAATAGTTTCATCTCAACCTCTTTTTCATTTCATAATGTTTAATTTCAAAACCAATTTTATTATATAATTTCATGGCTTTTTTATTATTAACATTTACGCCAAGTCGCATAATTTTTGCCTTTTTTAATTTAGACCATTTAGCGAATTCATTTAATAATAATTTACTAAGACCTTTTCTTCTAAAGTTTTTATCGACGTAAATTTCATCTAAATAACTATTGCATTGATAATTATTTTTGATCAAAGTTCCAATGATAAACCCTTTAATAGTTTTATCTTCTTCAATAATCAACAAAACTCTTTTTGGATTAGAAAGAATTTCTCTAAATTCATTTTTTATTTGTTTATCTGAAAATCTCAATTTTTCATCAGAAATTTTTTTATAATATTCCAAACTTTCTTTTCTCAATATCTTGTAATCTTCAAAATCTTTTTTATCGGCTTTTCGAATTTTCATATTTCAACCTCTTTCTTTATACACCCCTCATGTTAACAATTCTTTTAAACTTTCCTTATTGATGGAATTAATGAATAATCCAATTATTCACAAATTTAAAGATAAAAAAAGAAGAATTTGGGAAATATAATGATAAAAATAATATGATGTACACGATATATGCTTAAATAGATTGGATATTTTAATGTGGGATGAAAAAAAGAGCATTAAGTATATTTATGCTATTAGGTTTATTTCTATTGATAAATTCAGTTGATGCTAAAGTGATAAATTGCGGTAATGATTATGATTGTTTCTTGAATGCGTCTGTGAATTGTGAAAAGAGCAAAGTTGAAGTCATTGAATCTGAACAATTTGAATATATTATTTTTGATGTTAGAACGCAAATGAGAATAAAGGGTATGAAAAAAGATAATTGCATATTTTCTGTGAAAAATCAAAAAATAAATTTGGGTATAAATGAAACTTTGTTAGATGAATTTATTCAAAATAATACTGAATTGAATATAACAATATTAGATAAAAAAGATATTAAGAAACTTGTAAGAAATTTTAATAATCAGCTTAAACAATATAAAGATATTTCTGGAACATGCAAATTATTGCCAAGTCAATTAACTTCTTTACTTAAAACTTGGGAATTTGGATTTTTTAATAATCAAACTGAAACACAAATAGAAGGATGCAAAGGCCGATTCTTCAGAGCATTTTAATAATTATTTCTTCCCTCCAAACAACTTAATCAAATCAACCAATCTATTAGAATAACCATACTCATTGTCATACCATCCAAGAATTTTTATGAGGTTGCCGTCTTTCATTGTGCTTAATGAATCAAGAACACATGAATGTTTGTTTCCAATAATGTCGCTTGAAACCAATTCATCTTCTGAATATTCAAGTACTCCTTTCATTTTTCCATTTGCTGTTTTTTTGAATGCTTCATTAACTTGTGATACTGTAAATGGTTTTTTCAATGCTGCTGTCAAATCAGTTATGCTCCCGCAAATAACAGGAATTCTTATCGCTAATCCATTAAGTTTTCCTTCTAATTCATGAATTGTCTGAGTTACAGAAACACTTGCTCCTGAATTTGTTGGAACTATATTTTCTGCAGCAGCTCTTCCTCTTCTTATTTTTCTGTGATGAGAATCATGCAAACTTTGATCATTTGTATATGCATGAATTGTGTTGTAAAAAGCCCTTTCAATTCCAAAATTATCATTTAGAACTTTAATCATAGGGGCCAAACAATTCGTAGTGCACGAACCCATAGAAATTATTTTATGCTCTTTTTTCAGAGCCTCATCATTTACACCTGGAACAACAGTCACTTCAGCATCATCAGACGGAGCAGTTATCAAAACTTTTTTTGCACCAGATTTAATATGCTTCATTGCATCAGATTTTTTTGTGAATGCTCCAGTAGATTCAACAACAATATCAACCCCTAATTTTTTCCAGCTTATTTTAGATGGTTCTCTTTCAGAAATAACTTTTATTCTTTTTCCGTTTATCACAATTTCACTTTTCTTTTCGTCGACCTCAACTTTTCCATTGTACATTCCGTATATAGAATCGTGTTTGAATAAATAAGCTGCATTTGAAACTCCATCAGGATCATTTATTACTTTTATGTCAAATTTTCTTGAGTGAGAATTTCTTTCAAAAAACACCCTTAAAAAAACTCGCCCAATTCGGCCGAAGCCATTTATTCCAACCCCTTTTACCATTCAAAACTAAATGAATTATGTTTAATAAATCTTTCTGAAATAAAATAATTCTTTAGTAACTTTTATATAATAGTTTATCGTTGATAAAACATGAAAAAGAAGAAAAGTGATGCAAAGAAAAAGGTTTCTAAAAATAAGAAATCTAAAAAATTAGAATCAAAATTAGAAGAAGAAATTAAAGAAAATATTAAAAAAATAAAATTTGTTAAAGACAAAGATTTAGATGTTGAGAATTTTTCTAATTTTTCTATACCCTCCTCTATTTTAAGTGAAAGGGTGAATTCAAGTTTGGATCAAGTTGCTTTAGGTTCCCAATTATCTCCCTTAAGAATAGAAAGAGGCCAGTTTTCAACTTCAGGAAATACAAATAACGAAGAAGGAATAAGATATGATTCCACCTCTCAAAAATACGATTCAGATAATAGAAATTACTCGGATTCTAATGCATTAAATTATGATACAACTTTAGTTAGAGAAGCATCTTATGTTTCAACTCAACCAATCACTGAAACCTCTTTAAGAAAAACATCAAGAGAAAATATTCAAAACGCTTCAATATCAGATCCGTTTTCAAATAGGGCAGGTTTCTCAAGAAGAAACGAACCAGATAGAGCAAATCTTTCCGAAGATAGAAATACAAAGAGTTTTAAATCTGAAGTGTTTGTAGACCCTAGATCAACTAAATCAAAAGATTATTATGTGATATAAAATGGCAAACTACTCAGTCAAGGATATTTATCAAGGAGGCTATTCTTCTTTAAAATCTGATTATGGCAATATTTTTACAGGATATAGAATTAGTCCAAGCCAAATAGGAGTCGCAACTTTTGTTGGAACTCCCGACGTTGTTCAAGAATTAAATCTTAAAGCAGCATTAGGAACAAAGACGGCAGAATTGTCTTTAATAGAAGGAAGAATATTAGATGCAATTCCAAAACAATATATGGAAGAAGCTAAGAGAATGGCAAAATTAACGGGTGTTGATTTAACCGTCCACGCCCCACTTTTAGAGCCCTCAGGAATAAATCAACAAGGAAATTTCTCAGAATCAAACAGACAAGCAATTGAAAGAGAAATGCTTCAAGCAGTTCAAAGAAGTCACGAAGTATCACCAAAAGGAAATATACCTGTTACATTCCATTCTTCAACTGTTGTTCCAGGCCCAGAAGTTTCAAAACCTTCAAAAGGCCCGGAGGAAATAAAACGATTTGCTTTTATAGATAAAGAATCAGGACAAATTCAAACCCATACTTTGGAACCGCGACATTATCCAGATGAACCTGAAAAATTAATCAAAGGAGAAATGAAAGACCCAAAAAAAGAATTAGACATAATAAATAATTCAAGATGGAGCAATGAATTAACAGGTTTATTCGTCAGCAAAAATAGAGCAGACCAAATTATCTCAGAAAATTATCCTCTTATAAAAGATATTTGGATTCCATATTCTTTCGGACAATTAGATCCTAAAAATTTAACTCAAGAACAAAGAAATATTTTATCAAGAACAGTAAATGCAAAAGAATTTTTAAGTGATACTTTATTGAGTGCAAGAGCACTTTTTAACAAAGCATGGAAGTTTGGTACTGAAGAAGAAAGAAAGGATTTGATGAAAATTTCAGAAAATTTTTCTAATAATTTATATATTGAAGCAAAAAATGAAAAAGGCCAACAGGTAAAAGTTCCTAATCCTGATTTGGTGGTTCAATCTGAAACTGTCCAAAATTTATTATCTAACTTGGAACAATTTCAACCTAAACAATTTGAATTGCTTGATGATTTTGCAAAAGAAAAATCGTCAGAAACATTTGGAAATATTGCTTTCAAAGCATACAAAAAATATGGGGATAAAGCCCCAATAGTTAGTATAGAAAATCCTCCTGCAGGTTTAGGATTATCTCGGGGAGAAGATTTGAAAAATTTAGTTGAAATGTCTAGAGAAAAATTTGTAGAAAATGCAAAAAAAGAAGGTATGTCTGAGAGAGATGCAAAACGAGCGGCTGAAAAATTAATTGGTGTAACGTGGGATGTTGGACATATAAATATGATTAGGAAATTTGGTTTCTCTGAAAAAGATGTAGCTGAAGAATCAAAGAAAATCGCTCCTTTCTTAAAACATATTCATTTATCCGATAATTTTGGTATGGAACATACGGAATTACCAATGGGTATGGGAAATGTTCCCTTCAAAGAAATTATGAAAAATCTTGGTAAGAAAGGATTTGAAGCTAAGAAAATTATTGAAGCCGGAGATTGGTGGCAACATTTCGGTAAACAGGGAGCAAATCCCCCATTCATTCCAACTCTACAAGGTTTAGGTAGTCCAATTTACGGAATGACAATGGCTCCATATTGGAATCAATCTGTAGGATTACAGCAAGGATATTTATCAGGATATGGTGCGATGCTTCCTCAAATTAATTATGAAACATGGGGCGCAGGTTTCTCAAATCTCCCTCAAGAACTTGGGGGTGAGCGTCCAGGAGGACAAGGTTCAAGAATGAGCGGTAGGGGAATGGAGTAATTAAGTAAATTTAAAAACTATATTCGATTATATATTATACAAACTGTATATAAAGATGGTGAAAAAAAAGAAAATTTCAGGAGACAAGAAGGTTACTCCAATTAAAATAAAAAAAGATAAAATAAAACTAAAATCTCCTAAAAAAACTAAGAAAAAATCTGTCAATACAAAATCATTTCCATCATTGAATATTTCAAGAGAAATGGACATAGCCTTTGATTTTGCAACTAAACTTTATCAACGATTTGACAAATTAATTAAATCAACAGTTTTATTTGGTTCAACAATTAAACAAACTTCAGGCCCTAATTCTGACATTGACATAATTATTATTTTGGATGATGTTACAGCAAAATGGGATCAAGAAATGATAGCTTGGTATAGGGCAGAACTTGAAAAAATTTTAAGAGCAAATCCCTATAATAAAGCCCTTCATATAAACACAATAAAACTTTCAACTTGGTGGGATGATTTACTTAGAGGAGATCCAGTGGTTTTGAATATAATTAGATATGGGGAAACAATTATTGATATGGGTGGATTTTTTGAACCCTTAAAATTTTTATTAATCAATGGAAAAATAAGGTCAACTCCTGAGGCAATTTTCAGTTCATTAAGAAGGGCCCCTATACATTTAGCAAGGAGTAAAGTTTCAGAACTCAATTCAATTGAGGGATTATATTGGGCAATGACAGATTCATCTCAAGCAGCATTAATGGCAGCAAAAGTATTTCCTCCTTCGCCAGAACACATTCCTGCAAATCTAAAAGAAACTTTTGTTGATACAGGAAAATTAAAAATAAAATTTGTAACTGATTTTAGAGACTTACATTTCTTACATAAAAAAATAGCTCATGGAGAAGTTACTGATTTAAAAGGAATAGAAATTGATTCTTGGCAAGATAAAACAGAAGATTTCATAAAAGAAATGTCAAGATTAGTTAACGAATTCGTAGAATAATTACTTTTTCTTTTCTTCAGGTTTTTCATTAACAATTCTTTCCAAGTTTTTCTTTGCATCTTCTCCAGAAAGTATCAATGATTCTCCAACACCCTGTTTCACTATGTAATCAATGTAAGTTCCCTTTAATGCTTGAGCTAATTGCTTATCTTCTTTGCTTCCTTCCTCTAAATCTTCAACATAAGTATCAAGTTTATCTTTAACATTTTCATATTTCTTAATACCCATTAATTTGAAAATATCAGAAACTTTAACTTTTGATAATGCGCTTTGATAGAATGGAATTGCTCTTCTTAATACATCTGCTGAAGTATGCGATGCCTCTCCAGGTTTCTTACCTAATTTTTGAGCTTCAATTTCTGAGATATAAGAACTATAAGCTTGGATTCTTGCAACACCTTCATCAATTTTATCTCCATTAACTTGCTGCTCTAATCTTTTAATATATTTATGATTATAAGTTGCAGATTTTCCTTCTTCTCCAAACTCAGAAGTGTTATCAAATGCATATCCTGCTGTATAAAAATCTCTAGCTCCACTTTCAAGTATAGCATACTGTACTTTTCTAGTTGCTTCCCTTTCTTCTGGTGTTGGTTTTTTATCTTTGTCAGCCATATTATTCTCCTAAAAACATCCTTTTTAATCCTTTCGCTAATCTTCCAAAAGTTCCTTCCCTTGATTCATCAATAACAGGAATTTCAGGATTATCAAATGAAAAATATACAAATGATCTTGCTTGATTTTCGTTATGAGCTCCAGTTGCTGATAAAGTAATAACATCTCTATCTTCAAGTTCTCTATAACCTTGACTAATTCTTTCCCCACTAACAAAAGTTCCGTTTTTACTTCCTAAATCTCTTATATGTGCATTCCCATTATCAACTCTTATCTCTGCATGATAACGACTTACTAATTTATTAGGGTCTTGTAGAACAAAATCACATGATTCAGCTCTTCCTAAGGTATAACGCCTATCACTTAATTCAATAGGTTTATCAGTTACATAAGGTTTAAGATAGTGTTTCATTTTAAAAAAAACCCTCCGGCAATTTTTCATCAATTGCATATGGTTTAACATAAACTCTATGTGCATTAACTTTAGAAGCTAATTTAGTAATATCTTCTAGACTTACTCTATACAATAAAGTACTTCCAAATCCTTCTGATTCAACTCTAGCGTCGTAAAAATTATTATTACTTAAAAATTCCAAAGAACCAATATTCAAACCAGATAATTCTGTATCAAAAAGAACATCCTGTCCAGTAATATAAACTTCTGGATTAAATTCATTTTCGTTTTCCATTTTATTTCCTATCCTCTGTTTTAACATCAGTTTTTCTAACCAATTCTAACAATCCTTCTCTATTTAATCTCGGTACTAAATCATTTGGTAAATCTTTCTTATTTTCCATAATATAAAATCCTCTTAATCTATTAGATTGTGTAACATTAATTCTCCCTTGAGCATCATAAGAAACAATACTTTTCATATATTCAAGTCTATCCCTTAAAGTATGATTAGGAAATTTTAAATGCAGGTCAGAACTTCTTGGATAGTCCGAACTACCTCTAATTATATCATCACTCCAGGCGATATTATATGTATCTATCATTTTATTGTGCTACTCCTATATCTTTAGAAAATTGATCCATATTTATATAACTCTCATAATGATTTAAATCTTCTTCAAATTTATCCTCAAATTCTTCTCGGGAATAACCTAAATAAAAATCTTGTGATTTTTCAACACCCATTAATTTCATTAATTTATATGCAGTGCCAACTCCAAAAGCAATAGCTGTTAAATCAACATCACTAGTATCTAAAGTTCTCTCTAAAAAAGCCTTAGATTTAATTCTTACAATATCAACTTGTTTTGGATCTAATTCAATCATTTTTATTAAAAATTTAAGAAATACAAAGTTTATAAACTTTTCTATATGTCATTATTATATAGGAGTAACAAAAGGGGTTACCTAATAATAAAATATATAAATGGGTAATCCAATAGGATTACCATGAAAACAATAACAATTAAACTTCCAGAGGAAGAAGCTAATGAACTTGATGAATTTATTAAGAAAAAGAACTATCCCTCAAAATCAGAATTCATAAGACACATAATTATGGAAAAGATGGAAAAAAACAGAAAAGAAAAAATCGGCTGGTTAATTCTGGCTGAGAAATCTTTGGAAAAAATATGGGATAATAAAAAAGACGACGAAACATGGAGTAAATATTTATGATAAAACAAAGAGATTTAATCTTAGTGCCATTTCCTTTTTCTGATCAATCCAGAAGAAAAGTTCGGCCTGTCATAATAATAAGCAATGATAACTTTAATGATAATTCCGAGGACATTTTAGTTGTAGGAGTTACTTCAAATATCTCCAGAGATAATTTCAGCATTGAATTAAAAAACGACGATTTGGAAGAGGGAAAATTAATTACTAAATGCCACGTAAAAATAGATAACATTCTAAAATTAGATAAAGAATTAATAATGAAAAAGATAGGCAGGATTAATAAAAGAATATTTAATGAAATAATTGATAATATAATTAAAATAATAAAATAATTATTCTCTAACTCTTTAATTCTTCACTAATTATACTCGTCTTACAAGGAAGTTTGCTCCTAATTATATTAAGAAATTCTCTCGACAAAGCATCGGCTTTTTTATTTTGAACTGCGATGAAAAAAATAGTGTCATCTTTTTTAAGCAATGCTGCTCTCGCAATTGTTTTACCATAAGATAATTGCATTCCAGTCTGCATCCTATCTGCTCCAGCACCCGTTAACATTTTATTTTCTCTTTGGATATGATGTGGGTAAGGGGGAATTTTAAAATAATATTGTCCTGGAAAAGTATTCTCAAGTTTTTTATTAATAAATTGTCTGCATGCCTCAAGTGCGTTTGCCCTAATTTGCACCCTCTCCTTTGTTATCATAGAAAGTTGAAAGGGTAATTTACCTTCTTCAAACATTTTTATCTGTCCCATATTAAACTTAACAATTCCTTGAGGAGGAACAGTTTTAATATAAGACTTAGATTTTTTCTTAGACCTTCGTGTAAATGGTCTGTCTCTTGCTTTACTATATGCCCCAGATTTTCTTAATGCAACCATTTAATATCCTCCGTCGTCGTAATCTGTGTTTATAATATCACTTGAATTTAAAGAATAATTAGGTTGTATTCTTCTCTGTCCATCTTTCATAGTTTCAATCCAATAACAACGTTTATCAACATGTTCTTTCAAAACATCAAAAATTTCAACTTTTCCCTTCCTAGCGCTTATTAAATTCTTTGCCATGTTTAATATCCTCCGTCGTCGTATTCTGTATTTATAATCTCAAATAGATTATAAGAAAAATAATTAGCCATCTGTAAACGTACATTTTTCCAATATTGGAATAAATCACCAACTATACTCTCATAAATTATTGCCTCTCTGATTCTTCTTGTATCTTTTGTTCCAAATAATTCAGTCTCTTGTTCTAATGTTGCCATGTTATGCTAAAGCTCCTGTTTTTCTTCCAGTTATTACTTGCAATGGACCTTCAATTATTAAAGGTATTAGAGCTCCATTATTTCCATATAAATGTTTCATTTCATTACCTAAAAAAAATCTTTCTCTTATTAACTTTTCACTCATAAATCTTCCTTTTAATGGAGAAATAATAATCTTTTGATCATTTAATCTAACTAAATACGACTGATCTTCCAAAAAATCAAATTTTTCTCCTACATTCAAATTAGTACTATCTTTAACTTCATATTCTTTATCATACGTTAACACATCAAGATTCATTTTATTCCTTAACCTCCACATCTGTTGTAACAGCTTGTCCTGGTAAGCCCCTTTCAAAAATAGCTCTAACAACACCATTATTTCCATGAGCCGAACTAACTTTTCCTTTAATTTCTTTTCCAGCTGGCGACGTCCACGTAACTTCTTTTCCAACTAAATTAGAAGCCTCTTCCCTATTTTTCATTCCATCAACTTGAATAAGAAAATGCCTTTCATGAACATTATGTCTTCCTCGTCTGAATTGAATTACTTTTCCTTTCATAGAAATTAATTAGAATTTCGGTTTAAAAAACTTCCTACCTATCCAAAACAATTATTTGCCTTCCCACAATTTGGTCTTTTCTATAATCTTCAATAGGAAAACCCTTTGAAATTTTCAAATTAGTCATTTTTTCTAAATTATGAACATTTATACCTAGCCTTTTATTTTGAGTAGTTTTAATAAACGGAGAACTAAAAACAATTCTACCCTCTATATTCTTTTTCAAATTATTAACAACATTAATTATTAATTTCTCAAAACCCTCTATAATTTCCTTTGTTTTATCATTTGAAACAGGTTTTCTTAAAATCTCTCCTAAATCAGGTTCACTTACAATAACATCATATTTACTATTTAGATTTATTTTTTTAGAATCCGCATTTATAATCTTAAAATTATCTTTATTGAAATTTCCCCAATTCAAATTTGTTATTGCACCCTCTAAAGCCGACTTATCAATATCAATTCCTGTAACTTCTAAATTTTTTAATAATCCCTCAAAAAGTATCACCCCAATTCCACAAAAAGGATCCAACAATCTTCCATTATTTTTTATTTCAGATAAGTTAATCATAATCTTCGCTAATCTTGGAGAAATGGCTAATTCTTCTCTTCTAACGGGTTTACCCATGTCTCTTTTCTCCAAAGAATCAGAATCATAACTATTTTCAATATTCCCAAAATAATACTTAGAATTATCAAAAAATAAAAAATATTGCTCATGAATTTTATTCCCTACAATATTTATTTTTTCTCCATTTTGCATATCCAAAATTCCTGTTAATGGTTTTAACGACACTTTAAATTTTTCAATTTTAAATCTTTTTTTTAAGTAATCAGAAAGTTTGTCATATGATTCTTCATTCGAATAATTCCAAATTACATAACTAAAATTATTTTTATCTTTTGAATAAATATTTTGATTCTCAAGCTTTCCTAATATTTCGTCAATATCACCCTCGACATTTACTTTCCCAATTGAAATTACACCCCCAAAATCATTAACTAATGAAATATCAATTTCCATTTCTAATTCAATTAAATATCCATTTTTAATAAGTTTAGAATATAGAATTTTAATCTCTTTAACTTTAAGAAAAGATTCAATTTCTTTAATTGATAATTCTGGATTTCTCCCAAGAATAAAAAGATATTTCATATTATTCACTTCTTACTATTATTTTTATCGTTAAGCTCTTTTCTTTGATTAAATTCTATTAAATCATTTATAAGTATTGAAGCTTCTTTCCTAGCATCATCAACTTTATGTGCGTTCAATTTACCTTTCTTAAATTCTTTTCTTGCAGTAACTATATTTTTCAAAATTCTAGAATGATGAGGCGGGAAAATTCCCTTTTTAACAAAATTTTTATCAAATTCAGTTACAGTATTATCTACTGTCTTTTTACCAACAACACTTTCTAACAAATCAAAAACATCTTTGTAAATTTGTTCTATGGTCTTCTCACTGGCTCTTTTCTCAATTTGCACCCTCAATTCTTTAAGTCTTTTCAGATAATCATTCATATCTTTTAATAATTCATCAACTTCTTTACCAGAAACTTCTTTAACTTTTTCATGTTCATATCCTTTATAATATTTAATTGCAATTTTTTCAAGAATATCAATATATTTCTTTTCCAGCATCTTTTCATTATCATAAAATACTCTTTTCATTTCTTTTACAGTTTCTTTTACATTCGGTGGAGGCAAACCATATAACATCAGTAAAGCCTGAGAAGGAGTCATAACGCCGTAAAATATATCTCCCATAACTAAATCAAGTAAAGTTCTCTTAACTCTCTTTTCAACTTTGTCACCCATTGACATAAACATATCAATAGATTCAGGAGAAGGTTTCAACTTACCCATTTTGAGCAAAGCCTTCCATGGCATAAATGTTCCTCTATCATATAAAGGAATTCCATCTCTAATAAAAGTAAAAATTACAGGGTGAGCATCTTTAACAGATTCCCAAAAATCTGTCAATAAATAAATTTGAGGAGAAAGTTTATTATTAACTCCAGCCAATTGTGAAGCATCTCCAACATATTGATAAATTATAGAACGTAATTTTTCTTTCAATTCTAAACGTGGCATTCTTTTTACATCAGTATCATTAATAATAACAAAAACATCTACATCACTTGTCTTAATCGCTTCCCCTCTAACTAAACTCCCGGCGATAACATATGAAACAACATACTTTTCAAACTTTCTCAATACTAATGACTTATGGATCTCTGCAACCCTCAATGCGCCCAAAAATCCTTTATCATACATTGGATAAGACATTGCAATTGCAGAAACAATTTCAAACTTTGAATCTAAACTCAATTCCCAAATATCAACAGGAGTAATCAAATGAAGCCAAATTTTTTCTCCAGATTTCTCCAATATTTCAACAATTTCCTTTTTAATCTTCTTTAATTCTTTAAATTTCTCCTCGGGAACAACAATCACTAAATGAAGATGTTTCTCCGTCTCTTTCGGAACTTCTTCCTCTTCAATAAATAACTTTATTGACTGTGGAGGCAAAATTCCTATCGATTGAATATAATTATATTTCTTTACAAGAACATTTTTTATTTTCTCTAATTCCTGTTTTTTCTTATCAAGTTCTTTCTTTATTTTCTCTGAATCTTCAGCAGAAACATTCTGATTCACTCCAACCCTCTTATCATTATATTTATTATCAATATCCATTCCAGGAATTTCAGATGTACCTTTATCTTCATTAACTTTGTCTTTTCTCTCGTCTTTCATAACCAAAACAAAAACTACCTACTTATAAAGATTTCCTTTATTACTACTTTGGATTGATAATAAAATATAACTTTTAATTAACCAATATAGTAAACATAAAACTCCTGCCCAAAAGAATCCTGCTATTTCTACATCACCTTCAAATATACCTACTATTATTAAAAAAAGAGAAAATGCTATTAAAGGTCCAAAGTAAACTACTTGAAGTAATTTGAAGTACCACTTTTTTTGAAATGTTTCTTTTTTCATCTTAAAAAATATGGCCCTAAGCGGGATCGAACCGCTGACTGCTCGGTGTAAATGAGTTTATCCTTTTAGTAACTTTTTCAGATAGAACTTTTGTTCTATATGTTGTTACACTTAATATTTTAAAATCTTCTTTTTTCTCAAAGGATAATATACAATTCCTAAAATAATCAAAACTATCCCTAATATAGCCGCACCATAACCAGCATAAACATATTTAATATGTTCTTCAAATAATTTTATTAAAGCAAGCCCTAATGCAAACGCACCAAATCCAGTTCTTACATAAGCTAACGAATTTCTTTCATTCGCCAGAATAGTTCTTTCCTGTGCTAACCTCTTATGACTTATTAATCTCTTTCTTATATCAAAATGATTTTTCATATTTCCTCTTTTTCCATGCAATATAATGTTTTTTTATGTTTATAAATAATATGGCCCTAAGCGGGATCGAACCGCTGACTGCTCGGTGTAAACGAGCCGTTTTGCCACTAGACTATAGGGCCGAGTTGTATATTGCCCTATAGGATTTTGGAACAATGAACATTGTACCTTAGACCATAGGGCCGAGTTTGCGAGGCGATATAGACTTATGGGGAATCCGATAGATTCACCTTAGACCATAGGGCCGTAAAAATTATTATGATTAATTACTTTTAAAGCTTTCTCAATAAACTCCCGGGATAAATCTATACTTAACTTTCTTACAATACTCTTGATAATCAGGATCTTGAATTAAATGCCTCTCTTCTGTAATTGCTCTAAAATAATATATCAAACTCCATGTTAACATACTCAATATGGACAACACCCCAAAAACAGGAATTAATGTTATCCACCACGCCATATTTTTTCCTATGTAAGCTGGATGCCTAACATATTTATATGGCCCCTTACAAACAATTCCACGATTTGTCAAATTAGAACATCTTGTTCCCAACGCTAACGTCGCTGATAGATAAATTGAAAGAAGAATAATAACTAATATTCTTGCAATAAAAGTAATCATATTCGAAGAAAATAAAGCATAATCATTGGCATACCAAGATACATAATTTGAAACCAGTCCATTAAACGGCGGATACGAAGCAATTGCAACAACCCACCCAAATATCGTCGGTTCAACACTTCTAACTTTATTTTTCAAAAACCCCGCTTCAAATGAATATCCAAAACAAAAATACAAAGTATCAACCAAAAAAATTAAACTTATAAGAAAAGGATATAATAAAAAATTAAAATTACTCATGGTAAATAATCCACCAACTCCAAGACTCATCAATTTTGGAAGTTGTCCTTTAACAGAAAAATAATTTCCATAAAAAAAGTTTAACATTAAAGGTAAAAAGAAAATTTTTACTAATAAAAATAAAAATGAAGTTTTCTCATGTTTCTCAAATTTGGGTTTTTTCAAATCAGGAATTTTTGAATAATTTTTCAAATAAAAAATACTATCCTTAATGACCCTCTTAGTTGAAGAATAAATTATGTGGCCTTTACTCTGAGGAATTTTATCAAGAGGTAAAATAATATACATAAAGAAACCTATTACTGTATACAATAAACCCAGATATAACAATGTTTTTTGAGTTTCACTCGAAAGAAAACTTGAATAATAAGGACTAAACCTGTAAATTAAAATCGCTCCCCAAATAAGAATTATATTAAAAAAATAATGCTTTAAACTATAAACAAGTCTTTCTTTTACCCTCATTTTATATTCTACACAATTAAAAACTTTTTAAATAGTTGTTTATTTTAACTATTGTATTGCGTGGATGGTTTAATGGTTAGAATTTCTCGTTGCCAACGAGGAGATCCGGGTTCGATTCCCGGTCCGCGCATTGGAATCGAAGCCTTGGGTTTCGTTCGCTTCAACCATTCAATAGCGGACGAGCGAGGATTTTACATCCGACGTCGATTCCCGGTCCGCGCATTTTTATATAATAGCTTTGTCCGCGCGCATTAATCAATATTCCATTCCAGAAGGCATTCCTCTTCCACCCATTCCAGAAGGACTTTCATTTCCAGAAGAAGCAATAACATCATCAATTCTTAAAATCATCGTCGTAACATCAATAGCAGAACTAATTGCCTGAGTTTTTATTTTCAATGGCTCAATAATTTTTGCCTCTAAAACATTCTCAACTTTATTTGTAAATAAATTTAAACCAACAAACTTCTCACCTGCATCATGTCTTTTTTTCATTTCAGTTAAAATATCAATTGGATCTAATCCAGCATTTTCAGCCAACGTTGAAGGAATATCTTCAAGAGCCAAAGCAAATTCTTCAACTGCTAATCTTTCTCTTCCTCCAAGAGTTTGTCCATATTCTCTCAATCTTCTTGCTAATTCAATTTCAACGGCACCACCTCCAGCGACGATTAACCCACTTTTCAAAGATGAAACAATATCTCCAAGTCCATCCTTTATTGCCCTTTCCATCTCATCCAAAACATGATCCGTTCCACCCTTAATTAAAATTGTAACTGCCTTAGGATTTTTACATCCTCTTACATAAGTCATATCATCATCTCCATGATGTATTTCTTCAACAATTTGAGCAAAACCTAAAAGATTAGAACTCAACTCATTTAAATTTCCAACAATTCTTCCGCCGGTAGCTTTCGATAATTTTTCCATATCACTTCGTGAAATCCGTCGACAAGCGTAAATATTTTCCTTCGCTAAAAGAAACTGAGCAAAATCATCAATTCCTTTTTGACAAAAAACAACATTAGCCCCAGAATTTTTTATCTTATTCACCATATCTCTTAATGATTTTTCTTCTCTCTCTAAAAAACTTTGAAGTTGCTCAGGTGAGGAAATAGAAACTTTCGTTTCAATCTCTGCATTTTTTATTTCAATAGGAGATTCAATTAAAGCAATTTTACAATTCTCTACCTTCTTCGGCATATCAATACTTATCCTCTCTTTATCTATAACAACACCTTCAACTAACTCTGTATCATCAACACTCTCTCCTTTCATTTTTTCAATTTTAATATCATTTAAATTAACATTAAAATTACTATCCTGTATTTGCTTAATTGCTCTAACAAGAATTTCAGCGAATTTTTCTTTAACACCTTCAGCTCCCTTTCCAGTCATAGCAGTCATTGCAATATATTTTAATAAATCATCTCCCTCAGGGGTATTTGGAACAATCCTTAATGCAAGCTCTTTTAGAATTTTCTGTGATTGTTCTGCAGCAAGCCTATATCCTTTCACAATTACCGTCGGATGAATTTTTTTATCCAATAATTTTTCAGCATTCTCAAGTAATTTTCCAGCAAGCATTACAGAAGTAGTAGTTCCATCGCCTACCTCAGACTCTTGAGTTTTCGCAATCTCAATCATCATCTTAGCCGCAGGATGTTCAACCTTCATTTCATCTAAAATTGTAACTCCATCATTAGTTACAATAATATCTCCTAAAGGAGAAACAAGCATCTTATCCATTCCCTTTGGCCCAAGCGTTGTCTTAACTATGTCGGCTACCATCTTAGCAGCGAGAATATTATTTCTTTGAGCATCCTTTCCCATAATCCTTTGGATGTCCTCTGGCATAATTAAAATTGGTTTGTCTGACATTTTAATCAAAAATAAAATTTATTTAATAAATATTAACTAAAAACTTCCTTTATAAAAATGATTTCACTATAGTATATAATCATAATTCAAGCAATATTTATATATATTAATAACTTCAATAAATAAATGGAAAAAATCGTAGTTTCAGATATAATGACTCGGAATCCCATTTCTATTAATCCTTCAGCAAATTTACTAGATTGTGCAAAATTAATGGTAAAGAAGAAAGTTGGAAGTTTATTAATTGTGGATAATAAAAGACTTGTAGGATTTATAGCACAAGATGATATATTATGGGCACTTGTAAAAAAATCAAAAAGAGATCTTACGTCAATTAAAGTAATTGACATAGCTATAAAAAAGATTGCAACAGTCAAACCTAATTCACCTATAAAAGAAGCTCTGCAAAAAATGAAGAAATTAAAATTTCGAAGACTTCCTGTAATTCATGACAAAGAGCTCGTCGGAATTGTTACAATCCGTGACATATTAAACTTCAATCCTGAAATATACCCTGAACTCAGCGAGATTGAACAATTAAAAGAAGAACAAGAAAAACTAAAAAGGGTTAAGAAAGCCAAAAACAGAGCATACATGAACGACGGAATCTGCGAAGATTGTGGAAATAGAGATATATTATTCAGAGTAGATGGAAGACTTATCTGTGAAAGCTGTAGGGATAGTATGTAGCAATACCAAAGAATTTTTAAAGATATTTATATTGTATTATTAATAAAAGGGGATACAACATGTCAGAAAAAGAAGTCATTTATGGAAGCAAGATAAAAAATACAGGACCTGTAAATTTTAAAGAGTTCTATAGATTTTGTTATGACTGGCTTACAGATGAAACTAACTTAATCGTAGCTGAAGAAAAATATGTAGAAAAGATGACTGGGGAGTCTAAAAATATCGATATTTCATGGAATGCATGGAGGAAAATAACTGATTACTTCAAATTTGAAATAAAGATAACTTGGAGAATAATTGGGTTAAAAGATATTGAAGTACAAAAAGATGGAAGGAAAATAAAGTTAAATGAAGGGGCAATTGAAATTAAAGTTAAAGCTTCTTTAGTTAGGGATTATAAGGGAAAATTTGAAAAATCTGCATTTAATAAATTTCTAAGGGGAATTTATGAAAAATGGGTAATTCCCTCAAGGGTCGAACAATTTGAAGATAAATTAATAGGGGATGTTGATGAATTCTTAGACCAAGCAAAAGCATACTTAGATTTGGAAGGTCAAAAGGCAGGAGTTATTCAACTTTAGAAAGAATATAGAAATCTTTATATAGAAATTGATGTTTTTTAACATATGAAAAAACTTGTTGTTTCCTTATTCATTGTATTATTAATTGTTCCATTATTATCTGCGATAAATATTACAGTAGAAAAGAAAAGTACTGAAGAATCAGTAATATATGGTTTAGACAGGCCAGCCATTTTTGATTTAGAAGTTACTAATCATGGGAATGATGATACCTTTGAAATATATAACTTACTTGGTTTCAAACTAGAACCAACAGAAAGTTTCGAGATTGAGAAAGGAGAGACAAAAAATTTACAAATTAAATTGTACCCCCGATCTGATTTAAGAAAAATAGGCTACTATTCAATACCTTATTTTATCCAAACATCAGATAATTCTGAATACAAAGACAGATTTACAATTAATTACATTGATTTGAACGAAGCCCTTGAAATCGGCTCATCAAATATAGATCCAGAATCAAATAAAATTATAATTTATGTTGAGAATACAAAAAATATTGATTTAGGAGAGGTTAATGCTAAAATCTTTTCAGCATTCTTTGAATTTGAAAACAAATTTAATCTTGGCCCCCTAGAAAAAAAAGAATTTGAAGTACAATTAAATAAAGAAGATTCAAAGAAATTATTGGCTGGTTTTTATACAATTAATGCCGACGTATATGTAGGAGATATTTCTTCTAAAATAGAAGGACAAATAAATTTTGTTGAAAAGGATATTGTATTATCTACCTCAAGAGACTATGGTTTTTTCATTACCACAAAAACAATCTCTAAATCAAATGAAGGGAATGTCGTCGCATTATCAGAAACAGTAATCAAAAAAAATATTATCTCTAGATTATTCACTTCATTTTCTCCTAATCCTGATTTTTCAGAACGGAATGGTTTTATAATTGAATACAAATGGACAAGGAGTATCCATCCGGGTGAATCATTGTCAATAAAAACAAGTACAAATTGGTTTTACCCCTTTATTATAATATTATTATTAATAATTATAACAATTTTTGCAAAAAGAATTACACAAAACGAACTATCTATAAAAAAGAAAGTTTCTTTCGTTAATGCAAAAGGCGGAGAATTTGCTCTTAAAGTTACAATTTCATTGCGGGCAAATAAAGATATTCAAAGAATAGTTTTGATAGATAAATTACCTCCTTTAGTCAAATTATTCGAAAAATTCGGAATTGATAAACCCTCCAAAATTGATGAAAAAAATAGAAGAATAGAATGGGAACTTAATTCTTTAAGGACAAATGAAATTAGAATTATTTCTTATGTCATTTATTCTAAAGTTGGAGTTTTAGGTAAATTCTCATTGCCTTCAGCAACCGTGTTATTTGAAAGAGAAGGGAAAATTAAAGAATCAATTTCTAATAGGGCATTCTTTGTTTCTGAACAACAAGTCGGCGAAGTCGAAGAGGAATGGTGATTATTCTTTTTTCTCCCTTAACCCAAACTTCTTACGATTTTTATCAACATAATAATTGTTTACAAATTTATATTTCCCTCTAGAATGAAAGCTATCATTTTCATGTTCTTCTTTTACTTCTCTAAACAAACTTCCATATCTGTATCTGAATTGTTTTTCAGTTGGATTTCCATCTTTTCTTTCTTCCCATGGAAGATCGTCATCATCAAATAACAATCGATTTCTCACATTAGTAGTTGGACAAACAAATTGCAACTCTCCTTCACTCCAATAATCCCCCTCTGCACAACCATGTGGCTCATGATACCAATGAGTTTGTATTGCAGTAAGCTCTTCAATTTTATGATAACTCTCACAACTAGCACACTCAATCTTTCTTTTCTTATCTCTTTCTTTTATTCTTTCTCTAATTTTATCTTTTTCTTCTTCAAGATTCATTAATTGAACTTCTAAAGTTTCAGCCATTCCTTTTTACAAATTTCAAAGTTTAAAATAGTTTACTACCACTCAAATAAACAAAATAAAAAAATCCCCTCACCCTTTTTTTTATAACAAATCCAATAACTCTTCCAAGGTAATTTCTGCTTGTTTTATAATACTTTTCAAAGTTCCCTTTGCTAATTCTTTATGAAGTGGAACAGGAAGTGTTATCTTAGTTTTATCTTTGTCTTCTTTTCTTAATATAACATGACTCCCTCTTGTTCGAACTTGTTCAAAACCAATCTTAGAAAGAGCCTTAATGACTTCCTTACCCGACAATACCGGAAGCTTTGGCACTTTTATTCACCTCAATAACAGAAAACATAGGAAGCTGATTATTCAAACTCAATTCATCGTATGCTTCTGGTTCCTCTTCAAGATAAAGTTCAATCGCTTCTTT